>WNGJ01001806.1_pt1 | contig 22463 bp, 11 predicted proteins | sample 5400611 | NCBI WGS metagenome assembly WNGJ01 (sample SAMN13153375, study PRJNA577476) | soil metagenome | isolation source: 40 cm soil or saprolite under Garry oak tree replicate 1 | place: USA:California | collected 2016-06-15
GGAGGATGGCGCATGTTTAGGCCCATCATATCCATTCCGGGAGGATGGCACATGTTTAGGCCTGGATGTGTGCGCGTGCTGTGGCAAAGCAGGATGTAAAGTGTCGTCAGATAACGGTGTTGACCCCGCACCATTGCTATTTGTAGTCGGTCTCGTACGCGCAGGTGGTGTCGCTTGCGTGGATGGTAAGACCTTATTTGCAAACGCCGCACTGATGCTCAACGGTGAGTTGCTTTGAGAACCATTTCGCGCAAGGACGAACCCCAGCGAGAGAGGCAGGGTCAGCAGCACGAGGGCCGCGAGGCCCAGTATGCCTTTTTGTATGCCTTTACCCGAGCGATTGCGCCATAAGGCATCTGGGAATACTGTTCGCAGCCCTGTCTCTACTTTGCGCAGTGTCACCTGTACCGGCGGCAGAGCAGGAATATCGATAGCAGGTAACGTTGGCGACCGATCACCAGCGCTCAGCGCGTTTGCATATGCCAGAGCCATCGCTTGCGCGCCTGGAAAGCGACGCTGCGGATCTTTGTCCAGCGCGCACATTATCACCTGCTCGACAGCACGCGAAATTTGCGGATTCAGTATCGAAGGCGGCGCAGGCTGCTCCTGAATATGTTTCCAGCAGATCGCGAGAGGAGTAGTACCGGTAAAGGGGAGCCGACCTGTCAGCATCTGGTAGAGCAAAATACCCAGCGCATAGATATCGCTGCTGACGCTCTCTGACATATACGCCAGTTCGGGGGCCATATACTCCGGGGTACCGATCAGACACCCGGTCTGCGTGATATCGCTCCTCTCTCCCAGCATCTTCGCCAGGCCGAAATCCGCGAGATAGACATGGCCTGCATCGGTATTGTCAAGCAACACATTCGAGGGTTTGATATCACGATGGACAATACTTTGCTCATGTGCATACTGAAGCGCACCTGCCAGTTGATTGAGGATCACCCCGGCCTCTTCCTGTGTCATTTTGCCCTGCACCAGCCGCTCGCGTAAGTTGCCCCGCTGCATATATGGCATAACAAGATAGTGATAGAAGCCTGCTACGCCGCTATCCAAAAGTGGTAAAATATGCTGGTGCGCCAGCTTGCGTAGGATACGCACTTCAGATTGTAGTCTTTTCATGCAATCAGAGTCGCCGCTCGGTACCAGTTTGATAGCCACATGCTGCTGCATCCTCTCGTCAAATGCGAGGAAAACTTCTGACATTCCACTTCGATGCAGGCGTTCCAGCAGGCGATAGCGTTCTGAAATAATCAGATCTGAATGTTCCAGCATAGTCGTTCCCCGGCGTTTCTCTTATCTGTTGTTACCCCCTAGTTGTTATACGCCGCGCGACTTTATTTAGTGTCAGAGTCTTTACGGTAATCCCCTTTCGGCATGCTTCACAACTGTTGATTTCCCCTCGTAAACGGGCACTCCGACTCTTTCTCTTCTACTAGAAATGAAAAGACAGGAAGCGAGTTTCTATTCGCTTCCTGTCTAGTGATCAGCACTGAGATCCACTCATACTTCTTCTGGCGGGCCAGAGGCCCGCTATGGGGGAGAGAAACGTGCGAGGGCACCTCGCGCTCCGGCAGGGGACTTCGCCTCCTGCACCCCCATTTATGTGTAGATGTCAGATCGGCAGGGTTTGGGATTATCCCACAAGAAACGACTGCACCAGCTGGTTAAACGCATCAGCACGCTCGATATGCGGGCAATGTCCGCAGCCAGCAAACACCTCCAGGCGGCCCTGGGCCGCGCGTTTGGCCTCCTGTGCTTGAGCAACGGGAATCACGGCATCGGCATCTCCCCAGACGACCAATACAGGGACGTTCAGTCCTACCAGGGTGTCGCGCAGGTTGATGCGCTGCTGTCCATCAGCGAAAGCGGCATTGGAGGTTGCGACCAGCGCTTCGTGCGCGCCGGGCTGCGTGCGCTGCTGGTAGAGCTGATCTACGAGTGCCTGCTGGACCAGGCCAGGTTGGGCAAAGAAGTATGTGAGTTCGCTGCGCAGGTTCTCACGGCTTGGCTCGAAGTGCACCAGGGCGAGCACTGTGCGATCGATCTCTGGTCCCAAGCCGGCGCTGTCGACCAGGACCAGCCGCTCTATGCGCTGCGGATAGCTTCCGGCGAAGGCAAGCGCCACTGCTCCTCCAAGAGAGTGGCCGACGATGTTCACACGCTGCCAGTCCGGACCAAGGGCATCGAGGAAGCGTGCCAGGAACCCGGCCAATGCTGGCACGCTGTAGTCCATGGCCGGTTTGGCGCTGCTGCCCGCGCCAACCAGGTCGAGTGCACAGATGCGGAACCGCTCGGCAAAGGCGGGCAGGTTTAAGGACCAGGTGGCCAACGAGCCGCCCAACCCGTGCACGAAGACCACGTGCGGTGCGTTGACGGGTCCGGCGATTAAGCAGTGAGCCATGATGCCACCAACGTCAACGTCCTTCTCCTCGGCTTCTTCAGAAGGCGCTGCTTTCGCTTCTTCGGCGGCACGCTGCACGTCCTCGCGCCCGATCATGCCACCAGGTCCTGTACCGGCAACGATTGCCAGGTCAACACCAAGTTCCTGTGCGAGCCGTCGTGCCGCAGGTGAGGCATTGACTCGTCCGCCTGTGCTGACCGGCGACCGAACAGCTGCCCGCGTTTCGGATGCCGGTGCTTTGGTCGCTGTTTTCTTTCCGGCCAGCGCCTCAGCTTTCTGCCGCTTGATCTCGGCATCCTCGCGTATCAATGCCGCCACCTGTTCATCAGACAGTTCCTCGCCCGGCGCGACAATGACGGCGAGAGCTGCCCCAACAGGCGCCTCCTCTCCCTCTGGTACCTCCAGCCAGCGCAGAATGCCTGTTGCGGGCGCTTCCACGTCGTTCGTGGCCTTCTCACTTTCGATCTCCGTCAGGGGCTCGCCCTGCTGCACAGCGTCGCCAGGATGTTTGAGCCATGCGACAACACGTCCGGTCTTCATCGCCAGTCCCCACTTGGGCATACTTAAAATAGTTGCCATGCTGCCTCTCCTCTCTGATTTTTTGAATGGAAGTATGAATGGTTGGCAAGCGAGCGTAGGGGACAATAAAGGAGTTTAACGACCAACACCGGTAGTGTCATGCTGAGCGCAGCGAAGCATCTAGCTGCCCATCGCGAGAGATGCTTCGCTGCGCTCAGCATGACAAGCGACCCGCGATTATTACCGGTGGTGCTTGTTAAACTTCAGTATCGTCCCACCGCCGATTTACCGGCCCCTACGCTCGCTTGTCGAACTGCTACCCCATCATTTCCTGAACGGTGGCAACAATGCGTTCGGGGCTGGGGACGTAGAACTGTTCTAGCGGCGGGCTGAACGGCACCGGCGTATGAGGCGCTGTTACCCGCTTGATGGGCGCGTCAAGTTCGGAGAAGCCTTTGTCGGCAACGAGCGCGGCAATATCTGTGGCGGCGCTGCAACGCGGGTTGTCCTCGTCAACGATCACGAGACGGTGTGTCTTGGCGACCGAGTCAAGAATAGTTTCCTCGTCTAACGGGGAAAGCGTGCGCGGATCAACAATCTCTGCCGAAATGCCTTCGGCTTGCAGCGCATCTGCCGCCGTGAGTGCCTGATGAACCATGCGCGAGATTGCCACAATCGTGACATCCGTGCCCTCGCGCTTGATGTCGGCTTTGCCGAGTGGAATCACATACTCGCCCTCTGGTACCTCGCCACTCATAGCATAGAGCATTTTGTTCTCGAAGCATATGACCAGGTCCTCATCGCGGATCGCGGCGGCCAGCAATCCCTTGGCATCTGCTGGAGTCGAAGGGACGACTGTTTTGATGCCAGGCATGTGCGTGAACACGGAATAGTGGCAGCCTGAGTGTTGACCGGCTGCGCCCATGCCTGCGCCGATCATCGTGCGGATGACCATTGGACAGCTTGCCTTGCCGCCAAACATATAGCGCAGCTTGGCACCCTGGTCGTAGATCTGATCCATGCAGACGCCGAAGAAGTCGACAAACATCAATTCGGCTATGGGGCGTAGGCCGGTTGCAGCCGCACCGACTGCCGCTCCAATGAAGCCTGCCTCAGTGATGGGCGTGTCGAGCACGCGATTGCGCCCAAACTCCTGGACCAACCCCTTGGTGACGCCGAGTACACCGCCCCAGGAGTCCTCGTTCTCAAAACCTGCTACAGTAGCTCCGCCTGCGACGTCCTCGCCCATTAAAATAACACGCGGGTCGCGGCGCATCTCCAGCCTCATTGCCTCGTTGATTGCCTGAGCATAGGTCATTTGACGAATTGCGACAGCCATTGTCTCCTCCTTTATGGGTATTTCACGTATACATCGGTCAGCGCCTCTTCTGGCGGTGGATAAGGCGCGGATTCGGCAAATTGCCAGGCAAGGTCAATAGAATCCTGAACCTTTTTATCAATCGCGTCCATCTCCTCGGCGCTGGCGATGCCGCGCTCTACGATAGCGCGACGGAGCGACTGGATAGCATCACGGGAATGATAGGACTCTTCCTCTTCCCTGGTGCGATAGGTGATCGTATCACCCTCAAAGTGGCCGTGGTAGCGATAGGTCTTGCACTCGACCAGGCTTGGGCCCTCACCACGCCTGGCGCGTGCAATGGCCTCACCGGCAGCCTCATAGACAGCGAAGACATCGAGCCCATCGACAGCCACACCCGGCATATTGTAACCTGCGGCCCGGTCAGCGATATCACGACAGCTCATGTGATAGGTGACGGGAGTGGATTCGGCATAGCCATTGTTCTCGGCAACGAAAACCACCGGCAGTTTCCAGATACCGGCGAGATTGAGTCCTTCATGGAAGGTACCCTGATTGGCAGCGCCGTCACCAAAGAAACAGACAGCAACCTGGCCTCTGCCATTGTACTTCGCGGTCAGTCCTGCTCCGGCCGCAAGGGGGAATCCACCACCAACAATGCCATTGGCACCGAGCATGCCCTTATTCACATCCGCGATATGCATCGAGCCGCCCTTGCCACGGCAGGCTCCTGATTCACGGCCCAGCAATTCTGCCGTCATCTCGCGCAAGCTCACACCTTTGGCGATGCTGTGACCATGGCCACGGTGATGACTGGTGATGTAGTCATCGTCTGTCAGGTGTGCACAGACACCGACAGCGACCGCTTCTTCACCAGCATAAAGATGCACGAAACCTGGAACTTTCCCTGAAGCGAACTCTTTGCCCGCACGCTCCTCAAATTCGCGGATAGTCTTCATCTGCTCGTACATGTGGAGCAATTGTGACTTATCCAGCACTTGCGCACCAGCACCACTACCCTGTTTGGTTACCATAGCTGCAAACCTCCTAACTATAGAGATACTTGCAAGAGATATCTACGAGACGTTAGTCGACCTGCTCACGATGCAGGCGACCAGCATGTGCTGCCGCTTCCAGTGCGGCAGGAACATCCACAACACACGGTCCATCGGCACAGAGGCGAACCTCTACCACCGATGTTGTCGACAACTCAAGCTCGCGTTCACCATCGAGCGCAACCGTTCCAATTCCTGGTTGGAAGCGCACAATATCATCCATTGCCAACCGCCTATGCTCGGAGACGTCGACCCAGGTGACCAGGCCAGGAGCCAGCGGAACCAGTACCTGGGAACCACCAGCACCCAGCACGATGTGCATACCCGCTCGCTCACTTCGCCCATAGCTGGAATTCATGAGTGCGCCACCGAGTGCCGAGAGGCCGATAGTCGCTGGAGCCACACGCGAGAGAGCAACCTCGCGCACAACCGACATATCCCAAAGTGCCCGTGCACCTACAAAAGGCAATGAGGAGACGACCACATCCACCAGTGCGCTCTCGACTACCACACCATTGACGCGCACTTCCAGGCATGATGCCCGTTGGACCGTCCTCTCGTCTCTCATGCTGCTAGCGACCAGTCCAGCAGCCATTCCGGCGATCGTGCCCTCTAGAAAGGTAGGGAAGACGTTGTTGGTGCCCGTCGAAATGGGGACAAGAGGAACGGTGCCGCATCCCCTGGCAACCGCCCGGTTGGTGCCATCTCCACCAAGCGTAATGATGCAGCCCGCGCCCATTTCAGCGAGTATCTGCGCGGCTCGAGTGGAATCGGCGCTGGTGCCCAGCACAGGCATCTCCAGGGGGTCAACAGCGAGCTGTAAAGAGTGTCCATGCAACTCACTCATGGCACGAGGCAAAATACCGAAATCATGCTCAGGCATAAACGTTACGCGCCGGATACCCACAGCTTCCAGGCCCAGCAGCACGCGACGCACAATCGCCGTCTTTTCGTTATTATCGAAGACGGTGCCATGAGCGACAAGTCGACGAATGTCGCGCCCGGATGCGGGATTAGCGATGATGCCTACGAGAGGTGAAGACATAAACAGGATGCTTTCCTGCGCATTGCAAAGGAAACGTGCTCAAAGGATGCACTACAGGACGAGGTTACGAGATAGCTAGATTTGTATCGTACACTAAATGTACACTATGCAGGGCGTTTTTTCAATTTGTGGATGTTTATCGGTTGCGGCAAGAAGCGGGGGCTACTTGTTGGAACTGTGCTTATTTTCAAGACGACATTGGATTTTTACGCTGATTTTGGATATAGTACTACTAACCGTTGAGAATTCTTCGCAACGAAGTGGTGGGTTGGATCATGAGCCACCGTGATAGGCTCATACGAGGTACACCTTAAACGAGGAAGAGAGAGTGCAATGAGTACACAGATTGACAAGCAGATGGACGCGCAAGCAACCGCTCCGGCTGAAATAGCCGATCCAACTGCTGAGGAGCTGCGTGCCTCCTACCGGTGGATGCTGCTGGCCCGCCACCTGGATGAGCGTATGTGGCAGCTCATTCGCCAGGGCAAGGGACACTTTGCCGTACCCTGCGGGGGGCATGAGGCTGCAGGTGCTGGCTACGCACTGGCGATCCGCCGGGGTTATGACTATGTCGCTCCACACTATCGCGACCTGGCGGCGATGCTCGCTATCGGTCTCACTCCGCGCGATGTGCTCGCCAATTTCTTCGCACGTGCCGCTGACCCCAGTACGCACGGTCGCCAGCCGTATGCCCATTGGGGCTCTCATCGCTTGCATATCCTCACCCTGCAAGGACCCCAGCCCAATCATGTCACGCATGGTGTTGGTGTCGCCTATGGCGCAAAGCTTCAGGGCGAGGATAGCGTGACCTTTATCGCTTACGGAGACGGCGGGGCACAGAAGGGGGAGGTCCACGAAGCCATGAATTTTGCCGGCATCCACCGGGTGCCATGTGTCTTCTGCTGCGAGAACAACCTCTATACGCAATCGGTGCCACTCTCCCTCGAATCTGCTGTGTCCACTATTGCTGACCGTGCTGCTGCCTATGGCATGCCAGGTGTGAGCGTGGACGGTATGGATCTCCTGGCCGTCTATCGCGCGGCAGCTGCTGCTGTTGCACGGGCCCGGCGCGGCGAAGGACCCAGTTTGATTGAGGCCAGGGTGTACCGTTACAGGTCTAATACTTCCAATGATGACGATACGCGCTACCGCTCCCGTGCCGAGGTCGAAGAATGGCGCACCCGTGATCCCATCCCCCGTTGCCGCGCCGAATTGCTGGCGAAGGGTGTGCTGACCCAAGATGACATCGACACGCTTGAAGCCGAAGTGGCAGCCGCTGTAGACGATGCCGTTGCCTGGGCGGAGTCGACTGCTGACCCAGCGCCGGAAGACGCGCTGCTCTATACCTACGCGGAGGATGTGCTGTAATGCCACAGATGACAGTCATTGAAGCCATTCGCACTGCGCTGACCGAGGAGATGGCTAGCGATCCGCGCGTCCTCGTGCTGGGCGAAGATATCGGCACACTTGGTGGTGTTTTCCGCGCGACCGAAGGTTTGTTGGAACGCTACGGCCCCGAGCGTGTGGTGGATACGCCGATGGCTGAACTCTCCATTGCCGGTATTGCCGTTGGCCTGGCCATGAAAGGGCTGCGGCCAGTGGCGGAGATTCAGTTTGCCGATTTCATCCATGCTGCCGCCGATCATATTCTTGGGGAGGCGGCGAAAATTCGTTATCGCTCCGGCGGCGATTGGTCCTGCCCACTGGTTATTCGCACGGCCTATGGTGGCGGCTTCCGTGGTGGTCCCTACCACTCGCAGAGTGTCGAAGCGTTCTATACCCATGCCCCCGGCTTAAAGGTACTTGCTCCCAGTACTCCTGCCGACGCCAGGGGGCTCCTGCTGGCGGCGATTCGCGACCCGGACCCTGTGCTCTTCCTGGAGCATAAGCGGACCTATCGTTTGATCAAGGGCGAGGTTCCCGAGGGTGACGGCGTTGTGCCGGTTGGACGCGCAACCATTGCCAGGCCTGGCACGGATGTGACTGTGGTCAGCTATGGCATGATGCTGCATGAAGCGTTGGCTGCTGCGGAGTTGCTGAGTACCGAGGGCATCTCCATCGAGGTGATCGATCTGCGTTCGCTGCTCCCGCTGGACCGGGCCACCATCCTGGAATCGCTCTCACGGACCGGCCGGTTCTGTATTGTGCACGAGGATACGCGCACGATGGGCTTCGGTGCGGAGTTAGCTGCTCTGGCTGCAGAGGAGGCCCTGGATGTGCTGAAAGCACCTGTCTGCCGGGTAACAGCGCCAGATGTTGCTGGCATCCCCGTCAGCCCACCAATGGAAGACTTTGTGCTCCCCAATCGTGACAAGATTGCGGATGCACTCCGTCAACTTGTTGCAAAGCAGACGCGTCACTGGGCGAGTGCCGATCTAGTACGAACAGCCGCTCCAGAGTCCTCGCTCGATCCCTGGACGCGCAGCGCATTAGAGATTCCCCAGGCTGCTAGCATCGTCGAGGTGGACCTTAGCCAGGTCATGGCCTATCAAGAGGCTCACAAGGATGCGTTCCAGGCACGTGGTGTTGAACTGAATGTGACAGCCTTTGTGCTGCAGGCTACTGCCGAAGCGCTTGTGGCGCTTCCAGAGGTGAATAGCGCGTTTGCGGGCGAGAGTATCCTGCGCTACGGGAGCGTGGATATCTTGCTCGAGGTGGCCGATGGCAATACGCTCAAGCGTGGAATCATTGTAGGGGCAGAGACACGCAACCTACGAGGATTAGCACAGGCGGTGAGTAGCATACTGGCAGGCGCAGCCACGTCCACATTGCCAGAGGGAGGAACCTTTGCGCTGACCGATCTTGGGACCGAGGCGGCACTACTTGCTGTACCTCCGGTGTTGCCCGGCCATGCTGCTGCGCTACGAGTGGGTGCTGTGACAGAGCGGATCATGCCCCGGGAACGCAGCCTGGTACTCGTTCCGCGTGTGTACCTGACCTTGAGCGTGGATCACCGTGTCCTGGACGGCGCGACTGCAGGCCGGTTTTTGAACCACATCAAGACGTTTTTGGAACAATATCCCACAATGGATGAGCGCATCTGAGCCAGGCGAGTTCCAATGATTTGTTGTCAATCGCAAGGAGGCAACTCGCTAATAGTAGCTGGTGCGGAATAAGAAATATTGAGAGGTATGTTATGCCCACCGATGTTCTCATGCCCAAACTCGCTGATACTCTCGTCGAGGGGACGGTCGCCCATTGGCTTAAGGCTGCTAATGATGTTGTTCAGGCAGGTGAGCCGATAGTGGAAATCGAGACCGACAAGGTGACGACGGAACTGACTGCGCCGACCGCTGGCACACTTAGCGAACTGCTGGTTGCGGCAGGTGAAACTGTACCGATTGGTACTCCTCTCGCCCGCATCCGCGCCCAAGATGAGAAAGAACCTGCAAAACGTGTCTCACCACTTGCCGCGCGTGTTGCCCAGGCTCATGGCATTGATCTGACCAGGGTCAATACACCCGGCAGTCGTATTACCCGGGCGGATGTTGAGCTGCACCTGGCTCAGGGAAGTCAAGCGATGCCCGCCTCCCCGCTACCTGTGAGACAAGCAAGACAGGTAGACGACAATGCGAGGGAGGGTACAAGCGCACCAATGCCCGGCTCAACGCTTTTGCAAGCGTCTTCGCCTGTATCCGGGCAAGGGGAAGTGTTGCCCCTGACAGGTTTACGCCGTGCCACGGCAGCACGCATGGCTATCGTCCGGCAGGTGCCAACAGGGTGCGCGGTCGTGGAGGCTGATGTGACTGCATTAGAGCAGTTTTACAGGCAAGAGCGTGACGCATGGTTGGTTCGCGAAGGCTTTCCCTTGACCTACACACCTTTCTTTTTGTATGCCCTGGCACAGAGCTTACTATCCTGGCCTGTTGCACGGCAGGCGTTACGGAATGGGCAGCGCGAGCCGAGAGATGCTGTTCATGTTGGTGTTGCTGTTGCGTTAGAGGATGGACTGATTGTACCCGTGATACGCGCTGCGGACCAGTATGATCTACCTGGCCTGGCTCGTATCCAGGCCGACCTTGTTGCACGTGCCAGGGCTCATCGCTTGAGGCCTGAAGAGGTGATCGGCGGAATTGCAACGCTGACCAATGTGGGTAGCATGGGAGGCTTGCTTGCTCTGCCTATGCTCAATGAGAATCAGGCTGTTATCCTGGGTGTTGGTGCTGTGACTCGTCGCGCTGTTGGGGCAAGCGATGGGATTCGCTACCGTTCCTGTGCGTACCTCTCGTTGACTTTCGACCGCCGCTTGTTGGATGACCTCCAGGCTGAACGTTTCTTGCTAGATGTAGCCCACCGTATCACGCGAGCGACCTGGAGGGAGGAACAGGCCTCCTTCTAAATATACTTTCCAGTGAGTAGACTAGAAAGGACGTGTTTTATGGATCGACCAGCAACAAAAAGTGGGGGATACATCTGGAATCTCCAGGCAGAGACGATGCCACGTACGGAATTAATTGCGCTCCAAACACGACACTTGCAGCAGCAGGTAGCGCGTGCCTATGAGCGAGTACCTTTCTATCGACAGGCACTCGAGGAGCATGGCGTACACCCGCAAGACATGCAGACAATCGAGGACATCGAACGCCTCCCCTTTACGGTCAAAGAGGATTTCCGTACCACGTACCCCTACGGACTCTTTGCCGTGCCGTTGAAAGACGTGGTGCGGCTGCATGCTTCGAGCGGTACTACAGGGAAACCGGTGGTCGGTGGCTACACACGCGCCGATCTAGCAACGTGGGGCGAGGTAATGGCCCGTACCTTCGCGGCAGGCGGCGTGACAGCCGGAGATATTTTTCAGAACTTTTATGGGTACGGACTCTTTACCGGTGGGTTGGGTGCGCATATCGGCGCGGAAGTTATCGGGGCAACAGTTATCCCCATGAGTGGTGGCTTGACACGACGCCAGTTACTGCTGATGGAGGATTTGGGAGCTACCGTGATTGCAGGAACACCCTCTTATACCCTGGTCGTAGCAGAGACTGCTTTCGAGGAGGGGATTGACCTGCGCAGCCGCATGAAAGTGCGTGCGGGCTTTTTCGGAGCAGAGCCGTGGACCGAGGGGATGCGCCGCGAGATCGAAGAGCGCTTCGGCATCGAGGCTTTTGATATCTATGGGTTGACAGAAGTGATTGGTCCCGGAGTCGCTGCCGAGTGCCAACAGCACCAGGGATTGCATGTCAACGAGGACCACTTCTACCCGGAGGTGATCGACCCCGAGACAGGCAAACGCCTCCCAGATGGAGAGATCGGCGAGCTAGTCTTCACCTGCTTGACGCGTGAAGCCCTGCCCTTGTTGCGCTACCGCACGCGTGATCGTGTGGCCTTGCTCCATGAGACCTGCCCTTGCGGACGCACGTCCGTGCGGATGCAGCGTGTACGTGGCCGCACCGATGATATGCTCATCGTACGCGGGGTCAATGTTTTCCCCACGCAAATCGAACAGGTGCTGCTCTCGCATCCTGGCCTGACCAGTAACTACCAGATTCTCGTCGACCGGCAGCGTGATCAACTTGATGAACTGGAGGTTCGTGTGGAGGTGGATGAAGCGCTTCAGCGCGAGGGAGGTGAAACCATTGGTGCGCTGCAAGTAACCGTAGCCGGGGATCTACACCAGGCACTTGGGTTGCACGCGCACGTGCTGATTGTTGAGCCCCATCATCTCCCGCGCAGCGAAGGCAAGGTAAAACGCGTGGTGGATCGACGTCAGCTTACCGGATAATTACACGCTAGTGAAGATACGAGTGTCGAAGAGAGAGGATGATGTACATGTACCAGGTAGAACCGGGAGCTATGCATCCTTTGGGCGCGGTACCCGGCGAGCAAGGAGTAAACTTCTCGCTCTTTTCAGAGCATGCGACTGCTGTTGAACTGCTGCTGTTCGCCGGGCACGACGACCCTGAGCCTGTGCAGATCATTCCATTAGACGCGGTGACACACCGCACTTTCCATTTCTGGCATGTCTATGTCAGGGGACTGCCAGCCGGCATGCACTACGCTTACCGCCTCGATGGTCCGCAGGACATACACGAGGCGGGTGATCGCTTTAACAAGAATAAGGTCTTGATTGATCCTTACGCCAGGGGCATCACCGCCGCGCTTTGGAGTCGCGCGGCAGCTTGTACACCGGACGATAATGTACACACCTCCATACGCAGCGCGATCATCGACACCTCGACCTTTGATTGGGAAGGCGATCGCCCGCTTCACAAGCCGATGAGCGAGACCATCGTGTATGAGATGCATGTGGGTGGTTTTACTAAGTCGCCTGCCTCTGGCAGCCAGCATCCGGGCACCTTTGCTGGCATCGTCGAGAAGATCCCTTACCTCCAGGAACTCGGCATCACCGCTGTTGAACTGCTGCCTATCTTTGCTTTTGATGAGCAGGGTATCAGCCGGTCCAGTCCTGTGGATGGTAGGCCCCTTAAGGATTACTGGGGATACAATCCCGTCGGCCACTTCGCACCGCATGCTGCCTATTGCCTTTCACCTGGAGAGGGCAGCCATATACGCGACTTTCGCGAGATGGTCAAGGCCCTGCACAAAGCGGGCATCGAGGTCATTCTGGATGTGGTTTTCAATCATACCAGCGAGGGCAATGAGTTAGGCCCGACCATCAGTTTCAGGGGCCTGGACAACAGCACCTATTATTTGCTTGTCCCCCAGGATAAACAGTATTATCTCGACTATACTGGCGTCGGTAACACCTTCGATTGCAATCATCCCGTCGTTGACAAGCTGATTGCGGAATGCCTGGAATTCTGGGTCAAGGAGATGCACGTGGATGGCTTCCGCTTCGACGAGGCATCCATCCTGGCCCGTGATGTAAATGGCAATCCCATGGCCTATCCTCCTGTCGTGTGGCATATTTCCCTGGATGAAACCCTCGCCGATACAAAAGTCATCGCTGAAGCGTGGGACGCTGCCGGGCTCTACCAGGTCGGCAACTTCCCCGGAGAGCGCTGGGCAGAATGGAACGGGCGCTTCCGCGACGATATACGCCGTTTTGTCAAAAGTGATCCGGGCCAGGTAGGGGCGGTCGCTTCACGTATCGCCGGCAGTTCGGACCTCTACGAGGCCAAGGGACGCATGCCGATCAACAGCATCAACTTCATCACCTGCCATGATGGATTCACCCTCAATGACCTGGTCTCCTACAATGCCAAACACAATGAAGCCAACGGCGAAAACAACCGGGATGGCATAAATGATAATTTGAGCTGGAATTGCGGTGCCGAGGGAGCGACAACCAATCCTGAAATTGAGGCGCTGCGTGAGCAGCAGATCAAGAACTTTGTGACGATTCTCCTGCTCTCCCGGGGCGTGCCCATGCTCCTGGCTGGAGATGAAGTCAGGCGGACCCAGCAGGGCAACAACAATGCCTATTGCCAGGACAACGAGGTTAGCTGGTTCGATTGGAAACTTGCAGAGCAGAACAAGGGGCTGTTCAGGTTCTTTAAATACATGATTGCGTTCCGCAAGAGTCATCCCAACCTGTACCGCGCCGATTTCTTTAGTGGTGTACCGAATGCACAGGGGCAGAAGGACATCGATTGGCACGGCTGCCAGCTGGACAGTCCTGGATGGAATGATCCTGATTGCCGGGTGCTGGCATTCACCATCTGGGGCTTAGAGCAGGATGATGACATCCACGTAATGCTCAACATGGAGTGGCAGGATCTCGATTTTGAGATTCCTGCCCTGACCGGGCGGCAGTGGCTGAAAGTGATCGACACGGCTTTACCGCCCCCCGAGGACATCGTCGAACCCGGACAAGCAAGCGTGGTCTCCGCTAACACATGCCATGTGGTAAAACGTAGCGTGATGGTCCTGGTCTCCAGGACACGGTCCGGGTAATGCCCGACTTATCCCTTGTATGACAACAGCATGTTCAACACATTCAGTTCATGCGAAATGAAGAGATAGGAGCCTGTAAACAGTTTGTTTCTGACTTCCCTCAAGTTGAAGCTCCTGAAGACAACGAATGGGAATTCCCTGTAGGCCCCTCCAATGGGTAGGGTGTTATTCACAGGGTAGAGCGTACGCACATAGTCTGACAGCACATCACGGAACGTATACTCTTCTTGCTCTGCCTCGCCACGAGCAAAGCTGTCCTTCATGACATCCCCAAACATAAACGCCGTCAACGGCAGCGCGTAGTACTGGTCAGGGTGCTGGCTGTTCTGCATGAAACGCTGCGTCTTATCAGCCGGCGCGCGGTCCAGCATCTGTACGAGATCGATAGCATCCTTCATAGCCGTATGTAAGCTCTCCGGGTAGTCCCTGCTCTTACGAATAAAGTACATCTTTCTTAGAAGGTCATTTTCCCCTTTGTCTTCTGCCAGGCCACGCTCAAGCTGTATTAAATAGTGCTCCTGCAAAGACTTTTTAGCGAACGGAACGATCAACAGGTCTCCCGAGATATAGCCTGCTTCAATTGGCTGCCACGCAAGCAGCCTGTCAAAGCCGTCATAAGCCGCGTTGGCAAATGTGGTAGAAAACGTGGTCCGCATAGATAGGTAGGATGTCCCCGGACGTTGACTCGTAGCTCCCGGCACCGCCTTCGGCTCGGACAGGCGAAAGTTTGCCCTGCCCAGTAGTTGCTGCAAGGTGGTATAGATCTCCTCTAACCATTTATCCTCTGGTCGGCGATAATACTCCTTGCGCAGTTCCCTGATCAGCTTTTCCATTACCCCGGTAAAGCTTTCACCGGCAGCAAGCACAGATTTCCCGCCTATGGGGATCATCATGAAACGCTCAAAGCCGACATGGCCATAACCACACATGCGAGTCTTGATCGAGGTTTTCAGGATCAACAGTATATTCAGCAGGTTAAGCGCGCTCTCTTGTAGAGAAAGCCGCCTGTCCCCGCTATCATCATCGTAATACACGGTCCGATCAGAGAGATAAAACGAGAGCTCTTTTTCATCTCCATCATATGTCTTGAATACGCCCTCTTCTTTGAACTCGCCACGCCCCCGGTAGATCACCTGGATGATCTCCATCAGGTTCTGCTCAATTTCAAAGTGGGGAATATCCACCAGGATGTATTTTACCCTGGGAAACGAGAGTCCGCGACTGGCCGAAGCGGTCATGAAGATCACTCTCACTTTGTCCCTACAATCTCGCATATTCTCCTTGTCGGCCTCAGAGATGTTGGCATGAATTTCTATGTAGTCCTGATTCTTCTCAAAAGCACCCAGTATCTTCTTGATCTCCCGGGTGAGCCGTACCAGGCGTCTTTTATCCTGAATATAGACAATTGCCTGAGCCGCACCAGGCCGCTCGAGAATGGTCAAAATATCTTCCATCATTTTCTTCTGTGCGTGGTCTGCAAGACGATCCTTTGTCTCCAGGAACGTCTCTTCGTCAAACTTGAGAGGCTCTACGCAGACATTGTAGTTGATGTGCAGGCGTCGCGCCGGGTAAGAATTCGCATTGATCGCTACTGCCGCCTGCCGCTTGAACTCAAACTCTTCCAATGAGAGCGGCTCTGAGTTAGTTCCCTTGGGAACATGCCTGAAATAGATCTTGTCCGGCTCGTATGCCGTCTGCGTGAGATGCTGCCGGATAACTTGAGCATCAACTATCGAAGCATCTGCCACAATCACCTTCAAATTAAAGCCATACTCCGGCTTCGTTAGCCCATACTGACCTATGAACTTATTGATACCGGCCAGAAATTCTACTCCGCTCTCATCACCGGTGACCTCGTCAATCATGATGAAGAGGTGCTTAAACCTGCCAGCAATCTCCCGTATTTGTTCAGGAATGACCTTATCTTCTTTGCTGTTGTAGGCACCCTGGAAGATCTTATGCAGGTGTTTGAGCGTGTCCCTGCCATCTGCAGTCTTTTTGAGTGACTGGATGGCAATCGTTGCGATGATGTTATTAGAGATAGGTTCCTTCATATTGACATAGAGTGCATTACAGATGCTATCCAGCACGCCACTGACATTCTCATCCCGGGCCACTGCAAGATCCTCCTGGATTAGCTCCAGGCGGTGAGAATGACCTCGCTGACTCTCACTCTCCACTGTCGCTGCATCTATAAAATTGATACGTGTACTGGTTCCTTGCCTACTGAAATTGCCGTGTTGCTTACTCGAGTAGTAGTGGACGGTTGGCTTGCCTTGATTGTCATGAATGATTTTTGAGTTTGAGGTGAGTGCAAATACATTTCCCGCGAACACACTCGTCCCCACTTCTCTAAACTTGTCGATAATATCGAGGTTTACCTGTTTACGAGGGCTGACATAGAAGAATAAAAAGCCTTCAGCGGCATGTTCTTGCAGAAATTTCACGATAGCCGTAGTTTTCCCGATGCCGGGGTTGCCTGTCAAAAAGAGATACGTTTTCGCACCAGCCAGTTCTTGCTTAATCAGTTCCCCGTGCGCATCACGTAGACTCATTCCTCTCCTAGCCCCGGCTCCTAGCCGCGAAACGAGCTCAGGCTTGATACGCTCTACAGGCAGAGGATCAATAGAACTAACAAAATCATCAATGCACTCCCGGTGTGACGGCACCCATTGAACGCCGTCTCCGGCCTCGGCAATAGCGATGAGATTTTTTGAAAATGTCTCACCTTGTTCAAAGCTTTTGGCAGCATTGGCCCGGATAGTCTCCAGCACGCGCATGCGCTCTTCTTGTATCTCACGCGGGCTTGTATGACGCTGATAAATCGATGCACAGGTCTCCAACACCTTCATGTGCTCGCTGTTCACCGACATCGCGTTAATGCTGCGATCGGTGTGCCCAACCACGTTGAAGACCACCATGTCTTCGTCCGCCAGCACGCCCCTCGCCTTCAGAAAGCCATAGAAGTCGTAGGCGTAACTCGCGGCCTGGATGAGCTTCACACTCTCCTTGTCATCGCGCTTAAAGGCGGTAAAGTAGCGATCCAATCCCTTAGAAAAGGTAGTGTCTAGTGAACCGCTATCCGTGTCGATGCTCAGATTGCTAAATACGCTCTTAGACCGTCTATATCCCAGTTCGTGTAACAGAAGGCGCCGCAACATTTCAATGTTGTTCGGGTCCTTCAAATTTGCTGGCGATTTGACAGCAAATGCTGACAGATCGACACACAGCACGCGCCATCGGCTAGCGTAGTGTAGCAGCATAAGCGTGTCTGCGCGTAAAAATCTTCCCTGCCTGGAATAAAGACCGGTGTCTATTGTATTGACATCCAGCCCCCTGTGCGCAAGTTGAGCGAGCACCTCCTGCCACTCCTGCTCCTCGGGCTTGTAGTTCGTATTGGCACTGTTGCTCCCACAAAAGCTGCACTGGTAGTACACAATCTCTAGTTTGTGCCCCTGTATGTTCAACGACTGCAAGTACTCGTGAAAGAAGTTGACGCCTGCCAGAAAGCCCTTCTGCAGGAAGAACATCAGCCACTTCCGGGCAACCTGGCGATTCCACTCAGAGATAATGTGTGCTCTCTTGAGTATACTTTTCTCCAGCATGGGGAAACGCAGCTTACGCAGATCATCAACGTACAGGTTTTCAAGGTGATGCGAAAAGTCCTCTTCGTGCTGCTGTATGTATGTGAGAATGCCTATATTAAATCCCACTTCAAAGAGACGCCCCACATCTTCAGCGATCTCATTACCCATGTACAGCTACCACACTTTCCCTGTTCAACACACCTTTCACTTCTGTCAGGAAAGCCAGGGAATTGAATCTGACGAAACCGATTGCGTGGGTAAACAGTGAGAGCGAGCCAACGGAGTCATCACCAATAATGTTCTGGTAGGGTTCCAGTTTGAACGTAATCGACTTCTCTTTTTCATAGCGGGAGAAGTGCACAAGTTTAAGGAAATCCAGGATCTCTCCTTTCAAAGAACCCGATTGATTGCCATCCAGCAAATTGGCTCGTATGTACTGGTCGTAGGTAATGTTGTCGTACATATTTACCAGTGTTGCATAGGAGACAACTCCATTATAGAGGCTGCGCTTACTCACAGTTATACCGTTGAGCAGGTTGAAGAATACAACAGAACTCTGATGTGGATCGGCTACCAGGCTGGTGAGGTCCGCGGTGTCATCCACATACAGGGCGGGAGTTTTCTGACCTCTGCGCAAATTCACGACAAAGTATTTGTCGCAGTAGAGCGGATAGATCTTGATGTCACTCCTTCCCCGCATCAATGCCTGGATAATGTCTTTCGACATGAAAAACAGCTCTTCGTCTTCATCGGGGCGGGTGATGTGCAGCATGCTGGAATAGGGCGCCCTGGCAATATACAGGAAGTGCCTGTACCCTTTCCTGTAACACTGTTCAACTTCATCGCTGATTGCTGTCGGCACCCTGTACATACTACTTGATTCCTGGTTGGTTGAGAAAGTACGCAGAGTCTCTAAACGCACCGAACTATCTGCGAGTCGTTCAATCCCGATCACCTCACCAAATACGTTGGCAACATACGAGGGAACCTTGACATTAAAATCACTTTTCCGGCTGGATACGATCACAATCGCCAGTTTATCTAAACCGGGTTCTACGCGCTGTGTAACACCAGGGGTTGAGGCGGGCTGCAGTGCACCGATGTGGAAGCGCTTGGGGAGAACTGAATACAAGGAGCTCAAACCATTTGGCAGCTTATACCTGAGGCTAGGACTTGATTGACGAATATGGCTCTCCAGGTCGTCGACATAGAACCCTTGCGAGTTTGAAAGATATTCCTGCGCGAGCATATGTGCAAGCACTTTGGACAGCGAACGCGTGATGGTTCCTTCAGCGGAGGCATCGCTTTCTTCTACTTTCTGGAGCATGTGCAAGAGCACAATAGGCACAAATATCTGATGCTGGTGTTCACTGTCTCCTTTCCGCGTACTATCTAACAGCATTTTCAGGCAGGTGTAAGCAAGCAGTAAGAACGTGAAGTGATAGACAAACGCCTGCGGGGAATTAGATTTAAACGGAAGGATATGTTGATAATGCAGCACAATACGCTTGTGAGCACTGTAAAAGTGCGCGCAAACCTTTTGGATTTGCTCGTCCCCTGGCACCAACAGCACCGGAAGCATGTCAATCCCCTGGAGATCATACGCCATGCTGAAATTGCGCACCGCTTCCTGTGCAGAGAAGTAATACAGCGGCTCGAAGATAATACTTACAGGCAACGTACAGAAAGCATCTCCGCCAGCACTTGCTTCTTCGATGGTGATGTATTTCAGCGCTTCTAACCATCGTTCTGCCAGCACATCCTTGAAAAACTTTCTCTCAAACACCATACTTGCGCCATCTTGCTCCAGGATGCCGCGCCCAAGGCTAAGATGGATCGGATATGCGCGCCTCTGCGGGCTTGTAGCCGGGTTGGTGATATATCTTTGTAAAAGCCCCTTCAGCACCTCGACCCTGCCACTATTCTCACTTCTCCTCAGGTAGCCGTTGAGTTTCTTAAATACTTCTACTTTTGCTTGTTCATCTTGATCCTGCAAAGCTGGCAAAGCGGTTTTTTCGAATCGTGCAGCAGGATCAAACTGCGCATTATTCATTTCCAGAAACACAAAGTAGTACAGCAGCTCGATCTTCAGCACTTTCTCGACGAACCTTTGATTGACCTTTTTATCTTCGAAGCGCGAGTCGCTTATCCTTTGCTTGTGCTCCTCGCTGCCAGGGTCCAGCAGTGTGAGGTAATAATCAAAAACTGCTTCTCCCTTGTGTGTCTGTACCGGGCCGTTCAACTTCAGCTTAATGCCGCTGGTAAATGCCTGTTCTCCTTTGTCCTCGTCAAAAGTTTCTCCCAGCGCCCCTTCGATATCGGCTATGACCGGCAACATGTCGAACGCATCGGCGCGCGAGAAGAGGTCTCGGTAATTAATGGTGGCACCGCTGTAGTTTACGTTGTAGTACCCATCGGGCTTAGTGGGATCATTGATAAATGCTTCTAGCAAGCGGAGCCGCCTGATCATATTTTGCAGGAGCTTAAACCCCTCCTCATTGCTCGACTTCGACTGCTTGATACCCTCACCCAGAAACTCCAGGTAACGGATCTTCGCTTCTTTTTGCAGTCGGCCCAGCGACTCTTTGCTGACGAGGCGCTTCAATTTGTTCAGTTCAGATTCGGGAACGCTCATGTCTCGCTCCAGCACTGCCCGCGTGTTCTCCAGGTCATCTTCGCTGCATTCGTCACACTTGTCTTCAAGATGATGATAGATCCCATTGACCAGTTGCGTATCGAACCCATTGATGTTTCCAATACTGATCGTGAGCTTGTGACCTTTCAGCCAGGGATGCTCCCCACTTCCCCTGGACCGCAGACGCAGCCGCTCTTCCGCCAGACTCTGCGCCTCAAATGGATAATGCAAGCCTTTAGTGGCCGCCCCTTTAAATGACTGTGCTTCGCTAAGGAGACTCGTTGCGTAGCGGCTGATAGGTATACCATCCAGCTTAGTTTTGAGCTCAGTCTCGAGGTGGGTTTGCAACTGATCCTTGATGCGATCAATCTGCGCCGCAAACTGTCTTTTCGCCTCCACATCCGCAAAATTTACGCTAGAGCTGCGGGTGCCCCACGTGTTTTCAAAAAGAGGTTGATTGTTTGAGGCTATGATCTTCGTCGCTACTGCACTTGCCACTTCATCAACGTGAACTGTCAAGCACGCGGGTGCTGCATGAAACATACTTGAATTGTGCTTCAAGACCTCGAGGATTGCTTTCAGGAGGGATTCATAGTGTACGCTGCCAAGAGCGTTGTCACTTTCTTCCAGTGTGTTCATGAATTGTATTGGGGGATGCCTTCTCTCCACATAGACCCGGCCTGTTAATAATGAGAGACTTTAGACATCACGCTCCTTTCTTAATTTCGTATGCTGGCACAGGAAATGAGCTATATTGTTGCTGGTGTATTTCCAATGAGGTTTGTCGCACTTGTAACACTTGCAACACTTGCAACGCTTGCAACGCTTGCAACATTTGTATCATTTGTATCACTTGTATCACTTGTACCTCGTGCAGCAAAGGGGAGTTTTTCGAGAGATGCCTCCTATGCTCGAAATGGTCTCTTAATTTTGCACGAGGTAGAATCAGGTGCACCTGTTACATAAGATGCGTGAAATGCATGTGCGCGGCAGTATAATAACACAACGATAGAAATATAGATAGGTACTAGGAGTAATGGGGGTGATTTAAGAAGTTGAAGTCAAGGCCTTGTTTGGGGAGGTGAGGGGAGCGCACAGCGTACTACACTGCTTGACAGAGGGGATCCGGCCTGCTATGATTGGAATAGACGTTCTATCTTGAGAATCGATCAGCTCCTTATAAAGTCCTCTTTCGCAATATACAATAAAGGAGGATACGATTGTGAGACAGAGTGACGGCGCGGACCTCTTGGGCGCGAATCATCGCCGCAGTGCAGACATAGGCCTTATCTATGTAGCTCCCGCTGACGACAGGCAAAGTGTTTTAGCCGCCATTTCGACCCAGGATCAGCTCGGCCGCGAACAAATAGCAGTTGTATTGACAGAACGCAACAGCGCTTTGCAACGCGCTGGAGATTTCGATGGACTCAAGAATATGCAGCGCGACTTGCAAGCGCAGCTTGTATTCGTTGTGCCCGGAGGAGGCACAGGCCCCGCCGAGTTCGCGCGCCGACGCCGTTTTCCTGTCTATCCTTCCCTGGAGGAATACGCGCAAACGCTCCTTGATGAATTTCAAGATCAGGATACCCCAGACACAGTGGGACGTGTTTTTGGGGGTAGACAAACACCTGCTCGATCTCCTGCTTCAACCGGCGCCGGCGAAAATGAAAAGCCCCAGCCACCTCGCGTTTTGCCGGTAAGCTCGCTTTCGGAACGTGCAATCGGTGCCGGTATGCAGCCCAAAGATCAGCGCACCACCAGCGATAGAGTTGATGAGGATCATGAAAGCGCATCTCCGCCAGCTACCCCGGCTCCTGTACCACAAACTGATGAGATCACCCAGCCTGGAAACGTACCTCCACAGGAGGATGTGGCACCAATGCCAGCCAGTCCGGCTGCAAAAGGTGCAGGGGAGAACGATGTTGAAACAGGCGATATTCATCCTCCTTCCCAGAGTGGACCTGCTGGCGGCTTGCCCGTACCCGTAGGTGCCTCTGCACTTATGACACCACCGTATGCTGCTCATGCAATAAGGGGTTATCT
>WNGJ01001589.1_pt1 | contig 22435 bp, 22 predicted proteins | sample 5400611 | NCBI WGS metagenome assembly WNGJ01 (sample SAMN13153375, study PRJNA577476) | soil metagenome | isolation source: 40 cm soil or saprolite under Garry oak tree replicate 1 | place: USA:California | collected 2016-06-15
CCGGTCACGCCGCGCGCGGGCGGATGGTTTTCAGGTCGCGGTCGATTTCGCGCCTCCGCTGCATCAGATCATGGTCCATCTGCAGCCCCAGGAAGAAGCCTTCGGACAGGCCGAAATAGCGCGCGAGCCGAAGGTCGGTGTCGGCGGTGACGTCCCGTTTGCCAAGCACAATCTCGTTGATGCGGCGGGGCGGGACGTGAACCGAACGTGCCAGCGCGTTCTGGCTGAGGCCCATCGGCTTGAGGAACTCTTCGAGCAGGATTTCGCCGGGGTGTGGATTCGAAAGTAGCCCGCCTCTGGACATGGTAGTCGACGATTTCGACATGTGACGGTCCTCCCTCATCCCATGCAAAACAAATGCGCCATCGATCATTGATCCGGATCGAATGCGATCCGCTCGAAGCGCTTCGAGGCGATTGCCAGGCGGCACGCGAAGGTCACTCAACACCCGCGCCTGGTTCAGAAGACGCAAGCTTTCTCAGAGCTACATTTCTGGATGTCCGCCGGGAGTTTCCGAACTCCGACGTCCAGACCAGATCATTCCGCCTCAGGATCGGCGAAGCCCTGAATCATATCCAGATATAACGCGATACGTTATAGGCTTGCAACCCCCGGGCACACCCAAGCGCGCTGGTCATGCCTCGATTCTGATCCTAAAAGGAGATGTGCCCTCATCGTTAGCAAATAAGAAGAAGCCGATCGTTGCGGAGGACGGCGCCGGCCGCCCGGTGCTGCTGCTCGAATGGTACGACCGCCATCGCCGCAAACTGCCGTGGCGGCCGCCGGCCGGCGAGCGTGCCGACGCTTACCGGGTCTGGCTCTCGGAGATCATGCTGCAGCAGACCGGCGTCAAAGCGGTGGGGCCGTATTTCGAGAAATTTGTCGCGCGCTGGCCTGACGTCGAGGCGCTGGGCCGCGCCTCGCTCGACGATGTGCTGCGGATGTGGGCCGGACTCGGTTATTATTCGCGCGCCCGCAACCTGCATGCCTGCGCGGTGGCGGTCGTGAGCGACCATGGCGGGGTGTTTCCGGATACCGAGGAAGGTTTGCTCACGCTGCCGGGGATCGGGCCCTATACCGCCGCCGCCATTGCCGCGATCGCCTTCGACCGCCGCACCATGCCGGTCGACGGCAATATCGAGCGCGTGGTGTCGCGGCTGTTCGCCGTCGAGGAGCCGCTGCCCCCGGCAAAGCCGCTCATTCAACAACTGGCCTCGACGCTGCTTGGCGCGGCCCGCGCCGGCAACGAGAAATCTCGCGCCGGCGACGAGAAATCTCGCGCCGGCGACGCGGAGTCGCGCGCCGGCGACGCGGAGTCGCGCGCCGGCGACGCGGAGTCGCGCGCCGGCGACAGTGCGCAGGCGCTGATGGATCTCGGCTCCTCGATCTGCACCCCGAAGAAACCGGCCTGCGCGCTGTGCCCGCTCAACGACGAGTGTGAGGCCCGCGCGCGTGGCGATCAGGAGACTTTCCCACGCAAGGCGGCGCAGAAGGCCGGAACGCTGCGCCGGGGCGCCGCGTTCGTGGTCACGCGCGGCGATCAGCTTCTGGTCCGCACCCGCCCGGAAAAGGGCCTGCTCGGCGGCATGACCGAAGTGCCGGGTTCCGACTGGCTTGCCGGACAGGAAGATAAGGTGGCGCAAGAGCAGGCGCCGACCCTGAACGGCGTCGCGCGCTGGCATCGCAAGGCCGGCGTCGTCACCCACGTCTTCACGCATTTCCCACTCGAGCTCATCGTCTATACGGCCAGCGTTCCCGCACGGGCCGCGCCGCCCAGGGGGATGCGCTGGGTGCCGATCGCCAGCTTGAAGGATGAAGCGCTGCCCAACCTCATGCGCAAGGTGATCGCGCACGGGCTGGATCTCTGAGCTTATCGAGCGCCGCATCCTGCTGACACCACGCTGGCAGCAGGCCTGCGCTAGGACAGCACGGCACGGAGGTTTCCCATGATCGCAACCGCGCTTGATGGTCTCACCGCCCCGCCATCTTCGAAACTGCTGGGCTGGCACTTGCTCGACGCGCGCCCGAGGGAAGGGTGGGTCCGGATCGGTTTCGACGGCAAACCGGAATTCTGCAACCCGGCCGGCTTCGTCCAGGGTGGCATCCTCTCCGCGATGCTCGACGACACCATGGGTCCGGCGGTGTTCGTCATGACCGAGGGCAAGCTCTACACCGCGACCATCACCATGACCGTCAATTTCCTGGCGCCGGCCAAACCCGGGCCGATCGTCGGGGAAGCGAACGTTACGCAACTCGGCAAGACCATCGCCTTCGTCGAGGGAAGGTTGACGGCCGAGGACGGCACCGTGCTGGCCACGGCCACCACGAGCGCGCGACTGGTTGAGACGGCAAAGGCCGTTCGATAGTTGCAGCATGGTTATAGTCGTCATGCCCCGCCACCAGTCTCGCCGGAGCCTGCCGTCGGGCCGGCCAAAGGCCGGACCCGATGGGCGAGCCCGATGACAGGCTCCTGCGGGGTATCCAGTAGGCCGCGGCTCCGGCTCCGACTTACCTTTGAGGTAATTGCCCTTCTGACCTGATGATCTAGATTGATGGACATGACCGCCCAAAACCACAATTCGCACGATGTCGGCGCCGGACATTTCGGCAGCCTTCTGAAGCATTGGCGGAACGTTCGCCGCCTCACCCAGATCGAACTGGCCGTCGATGCAAGCGTGTCCGCCAGACATCTGTGCTTTCTGGAGACCAGCCGGGCGCAACCGAGCCGCGAAATGGTGCAGTTGCTCGGCGGCGCGCTCGATCTGCCGCTCGAGGAGCGCAACGCCTTGCATGTCGCGGCAGGCTTCATGCCGCCCTATAGCGATCGGGGTTTGGCGGCCGATAATTTGCAGCATGTGCGCCAGGCACTGGATTTCATCCTGCGGCAACAGGAGCCGTATCCCGGAATCGTCATTGACGGTCGTTGGGATGTCCGCATCCGCAACCAGGCGTCGGCACGCCTGTTCAAGGTTTTTCGCGAGTCCTACGACATGGAAGCCGACATCGCAGATAACGCCATGCATGTGGTCTTCCACCCGAAAGGCCTGCGGCAGTTCATCGTGAACTGGGACGAGTTCGCCGGCCAGATGATCCAGATCCTGCATCGCGAAGTCGCACAAGGCGGCAAGGTCGCGGCGCAACTGCTCGACGAAGTCATGACCTATCCCGGCCTGCCGGCCGAATGGAGGCTGCCGCGCCATCCGGCCGGATCATCGCCTGTGATGACGATGCAGCTCCGTAAAGGCGAGTTTCGGCTCGCGTTCTTTTCCACCTTTACGACGCTGGCGATGCCGACAGACGCCGCGCTGCAACAATTGAAGATCGAATGCTTCTATCCCGCCGATAGCGCGACCGCCGAGAAAGCGCGCGAACTGGCGCCTTGATTTGGAGGAGATGAAAATGCAGCTTGCCCGGCGTGACCTTCAATCGGCCGAGACCATGCACGAATTGCGTGTGCTGAACGCGCGTTTCATCCACAATTTCGTGACCAACGACGTGGCCCCGCATGATGCCATTCTCCATCCCGGCTTCATCAACATTTGGCCCACCGGCCAGCGCTGGGATCGCGCGACCTATCTGAAATATTGGGCCACGGCTTTTGACCCGAAAATCATCGTTTACTGGGATGTCCGCGACGAACTGATCACCGTCATCGGCGACGTTGCGCTGGTGCGCGCCACCAACAAGCACATCCGCCGCCGCGACGGACAGGAAGTGACGGGCATGACGATGTACACCGATACATATCTGTTCGAGAACGGCGCGTGGAAATGCATTCAGGCCCAACTCACGCCGGTTGCTCCCGAACACCAGCCTGCCGACGATACGATCGTCAGCATTTATATCGAAGGCAAACGTCAGCAACGGCCTTCATGACGAGACTGGATTTTTCGGCGTCACGAAGCTTTGAGGGAGTTGAGACATTGAGCAGCAGCTGTAGCGAGATCGGGCAGCGACCTCATCCCCAATCGACATCGAATTCGTTGATGGTCCTGGTTCGGAATATTCTTTCCACGGTTCAAATATGGCGAGCGCGCGCGCACGCCCGGCGAGAGCTTGCCGCGCGAAGCGAGCGCGAACTGCGGGATATGGGAACCTGCTGGGCGTCGATCGCACACGAGGTCAGCAAGCCGTTCTGGCGCGCGTGACCGGCCGCGCCTTTGCCCAACCCATGCAGCTACGCGGCCTTGCGCTTCGGCCGGTCCAGTTCGCGCCCGGTTTCCAGCACCAGCTTGCGCAGCCAGATCGATCCCGGATCGACCTGCGCCCGGGTCGGATAGAACATGAACTGTTCGTCGATGCCGGGATCGAGCGGCGGCGTCACCGTCATCAGCGATAATTGTTTCGACAGCGCGCCGATCAGGCGGCGCGGTACGAAGGCGACGAGATCGGTTCGCGCGACGACGTGCAGGGCCTCGATATAGCCGGGCACCGCCAGCGCGATCCGCCGCTCGATGGCCTTGCCGCGCAGCCAGCCGTCGATCAGATCCTCGTTCTGGCCGCGGATCACGACGGCAACGTGCCGCGCGTTGAGGAAGACATCGCGCCGTTGCAGTTTCGCGCCGACGGGGTGACCGCGCCGCACCGCGAGTGCGTCGCGATCGGTATAGAGCAGCTGACGGTGGAATGCCCTGAAGGCATCGCCGATGCTGATCACGAGATCGATGGTGCGGGCAAACTCCGTCGTGAAGATCGCTGGCCCGCGCCAGGGCACGACGTCGAGCCGGACGTTCGGCGCAAGCCGCGTCACTTTCTCCATCAGCGGCGGCACCAAAAGCTCGACGGCAAGATCGGGCATCATCAGGCGAAACTGCCGCTCGCTGCTGGCGGCATCGAAATCGTCCGGAATGAAAAGCCCGCGCACCTGATCGAGCGTCTGCGCCAGCGGCCCGCGCAACGCCTGGGCCCGCGGCGTCAATTCCATCCGGGCGCCGGTGCGAACCAGCAGCGGATCGCCCAGCATGTCGCGCAACCGCTGCAGCGCATGACTTGTGGCCGGCTGCGACAGCCCGATCCGCATCGCGGCGCGGCTGACATTGGCTTCCAGCAGCAAGGCGTCGAGCGCGACCAGCAGATTGAGGTCAAGCGAATTCAAATTCATCAGGCGAATATGTATCATATCTGCCATCGATTGGAAGAATGATGTGCGTTGCGCGATAACCGGTCCCGTCAAGTCAGAGGAGAAGCCGCCGTGAGCGCAGCAGCCAACAAGCAATTAGTGCAAAGGATCTACGCCGATTCCGCCAGCCGGAGCGGCACGGCATTTGCCGACAACCTCGCCGACGATGCGGTCTGGATCGTCACCGGCCAGTATTCGTGGTCGCATCAATTCAGGGGCAGCGACGCGATCCAGAACGGCCTGATGGGCCATTTCCGGTCGTTTTTCGCCGAACGGCCGCGCACCGTTGCGTTCAACTTCATCGCCGATGGCGACTACGTCGCGGTCGAGGCGCGCGGCGACAACGTCACCAAAGCCGGTGTGCGCTACGATAACCAGTATTGCATGATCTGGCGCATCGAGAACGGCAAGATCAAGGAGATCAAGGAATATTGCGATTCAACGCTGGTCGAACGCGTGCTCGGGCCGTTTCCGGAAGCGCGCAAGTTGGCCGCGGGGTGAGACGTTGAATGGTTTTTGGCGCGGGCAATGATGCGCGCCGATAGTGCGTCAATAGAGGTCGTCATGCCCGGCCATAGTAGTCTGCTTTTCGCAGACTACGTAAACTTGTCTGCGATGCCGGGCATCCACGTCTTGGTTGAACACGGAGCTTTAAGACGTGGATGGCCGGGACAAGCCCGGCCATGACGAGAACTGGCAGTCCGTAGCAACCACTTGATCACGCCGCCTTGGTCTTGAGGTGGCCGAACATGAAGTTCTTTGCTTCCTCGTCCATCTCGGCCTTGAAGGTGAACTTGTCCTTCAGCGCGATCGCGCGCGGCGCGGCGGGCCTGGCCGAGATTTCATCGACCAGCCGCTTCACGTTCGGATATTTCACGTAAGCGTCGTCGCCGAGCACGAAGGGCGCCAGCCGCGCCCAGCCCCAGAACGCCATATCGACGATGGTGTAGGTGTCGCCGACCATATAGCGGCTGTTGGCGAGGTGATCGTCGAGGATCTTGTAATGGCGATGCGCTTCGTACTGGTAGCGGTTGTGGGCGTATTCCAGCTCCTTTGGCGCCACGGTCTTGAAATGCACCGCCTGGCCCGAATAGGGCCCGAGGCCGGTGGCGACGAACAGCAGCCATGACAGCGTCTGCGCGCGGCTTTTCGGTGTGTTGGGGGCCAAGAACTTGCCGGTCTTCTCGGCCAGATAAAGCAGGATCGCGTTGCTGTCGAACACGAACACGCCGTCATCGTCGATCGCCGGCACCTTGCTGTTCGGATTCACCTTGAGGAATTCCGGCTTGAACTGGTCGCCCTTGCGGGTGTCGACCGGCACCAGCTCGTAAGGCAGGCCGGACTCTTCCAGAAACAGCGCAACCTTGTTGGGGTTCGGCGCGCCGTTGAAGTAAAATTTGAGCATTTTGGAATTCTCCCTTGCTTCTTTGTTGCCGAGAATAATTGCGACACGCGGGACACTACCGCGGGGCGGCATGTTCATGCCAAGATTTTTAGGATGTGCAACCGACGAGTTCGTGAGCGAACCGAGCCAAATGTCATTTCCGGAGTGCGCTTCGATCGAGAGCTGGGCGCTGGCTAGGCGTTGAGTTTCGATCTATATGACAATCATGGCATTCAATTTGATACTCGTTGCGGGGCCACTCGTTGGCGCGTCGAGCTGGGCTGCTGCGGCCGAAAAGCTTCGAAATCTCGGCGTCGACGTTCAGGTCCCCGACGTGCTGATGGCGGCTGGCGAAATACCGCCGTGGCATGCATGGCCGTCCCACGTCACGTCTCAGATACGGGTGGATAAGCGATCGGTGTTTGTCGGCCACAGTTCGGCGAGCACAGTAGTCGTCGACCTTGCGGCACGACTGCCCTGTCGAGGACTGGTCATCGTCGACGGCGAAGTGCCTCCCGCGCACGGTCCGGTCTTTCCAGTACGGGAATCCCTTCGCGAATTCATTCGCACGTTAGATGACGGAAGCGGAACGCTCCCATCGTGGCCTAACTGGTGGAAGGGCAACCCGCGTGCCGCGTTAATTGGGGTCGATACGCTGGCGGCAATTCCTGCTGAGTGGACGATCTTTGAAAGGGATGCGCCGCGGATGCGGGTGGATTGGTTTGATGACACGATCGAGCTTGCCCGATGGGATGGGGTGCCCGCAGCTTTTATTCAGACATCACCGATCTATCAGCTGAGTGCCGACGAAGCGGATCGGCGTGGCTGGCCGGTGGTGCGTCTTGGCGGCACGCATCTGCATCCTACGCTGGAGCCAGATGAGACAGCGGCAGCGATTTTACGGATCTGTGGGCAGCTTCGCTGGCCCTAACCCACCACCATCTCGGAGCGGATTCCGGCGCGCAGTTCGCAGGTCAGCTGAAATAGAAAAAGCCGCACAGGCCCGCGATCACCAGGCCGGCGCCGACGGCATCGATGATCAGCGCGAACCGAATGGCCGAATGCAGGTCCGTCGTGCGGACGGCTCGCTCCGCTCGATCCGAATATCCATGAGCAATGACCTGTTCGCTGAAATTGCTGTTCGCGTTCAATGCGTCGGACAGACCGGCGCAGAGCATGAGAATGCCGAGCAGGATGATGCCGGCATAGCCCAGAAGCGCGAACAGCAACATCGGGAACATGCCGATGAAAAAGATCGGCAGCAGCGGCAGCAACAGTAATGCTTCAGAGTTTCTTGATCGCATCGAATGATCTCATCATGGCCGTAAATGACGGCCTGCGCGAGATTATGAGCCTTGCAGTATAGCGCCGGGATTCAAGGCAAAATAGGGCAGGCAGCCTGCTGGAATTACACAGCTGCCATGCTGGAGCGGATCTCGGCGCGCAACTCGTCGATCAGCTTGAGGCCGTGCTTGGTCTCGACATGCCAGAAGGTCCAGCCGTTGCAGGCGGGCGAGCCCTGCGCCACCGCGCCGATGCGGTGGATCGAGCCGACCTTGTCGCCGAGCATGATGGCGCCGTCGGCGCGGACCAGCGCGCCGTGGCGTTTTCTGGAGTCCACCAGCCTGGTGCCGGGCGAAATCATGCCGCGCTCGATCAGTTCGGCGAACGCGACGCGCGGTGCGTCGCGCGCGGTCATGAACGGCGCCAGTGTGGCTTCCGGCAGCGGCTCGACCGCGGCGATGCGCGCTTCTGCCGCAGCCGCGTAGGTCTGGTCGCGCTCGAAGCCGATGTAGCGGCGGCCGAGACGCTTGGCCACCGCGCCCGTGGTGCCGGTGCCGTTGAAGGGATCGATCACGAGGTCGCCGGGCCTTGACGATGACAGCAGCACGCGCGCCAACAGGCCCTCGGGCTTCTGGGTCGGATGGACCTTCTTGCCGTCCGCAGCTTTAAGGCGTTCCTCGCCGGTGCAGAGCGGGATCAGCCAGTCCGAGCGCGCCTGCACGTCCTCGTTGGCGGCCTTCAGCGCCTCGTAGTTGAAGGTGTAACCCTTGGCCTTCTCGTCGCGCGCGGCCCAGATCATGGTCTCATGCGCATTGGTGAAGCGGCGGCCGCGGAAATTCGGCATCGGATTGGTCTTGCGCCAGACGATGTCGTTGAGAACCCAGAAGCCGAGGTCCTGCATGATGGCGCCGACGCGGAAAATGTTATGGTAGGAGCCGATCACCCACAGCGTCGCCGACGGCTTCATGACGCGGCGGCAGGCCAGCAGCCAGGCGCGGGTGAAATCATCGTAGGCGGCAAAGGATGAAAACTTGTCCCAGTCGTTGTTGACGGCGTCGACATGGGATTCGTCGGGGCGCTTGAGGTCGCCCTTGAGCTGCAAATTGTAGGGCGGATCGGCAAACACCAGATCGACCGAACCGGCGGTGAGCTTCGACATCTCGGCGACGCAATCGCCTACGACGATTTGGCTGCTCGCAGCGGACACCAATTTAGTGCGGGGCGCCTTTGCAGACGCCCCGCGACGCGACACAACCATGACTCAAATACTCTGACTCAGGCGACGCTGCCGGCGACGCGGGACTAAACAACCGACTGGCGGTACATTGACGCGTCGAGGTAAACACCGGGTTATCGATTGCGCTCAGGTTGTTATTGATAGCTAGGCAATTTTTGCCGGGCGGGTTATTGATTAATGGAATGGAAATTTTACGTGGTTGCTGCGTCGGGTGTTCCGCGAGTGCGCCGCGATTGGGCTGAAAGATCTCCACCGGGCCGAGATGAGGAAAAACCACCATGCGCGACGATGATTTCCGCCGCAGCGACGACATCGAGGACCGTCGCGGCGACGATGGCGGCGGCATGGGCGGCGGAGGGCTCGGCCTTCCCATGGGCGGTGGCGGCTTGGGCATCGGCACCATCATCGTGCTCGGTCTCGTCGGCTACGCTTTCGGCATCGATCCGCGCATCCTGATCGGCGGCGCGGAAATCCTGACCGGCGGCGGACAGGCGCCGAGCTACCAAAGCGATCGCCGATCCGCGCCCGGCAAGACCGGCGCGCCGAAAGACGAGATAGGCAGCATGATCTCCGGCATCCTCGGCGAGATCGACGACCGCTGGAGCGAAATCTTCCAGGCCAGCGGTCGATCCTATTCGGGTCCGCGCATCGTGCTGTTTCGCAACGCCACCAATGGCGGGCGCTGCGGCATGGCTCAGTCGGCGATGGGCCCGTTCTACTGCCCGCCGGACAAACAGATTTTTCTCGACACCGGATTTTTCCGTCAGGTCGAGACCCGGTTTCGCGGCTGTTCCGGCAATGCCTGCAAGTTCACCGCGGCCTATATCATCGCCCATGAAGCCGGGCATCACATCCAGAACCTGCTCGGCATCCTGCCCCGCGTGACGCAGCTGCAGCAGCAGGCCGGCGGCAAGGCCGAATCAAACGCGCTGCAGGTGAAGGTCGAGCTGCAGGCCGACTGCCTGTCGGGCGTCTGGGTCAATCGCGAGGAGAAGAAGCGTCCGGGCTTCCTTGAAGCCGGCGACATCGACGCGGCGCTGACCACCGCAACCGCGATCGGCGACGACACGCTGCAGCGGCAGGCGACGGGAAGGGTGGTGCCGGACTCGTTTACCCACGGCTCCGCCGCGCAACGAAAGCAATGGTTCATGACCGGTTATCAGCAGGGTACGGTGCAGGCCTGTAATACATTTGGAGCGGGGTCGTTGTAGCGATGTCCGTGCCCCGGATGCTGCGCAGCGCGCCGCCCCTTTGCGGCGTGGTGCGCTGCTGATCCGGGGCCCAGATGCGGTAGTGATAGGTTCCCGGCTCAGCGTACCGGACGATGCTTCGCATCGCCGGGAGCACGCTGCAGCGCGTCCGGGACACGAGGAACGAGGTGCAATGTCCTCAGTCGACGAGCAGAAACAATTCATCCCGCTCAACATCGCGGTGCTGACGGTTTCCGACACCCGCGCGCTTGCGGATGACAAATCCGGGGCCGTGCTGGCGGACCGGCTTGTTGCGGCCGGTCACACGCTCGCGGCGCGCGAGATCGTCGTCGACGACGTCGATGCGATTCGGCGCATCGTCGAGAAATGGATCGCCGATGCCGGCGTCGATGCCATCATCACCACCGGCGGCACCGGCTTCACCGGCCGCGACGTGACGCCGGAGGCGATCGAGCCATTGTTCGAAAAGCGGATGGATGGTTTCTCGATCGCCTTTCACATGCTGAGCCACGCCAAGATCGGAACATCGACGATCCAGAGCCGCGCCACCGCCGGCGTCGCCGGCGCGACATTCATCTTCTGCCTGCCGGGATCGCCAGGCGCCTGCCGCGACGGCTGGGACGGCATTCTTGGGCCCCAGCTCGATTACCGCACGCGGCCGTGCAATTTTGTCGAGATCATGCCAAGGCTGGATGAACATTTGCGGCGGCCCAAGGCAAAGGGGGGGGCGGCTTAATCTACATTGTCATTCCGGGGCGCGGGCAGAGCGAGCGAACCCGGAATCCCGAGATTCCCCGATGTGCAATTGCACATCTGAGGTCTGGTCCTTGGACCATCCCGGAAATGACGGGGTAAGCTGAAGAACGCTACAGCTTCAACTCCCAGGTCTCGCCGACCAGATCGACGCCGAAGCTGTGGTGCTTCTCTTCCTTGACGCGGCGAAAACCGGCGCGCTGATAGATCCCGCGCGCGGCGAGCAGAATGCTCTGGGTCCACAGCGTGATCGAGGTGTAGCCGGCGTCGCGCGCGAAACGGATGCATTGCTCGGTCAGCGCGCGCCCGACACCGAGCCCGCGCGCTCTTTTCTCCACCAGCAGCAGCCGCAACTTCGCGACCTCGTCGGACGCCTTGACCAGAAAGATCGAGCCCACCGGTTCGCCGCCGATCTCGGCGATCCAGCAATGCTCGCGCGCAGCATCGTACGACCTGATGAACTGCGCTGCGATCTCGGCTGCAAGCGCTTCGAAGCCGATGTCCCAGCCATATTCCTGAGCGTAGATCGCGCCGTGCCGCGACACGATCCAGCCGATATCGCCGGGGCGATGGCTTCGCAGCAGGAAACCGGCCGCCTCTCGCGGCGGCGGCTCCAGCGTTTGCTCGATCGACGTCATGGCGTTGACAACAGCCGCGCGCTCCATGTCATCGAGCCTTTCGAGCAAGCTGGCGACGACGCGGCGCGACCGGCTTTCAAGATCGGCCAAGGCCGCGCGGCCTTTCGCCGTCAATGCCAGCTCGGTCGCGCGGCGGTCGGCCCTGGACGGCTTTCGGGCCACGATCTGGCGCTGTTGCAACGCCTGCAAGGTCCGGCTGAGGAAGCCGGCATCCAGACCCAGCGCGTAGACGAGGTCGGTGGCGGTGCAGGTTTGGCGCTCGGCGATTTCATAGATGATCCGCGCTTCCTGCAGCGTCCAGGGGCTGTCCAGAAGCCTGGGCTCGATGATGCCGAGTTTGCGGGTGTAGAACCGGCTGAAGCCGCGCACGGCCGCGATCTGGCGTTCGAGGGGGTCGGGATATATACTTGATTTCATCAAGTGATTATTTGATAATATCAAGTATATTGCAAGCCCCTCACGCCACCATGATGCGGCTGCGCAGCAGCGTGCGCGAGGAGCGGCCGAGCTGGCGGAGCAGCCGCGCCTCGGAGCGGCGGGCGTCGGGCGCATAGCCGCCGAGCCGATCGTAATGGTCGCGCGCAATCAGCAAGCCCTGGTCCGCTGACGGCCCTGCAATCATACGGGCGACAAACTTGAAACCATCGCGCAGCCGCGTATCGGAATAGGGCGAGCGTGCGTAGCGGAAGATACCGGCGCGGGGACGGCCGCTGATCGAGACCCGCTCGATGAATTGCGCGGTTTCGTCGATCCAGCCTGCGTCCAGCACCGCGCCGGCATGCAGGAACATCAGCCATGGCGAGCGGGCCTGGCGGGCGCCGGCCGCCAGCGCCGCAGCATGCGATCCCTCGAACCGCAGAAAACGACATCCCGCGACATCGGCGACGCGCTCGATCACGCCGGTCCCGGCCCGATCGACCAGCAGCACCTCGCGCACCAGGCCAGAAGCGGCGCCCGGCACCAGCGCCGCAAGGGTCGCGACGGCCGGCCGTTCGACACCTTCGGTGGGGATGATGACGCTGACCATTGGCGGTTGTTCGATACCTCAAAGGAGGGGAAAACGCCGCACTGTTATCACCTTGTCACAATCAAAACATTCTGCAAATCAGCCCGCCGGATGCAGCTTTTTGCGGCAAACGGAGGCGTGGCGGGGTTCGCGGCTTACCGTCCGGGTTGGGCTCGGCGGGCTTCTATGCGGACAGTTTCGCCGAGCAATAGTGCGCGATCGTCGTTTCCTCGCTGGCGGGGACGATGAGAATCTCGACCTCGCTGTTTTCAGCGCTGATGGTTTCGCTGGCCTGATCGTTCGCAGCATGATCCATCGCAACCCCCAGCCACCGCAATCGATCGCAGACCTGCTGCCGTATCTCCTTGCTGTGTTCGCCGATGCCACCGGTGAAGACCAGGCATTCCAGGCCGCCCAGCGTGTTCGCCATCGCGGTGACCTCGCGGGCGACGCGAAAAGTGAAGAGATCGATGGCCTCGGCGGCGGCGGCCTCCTTGCTCGCCAGCAAGACGCGCATATCGGCGGAAAGGCCGGAGACGCCGAGCAATCCGGATTCTTGATAAAGCAAATGTTCGATCTCGTCGGTCGACATGCCCGCTTTTTGCTGCAGGTAGAGCAGCACGCCGGGATCGATGGCGCCGCAGCGCGTGCCCATCATCAGTCCATCGAGCGGCGTCAGCCCCATCGTGGTGTCGAGGCTGCTGCCATCGCGCATGGCGCATAGGCTGGCGCCGTTACCGAGATGCGCCGCCACCGTGCGCTTGCCCGGCAGCCGCGGCGAGATCTCAGCCAGGCGGCTGGCGATGAATTCGAAAGAGAGCCCGTGAAAGCCGTAGCGGCGGATTCCTCTCGCTTCGAAACGCCGCGGGATCGCAAAGCGGCTGACAGGTGGTGCAAGGTGGTGATGGAACGCAGTGTCGAAGCAGGCGATCTGGGTCAGCCCGGGCCGCAACGACTTGATGGTTTTGATCGGCGACAGACAACGCGGCTGGTGCAAGGGGGCAAGCGGCGTCAGCGCGCCGATTGCCTCAAGCACCTTGTCGGTGACTTCGACCGGGCCTGCGAAATCGCGCCCGCCATGAACGACGCGATGCCCGACGGCGAGCAGCGCGCCGCCGGTGAGATAATCATGGCTCCAATCGAGGATGTCGGCGAACAGGGCCGTGCCGTCGCTTTCACGGGTCGGGCGACGCTTCTCGATAAGGTTTTTGCCCGATGCGTCCGTCACCGTGAAGCCTGCTCTGGCGTCGTGTTCGTCCAGCAGGCCCTTGCAAAGCAAGCGCGGCTCGGCCCGCGAAATATCGAACAGGGCGAACTTGATGCTGGAGGAGCCCGAGTTCAGGACCAGAATGGCGTCGGACATGATCGAACTCTCTGACGTGACTAGCCGGAGCCGACCGCATCCGCGCCATACGGCCAGGTCCAGTTGCGAATTTGCGGCATGTCTTCGCCGTAGCGGCGGACATGGTGCGAATGCTCGATCAAGGCGTCGCGAAACTGCTGTTTGACGTGAGCTGCGGCAATGCCCAGTCCGGGTACGCGCTCGATCACCTCGATCGCCAGATGAAATCGATCGAGCTTGTTCAGCACGACCATATCGAACGGCGTCGTCGTGGTACCTTCTTCCTCGAAGCCGCGGACGTGCATACCGGCGTGATTGGCCCGATTATATGTCAGGCGATGGATCAGATACGGATAGCCGTGATAGGCAAAGATCACCGGCCGGTCGCGGGTGAACATTCCGTCGAAATCGCGATCGCTGATGCCGTGCGGATGCTGTCCTTTCGGCTGCAGCGTCATCAGATCGACCACGTTGACAACCCGGATCTTCAGGTCAGGCAAGGATTTTCGAAGCAGATCGACGGCAGCCAGTGTCTCCAGCGTTGGAACGTCTCCCGCACAGGCCATGACAACGTCCGGTTCGGAGTTCGGCACTTCAGTGCCGGCCCACGGCCAGATTCCGATACCGGCATCGCAGTGTGTAGCGGCCTCCTGCATGGTCAGCCACTGCGGCGAAGGCTGTTTGCCGGCGACGATCACGTTGATGCGGTCGTAAGTCCGCAGACAATGGTCGGCGATCCAGAGCAACGTGTTGGCATCGGGCGGAAAATAAACGCGGACGATATCGGCCTTCTTGTTGGTGACGAGATCGACGAAACCGGGGTCCTGATGGCTGAAGCCGTTGTGGTCTTGGCGCCAGACATGCGAGGTCAGGAGATAGTTGAGAGACGCGATCGGGCGCCGCCAGGGGATTCCACGCGAGACCTTTAGCCACTTGGCATGCTGGTTGAACATGGAATCCACGATGTGGATGAAGGCCTCGTAGCAGGAAAACAAGCCGTGGCGTCCGGTCAGCAGATATCCTTCCAGCCAGCCCTGGCAGAGATGTTCGCTCAAGACCTCCATCACCCTGCCGTCCCGGGCCAGATGGACGTCGTAGGGTTCGATGCGCTCCATCCAGACCCGTTCGGTTGCCTCGAACACCTTGTCGAGCCGGTTTGATGTGGTCTCATCCGGTCCCATCACCCGGAAATTACGCGTTTCGGCGTTCAACCGCAGGACGTCGCGGAGGAATTGCCCCAAGAGGCGCGTCGCCTCGGCCTCGGTACCGCCGGGTCGCGGGACATCGATCGCGTAAGCATGGATGTCGGGCAGCTTCAACTCGCGCTTCAGCAAACCGCCATTGGCATGCGGATTTAAGCCCATCCGTCGCTCACCAACAGGTGCAAGGGCCTGTAATTCCGGAAGCAGCCGGCCGGCGTTGTCGAACAGCGTGTCGGGCTGATAACTGCGCATCCACTGCTCGAGCAATTGCAGATGGTCGGCATTGCCGCGGGGATCGGCGATCGGTACCTGATGGGCACGCCAGAAGCCTTCGACCTTCAAGCCGTCCACTTGCTTCGGGCCGGTCCAGCCTTTGGGGCTGCGAAGCACGATCAGCGGCCACTTCGGCCGGTCGCAGCTCGTTCGTCCATCGCGGGCGTCCTTCTGAATGCGACGGATGCTCTCAAGCGCCGTGTCCAGCGTATCGGCCATCAGCCGATGCATCGTATGGGGATCGCTGCCCTCGACGAACAACGGTTCGTGGCCGTAGCCGGTGAAGAGATGGCGGATCTCCTCATCGCTCATTCGGCCGAGCACGGTGGGATTGGCGATCTTGTAGCCGTTGAGGTGAAGGATCGGCAGCACCGCGCCGTCATGCGCAGGATTCAAGAATTTATTGGAATGCCAGGAAGCGGCGAGCGGCCCGGTCTCGGCTTCGCCGTCGCCGACCACGCAGGCGACGATCAGATCGGGATTGTCAAAAGCTGCTCCATAGGCATGCACCAGCGCGTAGCCGAGTTCGCCGCCCTCGTGGATCGATCCCGGCGTTTCCGGAGCGGCGTGGCTCGGAATGCCGCCGGGAAAGGAGAACTGGCGGAACAATTTGCGCACGCCGTCGGCGTCGCGGGTGATCTCGGGATAAATCTCGCTGTAGCTGCCTTCGAGATAGGTATTGGCCACCATTCCCGGACCGCCGTGGCCCGGCCCGCAAATGTAGATGACATTGAGATCGGAGGCGCGGATCGCGCGATTGAGATGGGCGTAGATGAAATTAAGTCCCGGCGTGGTTCCCCAATGTCCAAGCAATCGCGGCTTGATGTGCTCTGGCTGCAGTGGTTCCCGAAGCAGGGGATTGTCGAGCAGGTAGATTTGGCCCACCGACAGGTAATTCGCGGCGCGCCAATAGCGGTCGAGCAAATCGAGATCGCCGGCCCTCGCTTGTTGGCCCTCCGGTACGTTCGCGGTTCGCATGCTGACCTCTCCAGATATGACCCTGACCAACTGGACCGAGGGCCAATCGATCCTTCCCCGCATGAAGCAAAGATAGAACGCGACTGTGATTGGGACCCGCTTGAGCAAGGTCAAAAGGCCGGCGGCCTTTGCTTTCAACGCAGGCAATCAGATCCGCGTTGGCGGATAATTCTTTGTTCTTGATTTGTTCTCATGGCGTGTTATGTTCTGGCCATGAGCCGAGCATCCTCACATGCCCTCAAGCACCCGCCGGTGACGGCGCCCTCCGAGCCGGCGGGTGCGCCTTCTGCTTTTCCAGAACTCCCGGTTGCGATCGAGCGCGGGCGGCGGCGCGGCCGGGGCGCGCAATCCAACGCCAGCGGCCGGTTCGAGGCCGAGGCGCGGGTCGCGTTCGACGATGGCTGGCAGAGCCTGGATGAATTGCCGCCGTTCAAGACCATTGTCGCGATCGATACCGCGCGCAAGGTCATCACCCGCAACGACTCGCCCGATATCGGCTTCGACCGTTCGATCAATCCTTACCGGGGCTGCGAGCACGGCTGCGTCTACTGCTTTGCGCGCCCGACCCACGCTTTTCTGGGCCTATCGCCGGGGCTCGACTTCGAATCGCGCCTGTTCGCCAAGCCGGATGCGCCGGCGCTGTTGGAAAAGGAACTGGCGGCGCAGGATTACGAACCGCGCATGATCGCGATCGGCACCAACACCGATCCCTATCAGCCGATCGAGCGCGAGCGTAAGACAATGCGCGGCATTCTCGAAGTGCTGGAGCGCGCCTCGCACCCGGTCGGCATCGTCACCAAGTCGACGCTGGTGACGCGCGACATCGACATTCTCTCGCGGATGGCGAAGCGCAATCTCGCCAAGGTCGCGCTTTCGGTCACGACGCTCGATGCCAAGCTCGCGCGCACCATGGAGCCGCGGGCCTCGACGCCGGCGCGGCGGCTCGAAGCGCTGCGGCAATTGTCGGAAGCGGGAATTCCAACCACGGTCATGGTGGCGCCGGTGATCCCGGCGCTGAACGATTCGGAGATCGAGCGCATTCTCGATGCGGCTGCGCATGCCGGTGTCAAGGAAGCGAGCTACGTGCTGCTGCGGTTGCCGCTGGAGGTGCGTGACCTGTTCCGCGAATGGCTGATGGCGAATTACCCCGACCGCTACCGCCACGTCTTCACCATGATCCGCGACATGCGCGGCGGACGCGATTACGACTCGCAATGGGGGACGCGGATGAAGGGCACCGGGCCGATGGCCTGGATGATCGGACGCCGGTTCGAGATCGCCTGCGAGAAGCTCGGGCTCAACAAGCGGCGTTCGAAATTGACCACCGACCATTTCGCGCGGCCGAAACGCAGCGGACAGCAGTTGAGTCTGTTCTAGAGCGTTTTCGGGCGAAGCATGCCCTCGGACTTGATCCGGGGGTGGGTACCGGTTCGCGTGAAGACAACGCGTCGAGACAAAAGATGGAGCACTTTCGGTTCTGATTTAATCAGGACCGAAACGGCACCAGAGTTCGAATGAGGGTGTGAGATGAGTGAGAAACTGCCGGCGCCGGTCGCAAGGCTAACGATGATCACGCTCGGCGTCAGCAACATGCGCGCCAGTATCGCCTTTTACGAAGCGCTGGGTTTTGCGCGAAAATTTCGCGCAACCGGCGAGGCCGTCGCCTTCTTCGAGACCGGCGGCACGGCGATCGGACTGTTTCCGTGGGATCAGCTCGCGCAAGACACCACGTTGCCTGAAAATCCGCGCCCGCGGGCATTTCGCGGGGTGACGCTGGCCTGGAATTGCCGCACCACCGATGAGGTCGATGCGGTGCTGAATGTTGCCATTGCGCAAGGCGCTTCGCTGTTGAAGCTGGCGCACAAGACCGATTACGGCGGTTACTCCGGATATTTTGCCGATCCCGACGGCCATCCCTGGGAGGTCGTGGTCGCACCCAAGATTGAAGTGGGCGAGGACCGGCGCCTCCATCTGCCGGACTAGCGTGTACTCATAAATTCGGCTCGGTAAGCATGGCTCGCTGAATGTCCGCTTCGCTCCGAAAGCGACCGCATCGGTGCAATGCCGCGATGTGCCACATGCAGACGTATGAGCCACACTGATTAAGGCATTGCGAATTAGTATCCGAAATTCATTTTTTGACGAAATTCGACAAATGACGGTGAAATCAGAAAATACCAACACGTAAACAAAGGATAGATGCCGCGGTTGTTCGAATGTCCTGTTATCGGGACACCAAGGCGATCATCGCCAGCAAGCAGCGGAGAACATCATGATCGATCAAGAAATATTAGAGAGCGATGTCAAGGCGGATCGCTTCCCTTTCCCGAGCGAGGGCGACATCACGCTAGCCGTTCGCAACGCGAATTACACGCTGGGACCGGTGATGTTGCACCTCACGATGAAGCCCGGTGCGGTTATCCCGTCGCATCTGCACAAAAATGTAGCCGAAGTGCTCTACATCGTTGAGGGTGACTTCACTAACGAGGGCAAGCAGTACAAGGCCGGTACGACACTGCATGTCAAGGCCGGCATGCCACACGGTCCGCACACCACCCAGAATGGCTGCAAGCTGCTCGTCCTCTGGACGGAGCGTACCTCGCATGAGGCCGCGGATCTCAGCGACTTCATCGTTGCGACCAAAGCGCCGACCTAGCGGTAACTCAGAGCCGGAGGGCAATCCGGTATCTCTCGGCCTTGACGAGTCAGGTCCTAACCTGACGTCGCCAAGTGCCGGGAGAAACGCCAGCAAATTTGCTGAAGACGCGGGTAAAATGGCTCTGGTCGGCAAAACCGCAGGCGAGCGCGATGTCCGTCAATGAGGCATCTGTTTCCTTCATGGCCTGCCTGGCCTTCCGCACGCGGTGCTGCAATAGCCATCGGTGAGGCGGCATACCCGTTGACTTACTGAAGGCGCGCGCGAAATGGCTAACCGACAGGCCGCATTCCTGCGCCAGTAAGGTGGGGGAGATTTCGCCGTCGAGATTAGCGTCGAGGATTTCGATGGCGCGCTTCTCCTGCCAAGGCGCGAGGCCGCCACGCACAGCGCGTTGCTCGGATTTCATGCCGCCATAGGTGCTGGCGACGTGAATGCCGACCGCCAACATGACATGCTCTGTGAAAAGATGGTTTGCCTGTTCGGGATGCGCGAAGGCCGGAAGAAGTGATTGTGTTAGCCCGCGCATGACGTGATCATCTTTGCTCACCCCGGGCTGGTAGCGCAATTCGTCAATGTGTGGCGCATGCGCGTTGTCTGCGATGGCCTCCAATGCTGGGCGGGGGAAGTAAAAATGAACGGAGTGGAATACATTGTTCATGTGAAACACGGGATTGCGCTTGATGTCATAAACTATCGTATTACCGGCTTTGATGGTTGAGACGGGAGCAGGTCGACCATCCTGCCAATATTCGTAAACTGGAAAGTCCAGGAGGTGTAGCGCGACCAAAAAAGCATCTTCGCGGATTGGAGGCGAAGAGAGTATGTGTTGAGGATTGTCGTATCTCAACTCAGTGACCGCAAGTGTCGTCTTCCGCAATGCGCGCGAAACGAACGAAGTTGCTCGTGCATGCAAGCGTTGTCCGAACGCTTCGCCGTAACTACTGCTGTGTGGCATTCTGAACTCCCGCTGCGCCGGCCTCTTCGAGGCCGTACCCCGGTGTCACCCCGTTATGTCGCCCAAGAGCGGCAATTCAGAGTTGCTTTAAGTTAACGATTTGAGGGCTCTAGCTCAATCCGCCCGACGACAATCGGATATTTTGCCGATCCCGACGGTCATCCCTGGGAGGTCGTGGTCGCACCCAAGATTGAAGTGGGCGAGGACCGGCGCCTCCATCTGCCGGACTAGCGTGTACTCATAAATTCGGCTGTGTAAGCGCGGCTCGCTGAATGTCCGCTTCGCTCCGAAAGCGCCCGCATCGGTGCAATGCCGCGAAATGACGCGATGTGCCAATAAGCGGCATGCGACGACGGAAGGACGCAAGGCGCGGATTGTGGGGGCAGCTTGTCCGAGATGGGTAATTGCTGACGATTGCGATGTCCGCTATCCCTTGGCTACCCGGACTACGGCTGAAAAATACTTCATATGAAGAAATGGCCTTCTCTATTGAACGTCTATTGAACGACAAACAGCCGCCAGTCGCCTGGTATGCCCTTCAAGTTGTGCGCGCCTCGATCGGCAAACTGAAACCCGGAACCCGCCACCAGATCCTTGACCGTGCTGGAAACCAACACTTCGTCCGTTTCCGCGACTGCGGCGACCCGAGCCGCGATATGTACTGCAATGCCGCCGATATCGCCGTCGATTAGTTCGCACTCCCCGGTATGCAGTCCGGTGCGGACCTGCAGGCCTAGCGGGCGTATCTTCTCACGCATCGATCGGGCACATCGTATGGCGCGCGCCGGTCCGTCGAAAGTAGCAATTAGGCCGTCGCCCGCGGTATTGACTTCCTGGCCGCGGAATGCGGTCAATTCCTTGCGCAACACGGCATAGTAGTTGCTGAGCAGCTCGCGCCACCGCGCGTCTCCAAGTTCGACGGCACGTTGAGTAGAGCTCACGATGTCGGTGAACATGATGGTAGCGAGCACCCGGTCAGGCTCGAGCTGGCGACGTGTGCCGGTTATGAATTCCTCAATTTCGTCCGCGATGACGTCCTGCGTCTCCTGATCGAGCACCATGTGATCGGTGCCGGGAATTTCGACGTATTTTGCCCCGGGGATGTGGTCGGCCAGATAGCGACCCATTTCGACCGGAACGAGTTCATCTCCCGCTCGATGAAGGATCAGAGTGGGCGCCTGGATGGTCGCTAGCAGATGACGGACATCGATCTCGTAATTCGCTCTCATCAAGTCTCGAATGGAACCAGGACTCGCTGCTGCGCGCTCAATTCTTGCAAACCATTCCAGGAAGGCCGCGTCGTTACGCCGGCTGGGCGCGTTAAGGCGTACCAAAGCCCCTTCTCCCCAGTGCGCATCCAGACGGCCAAGAAGCCGATCGAGCGCTTCAGGAGTCACATTCCAAGGCTCATTCTTCATCGACGCAAAGGTGCCAAAAAGTACAAGCGCGGAGGTTCGCGCGGGATAGGTAGCAGCAAACATCAGGCACATGGGGCCGCCTTCCGACCACCCATAAATGGTCGCTCGATCAGAACCAGCCGCATCCATCACAGCGCGCACGTCGCCAATTCGTTCTTCGATCGTCTGTTCGGCGACGCGATCCGAAAGCCCCTGGCCGCGCTTGTCGAAAACAATTACTCTTGCGAAAGTGGTGAGCCTCTTAAGAAGATGCTCATTGCTAGGTACCTCCCACAACAATTCAACGTGCGAGATGGTACCCGGTATCAGCACAATGTCGCGGGGGCCGTGGCCAAAAATGCGGTACGCGATGGAAACATCGCCACTGCGGGCGTACTTGATCGGGCTTTCCATTTAACCCTCCATTTCGAGAAACATCGCCCCGCACCTTTGTGGCTTGCGCCAGCGTGGCTACTATTATAGCCAAGTGGGCGACCGCGGAGCGGCCGGCATATCCAAGATGTGCCAAAAGCAGACATTGCAATAAGTGCGCCTCAGTTCACCCGCTGCACCGCCGGTTGCGTCCACGAACCGTCCATGACGGCTGTCTTCGGCCAATACGCGCGGATGAACAGGGCCGCGTCGGCCGCCCTTCGGAGCCATGCTCAAAATAAAAAACCGGATTGAATAGCGGGAATTGCGCCGAGTTCCCGGTTGCGCGGCCGGGCCCACTTGCGCACGATCGCGGCATGATTCGCGATAAATCGGAAAAAGAAGCGGCCAAGCTGCCAAAGGGCGTGATCGCGGTCGCGCCGCCGAGTTTTCGCCGCGAGCGCGCGCTGATCAAGCGCGGCGTCGGGCCGGTGGCCGGCTGCGACGAGGCCGGGCGCGGTCCGCTCGCCGGTCCGGTGGTGGCCGCCGCCGTGGTGCTTGATCCCAAGCGGATCCCCAAAGGCATCGACGATTCCAAGCGGCTGACACCGGAGCGCCGCGAGCA
>WNGJ01001590.1_pt1 | contig 22430 bp, 23 predicted proteins | sample 5400611 | NCBI WGS metagenome assembly WNGJ01 (sample SAMN13153375, study PRJNA577476) | soil metagenome | isolation source: 40 cm soil or saprolite under Garry oak tree replicate 1 | place: USA:California | collected 2016-06-15
TGAGGCATCCGGCGACCGCATGATGCGGCAGGTGTAACGAAAAAGCGCAGCGACGAGGGCAGATGCCACCGCCGCCCGCTCGTCGAGCTCAGGTATTGGGCATGGTTGGTAAACCGCTCACTACCAGTTTGGACGCCGGCGTGCCGCTGCGCGACGTCCAGGAAGCCGCCTCCCACGCTGACCCGCGCACCACGATCCGGTACGACCGTGCCCGCGGGAGCCTGGACCGGCACGCCACCTATATCGTCGCGGCCTACATCGCGGGCGCCGCCCGGTAACCACACTGCCTGCCAGAGCCCCGCCTGGCGGCTGCCGCCGCCAGGCGGGGCTGCAGCGCCCGATGACCACGGCCGCGAGGCCGTCACAATCCGCGACCTAACCGTGAACAGGAACCGCTCTGTATGTCAGCGACGATGACGGTCTGGCTCGCTGGAATCGTCCAGAACAGGTCGTTCTGTCGCGCTGGTGTGCCAACACTCAACCTCTAGAGGGGTGTTGTCCAAGTCCCACATCGGTCCCGGCGCCATGGCGCATCGGCGCTCAGAGTTAATGGGGTGGCTCGCTCCCGCAGGAAAGGTCTGAGGGGGGATCGGTGTGAACGTACTGCCGCCATTCGGCGGCTGTCAGGTCTCGCCCAACCGACGCGCATGCTGTGCGGATAAGGCCCGAGCCGTCCATGGTCCAGCTGGTCAGCTCTCCTCCGGAGGTAGCGGTCAGCAGATCGTGACCATCCGGGGTGAACATCATGGCAGTCGCGTCCCAAGGATCGGCGGCGGTTGAGTTCGCGGGTGCGGGCAAGCTGAAGGTCGCGAGCACGTCACCTGTCGCGAGATCGGTGACCGACACCGTGCCGTCGCCGTGCAGCCTGGCCACTAGCGCCCCATCGGGCGAGGCTGCGAGCGGAGCGGCCGTGCCGCCGGCGCCAGGCAGGGTGCGAAGTAGCTTTGTGCCGGTCGTGTTCCATATCTGCAGTGCGCCCGTGGCCTGTTGCAGGATCAGCCCGTCCCGGGTAAACAGCACTCCGTTGGCGCCGCCCGTGCCCACCGTGCGGGATTTCCCGGTCTGCAAGTCGACATATACCACCTTGATCGAGCCGAAGGGGCTTGCCGGGCTATCACCCCATTCGGAGATCACGGCGCCGCTGCCATCGGGGCTGATATCGGCTTGCTCGGGACGTACGGTGAATTTCGTGGTGGCGGCGACCTGCCGGACCGCGCCGGAGGCGAGGTCGTACACTCTTACCGCCCCGCTGCTGTCAATGGCGGCAAATCGTTCACCACCGGGCAGCATGCGCACCGACACTGGCGAGAACTGCATGCCAGGCCATGATCTCAGGATCTGCCCTCCGCGGTCCGCGACCTCAAATCGGCCGTCCGGACCGGACCCGGCGAACAGCAACTGATCGCCGCGTGACAGCGGTGCCGCCCAGGCGCCGGACGGACGGCTTGCCAGGGTCAACCGCGAACCGGTTCGGTAGACCTGTGCGCCGGTATAGCTACCGCCGACGATGGCGAGCAAGTGCCCGCCGGCTGGTGACAGCAGGCTGGGCGGCAACCCGACGTTGCCTGCGAATGGAATCTGCACCCCCGTCAGCCGGCTGAGGCGCGAGACTTGCCCGAGATCCCACAGCGCCACGCTGCTGCCAGACGCCGACACCAGCCGGTTGTTGTTTCCCAGGAAGTGCACCAGTGAGGTGTTACCGGCGCCTGCCAATTGCGTGCTGCTGTTCCCCGTTGCTCCTGAGGTGGAGGACAGCTCGGTGACGTAGATGGCTCCGCTTTCCACAGTTGCGGCGTGCGTCCCGTCAGGGCTGATTTCCAGGTCAGAGGAGGGTGCATCCGGAGCAGAGCCCAGGGCGGTGCTCCTGCCGATATTAGAGGCTGCGGCTGACGTAGTTGGCCACGCCACCACACCTCCGAACTTTACATAACCGGCATATCTGCCATTAGGTGAAAGTCCGAATTGGAAGTCTCCTGCGGGCGTTTCCAGTGCGCTGAACTCAGACGTCGTGTGAAGGTCAACAGGGCTGAGCCTTTCCCAGTCGCCCGTTCCGCTTATCAGGGCCAGCGATGATTCGCTGGGGAAAGCGACCTTGATGAACCCATCCGCGCGGGCGCTGGTGTTCTCGCCTGACCTCGTGTCCCGTATCACGACCGAGGCTGCGAACGCGCTGGTGGCGCTGAGGACAGGGTTGAGGGCAGCAACGAACCGTCCTGAGGGCGACACGGCCACGCTGAAGGGCGATGGCATGCCGTTAATGCGTGTGGCACGGCTGGCCCCCGTATGCCAGAGGAAAGCTGCCGAGCCGTTGATGGCCGCTACCGTGCCGCCGTCCGCGCTCACTGCCACATCAGTGATTCCGCCGTGTCCAGTTGCCACGTCCTTTCGGCGTCCTGTCGAAGGATCGAACAGGGCGATGTGGCCGCTGGCGGTGCCCGCCACTACGACGTTCCCGGCGGCCGAAGCGGCAAGCGCGGTCACCGAATCCCCGGCCTGCAAGAAGCGCGCCAGATGCGGGCTGGCTGCCGTCGCCTGCCATACTGCCGCCTCGGTCTGGGCGTTGCGGTCCATGCGGTATGCAGCAACCGCGAGCAGCTGCGCGATGTCGAGGTGGGTAGTGAGATTCGAGATGGAGACCGCCGCTAGTTCACGTGATATAGCAATTCTTGCCTGGGTGCGCGCGCTATTCCGCTGCGCGACTGCGACGAAGCTGGCCACGATGGCAAGTGCGGTTAGTGTGGCCAGTACCGCGACCGCTCCGCGGGCTAGCCGCATCGTACGCCGGTGTTGCCGCAGGTGCTCACCGATGATCAGGTCCTTTGGCACGCCGCGAATGGCGGCGGCCACTGCGGCGATCCGGTCCGTCGGGATCTGAGGCCCGCGGCCGCCGAGCTGTACGTCGCTGAGGTCAACCCAGAGTGGTTCCTCGGTGAACGCGCCGCGCAGGGCTGGCGGCACCGGAGCGCCTGCAGCCCAGTCCTGTCTGCACTGATCCCATGCCAGGCCGGGACTGGTTCCCACGATAAGCAACCGTTCCGGCGGGCGATTAGCCCGCCACCACTGCACCTCGCGATCCACCCATGCGGACCTTGCCGCGTCCGCCGACGCCAGCAAGATGAACCACTGCGACGATCTCAGCGCGTCCTCGATGGACCCCCACAGCGCCGGATTTGCCGCAAGATTGGCAGTGTCACGGAATACCCGCATCGCCCGCATCCGGTACCAGGGCTTCGCGAAACGTTCCAGGCCTGCTTGGAGCGCCGGGCCGAGCACATTGTCATGCTGATGGCTATACGAAATGAAGGCTCCGTATCCAGATACTGATGCCACCCAACACCCCTATATCGCTTATTTGCGCCACATATGACAACCTTGAGGCACATGCAGGGTACAACCAAAGAGCCTCGGGCGACGAGCTTCCAGGAAGAGTAGGCACCCAGGATCGGGATATCCCCTACTTCATAGTCCGGGAGATCACCGAGATGTTCGCTAGGGCTTCGCCGTCGGTACCGAGGTTGCAGTAGCGCATCCATTGGCGTGAAAGGGCCTATCGTAGGTGCCGCATGTGATGCGTCGAATGCGACGGGACTGTAGTTGCCCTAGACGGGTCGGCGGATTCCAGAAGTAAACTGATCACATGCGTGAGCAGACGCCCTCACTTGACACGTTCCGCGAAGGCTTCACGCTGTACGCCGAACTGGATAATCTGGAAGCGCCTGTACGCCATGGAAAGCTGATCATCTCGCCCTCGTAATCGGCGATCGGCGCGGAACCCACAAGACGGTCGCTCTGCGTTTGATTACGAGATGTGACGGCCAGTTCCGGCGGGCGGAGGACGGCCGGCTGCCTGTCGCATTAGCCGCAAGCGGCACGCGCGGTGACGGCGACCTCAGGCTACCGTGGCGGGCCGCGGGCATTGCTGCCGCCACGTACCCCGTCTGGCCGACTCCGGCCGTCAGGTGCACGTAATTCCTGCCGCCCCGCCTGCCTGGGCGGCCCGGCCCGGCCCGATGGGCCAGGGCCCGGGGACCCGGCATGAAGGCCCGGGCACCGAAGGAGGACGAGCAGCGCGTCAGGCCGGGCAACGAGCCTCAGCCAGGCTTTGCCGCCCGTGATCGGCCCCGGCCGGCGCTCTCCGAAGTTGAACGTGTTCAGGATCATAGGCCGCGAGCCTGGACGCCGGGATGCCTGCGGAGGCAAACTTGAACATGTTCAAGTCCTCGTTGAGGAGGGGCTGCCTTGGCCGTCATCATGACCAATCTCCTTTACTTCACCGTTAGCCTCGCCCTGGTCGGCATGGTCGGCCGGGCCCTGTCCCGCAGTGGCCGCACGTTCCTTGGAGCGATGCCCGGCGGCCAGGACGGCGCAGCCGAGGCCATCAGCCGCCTGCTGGTCGTGGCGTTCTACTTGCTGAGCATGGGCTTCATCGCGCTGACCATGCAGGTCTGGTCGCATGTCGGCAGCCCGGCCCAGGCGCTGCAGCTGGTGTCGGCCAAGCTCGGCGAGCTGCTGCTGGTGCTCAGCGTGCTGCATGTCGTCAGCACGATGGTCTTCAGCCGGCTCCGCCGCCCCCGGTCCTGGCCGACTCGGGCTGGTCCCGGCGGATCCAGCCCAGGGACGGCAGCCTCCGATGATCCCGGCCCGACTGACGCCGGTACCGGCAGTCCTGGCACCGGCAGGCCGGCCGCGCGTGATCCCGCCGGGCCCGCGGATTACCCGCCCGGCTCGGGCGCGCGCGCGGCCTTGCCTGTGCTCTTGCGGCCACGGCCCGGGCGTGCTGTACGTTGACCGATGTGGCAGCAGCCGACCTGACGCCGCGCGCGCAGCAGACCAAGAGCACGATCGTCGAGGCCGCCCTGGCCCTGTTCCGCGAGCGTGGCTACGAGGCCGCCACGATGCGCGAGATCGCCAGCCGGGCCGGGGTCTCCACGGGCAGCGCCTACTACTACTTCGGCTCCAAGGAGGAGCTGATCCAGGAGTTCTACGCCATCGGCCATGCTGAGCACCTGGCCGCCAGCCGCGCCGTGCTCGCCAGCCAGACCGAGCTAGGCGCCCGGCTCCGCGGCACGCTGCGCGCGCTGATCGACGTCCAGGCCCCCTACCACGCGTTCGCTGCCACGTTCTACAAGCACGCGGCCGAGCCGGATAGCCCGCTGAGCCCGTTCAGCAAAGAGTCAAGTCTGGCCAGGGACGCGTCGATTGCGCTCTACCGCGAGGTGGTGGACGGGTCGTCGGCGCGGATGACCGGCGACGTGCGCGAGCGGCTGCCTGAGCTGCTGTGGCTGTACTCGATGGGCGTCATCCTGTACTGGGTGCATGACAAGTCACCAAGCTGCGCGCGGACCTACCACCTGATCGACGTGACCGCCCCGGTGGCCGCGCGGCTGGTCGCCGCCACCCGGATCCCGATGCTGCGCTCGACGGTCAAGGACATCACCGCGCTCATCGACGACCTGCGCAGCTGACGACCCGGCCCGCCACGGCCAGCCCGGAACCGGGCAGGGCTGTGCGCCACCACCCGCGCGCCCGACATGACAGCCGGACGCACGGCTCCGGCGGTCTGCGCGGAAACCACAAGACAGTTGCGATTAATTACTACGTGTAACGGCCAGTTCCGTCGGCCAGCGCCGGACAGTCTGGCTGGCTCCGGCTGGGCGTGCAGGTGATTCCCGCCGCCCGCCTGCCCGGGCCGCTAGGATCGGCCTCGGTGACTACCTGATTGCCGCGACCGCGCTTACCGAGGGACTGGAGCTCGCCACACTGAATGTCCGCCACTATCCCATGTTCCCGGACTTGCACCGCCCTTCCCGACCTGAAAGCAACTGCGGACCCTGGCCCGCCTACGTCGAAGACCTGGCGGCGCTCCACCCCGGTGACCGGCCGGTCCGCCAGCCTGGCGCGGCACCGGCCGCAGCAGCCCGGCTCGTGCCGGATCTCCTGGTCCGGCCGGGCCGACTGCACCAGCATCGCCCCTTATGCCCGTCCTGCCCGCCCGGTTTGCGGCCGCTGCGCTTCCGCAGCGATCGCGGGCTCGGCGCCGGCTTGGCCAGCCCCTCGCCCGACGGCGGCCTGGAGGAGTTCCGCAGGTTCTGCTTCAGCCGGGGCCTCAAGCTCAGCGATCCGCTCCCGGGCCTGCGCCAGGTCCACCCGCGCCTGCTCCAGCGCAGTCATCGCCTCGGTCAGCTCCCGGTGCAGCGATGCCGCCAGCGCGGCCAGCACCTCATACGGCGGCTCTTCATTACCGGGCACACCGGGACCTTACGCGTTGGGCATGCTCACCGTATGCATCCTCCGCGATCTGGCGTCAGCCCCGCCACGGGCAGCGACGCTCGCCTGGATGAACCCGGCAGCGAACCCGGCTATCGTCAGGCATCATCACCGATGTGAGCGATGACCTGGCGCCGGCCGCGGCCTTCGGCCCGGATCAGCCGCAGCGTTTCCTGACGGCGTGGTTCGGGCCTCCTTCGCGGGACGTGCCGGAATCAGCGGCCGGCGACCTGCCAGCCGCCCTGGCCAGGTGGCACCGGCAGGCGGGCCGGTGGGACCCTCCGGTGATGCGCCAGAACCACGTGCCGGCCGGGCGCGAGATGGACGGTGACATGCTGCTCGTGGGAATCGAGACCCAATCGGTGTGGCTGTGGGGCGTGCCGGACAGCGGCGGCAACCCGCTGGTCTGGGAGCGGGAGAACAAACCGGGAGCGGGCTGGACCGAGACGGGAGAACGCCTGGACGAGTTCCTCTGGCACTTCACACTGGTCGAGGCCGTGTTCGGCGGCCGCTTGGGACTCGGGGCCATCGACGTGAGCCGGGCCGACGTCGCGCGATTCACAACTGCGTGGACTGCGCTGCCCATGAAGCCGTGGCGGTGGCCCGGGCCGGATCAGGCCCTGTGGACCCGAGACGGCTTGCTCGCCTGGACGATGGTTAACGACCGGCCGGACTCGCCGGTCACGGAGGCCAGCACCTACTCGATCCTCGTCGGCGCCCGCTCCAACCAGGACCTCATCCACCTTGACGACACCGATATCGCGTGGGACTAGAACCCGCGCAATGGGTCAAGGTGCAGGGTTCGTGGTCTGCGCCAGTCGCGCTGACCCGCTGTTGGTCAGGGTGGCCCGTCGGTCGGGGGGTTGGTGGCGAGGACGCAGGCGACGGGAGGGTCAAGTTCGAGGGTCTTGGTCCGGATCTGGGTGAAGCCTGCCTGGGTGAGCAAGTCCTGCAGCTCTTGGGCGGCTCGGGTCGTGGTGTCGTGGGTGGCGCCGGGGCATCGGGGCTGGGAGGCGAGTGCGATGCGTCCCGCGGGGCGGAGCAGGCGGCGTAGTTCGCAGAGCCGTTCTGCCGGGTTTGGCCAGAACCCTGCGGAGTTGACGGCGAGGATGGCATCGAGCGGTTCGCTGAAGCTCGGCAACTGGTCCACGGGGGCATGGGTGAGGCGAACGCGGTGGGCGTGGACGGCATCAGCGTTGCGCCGGCTGGCCTGGTGGACCATGACCTGTGAGTGGTCGATGCCGTAGACATGGCCTTGGGTGGCACGGCGGGCGAGTTCGGCGATGGCGATGCCTGGGCCGAAGCCGATCTCGAGCACCCGGTCCGTGGGCTGCAACTCGAGCAGTGACACTGCCCAGCGGTTGCGCTGCTGGTTGGAGCGGCGATGAGCCATGACCCAGCCAGCCAGCCGTCCGGCGATGCCGCGGGGGTGACCGAACTGGCGCACCAGTTTGCGGAGCGCACGCCGCTTGAGAGCTGTACCCGCTGTCGTCATGATCGCCAGTCAACGGCTTCAAGTACGCTTGAAGTCAAGATGACCGACGAGCAATTGACGATCGGTGAGCTGGCGAACCGCACCGGTGTCGCCACCTCTGCCCTGCGCTACTGGGAGGAACTCGGCCTGCTACCGGCGTCGGCCCGGGTCTCAGGCCAACGGCGTTATCCGCCCTCGGCCGTTGAGATGGTCGGCGTGATCTTGCTCCTGCGAGACGTCGGCTTCACGCTGCGCGAGCTCAAAGCGCTCATCGCGCCTCGTTCGCTGGCCGGCGACGGCTGGCGGGAGCCGTTCCAGCGCAAGCTCACCGAGCTGGACCAGCGGATTGCCCAGGCCCAGGCGGCGCGCACCGCTATCGCCCACGCCTTGGCCTGCCTGCACGAAGAGATCCTTGATTGCCCCAACTTCGCCAGCGTGGTTGCGGCACGTCTGGCCGGAAAATCCCTCCAGCAGGCTCATCCTCACTGACCTCGACGTCTGAACACCGGTGGTATCAGGGTGGCGAGCCTGGATCGGCGATGCGGGCTTCGAGGTCGGCGATGCGCCGGTCCTGGAAACGCAGGTTGGATCGGGCGGCTTGAAGCCGTTCGTCGAGGGTGCGGTAGTCGGTGCTGAGCTGGCGGACACGTTGCTTGAGGGTGGTGTTCTCGGTGGTGATACGCTGGATGGCCTGTTCGGTCCACTCGGCTTCCAGGTCCCGGACCTGGCCGAGAAGTTCGCCGATGCGGGCACGCTGGGCGGTGATCTCGGCGTGGGCGGCCTTGAGGGCGTCTTCGGCGTTCAGGGCCCGTTCACGCCGGGTCGCTTCGCGCTCATTGTCCTGATCGGCCAGCAGCCGGATCTGCTGCTGGCCGATCTCGGCCATGGCGGCGGAGACTGCTGACCTGGCTTCGGCGTTGTCAAAGATGAAGGTGCGGGAGACGGCTGCTCGGCGGGCGAAGGCGGCCACTGACACCTGCGCCTTCTCCCGCCGCAGGCGGCCCAGGGCATCCTGGACCCGTTACAGGGCGGCCTCGGCGTTCCGGCGGCGTGCGGCCAGTGCCGCTGCGGTGCGCGGCCGGGAACCGCAGGTCAGGTTGCGATCGTCACCTTGGCAGGTTCTGGGTCGGCGGCGGTCTCGGGCGGCTGGGTTACCACGGCCAGCGCGGTGAGGGCTCCGAGCAGTGAGAGTGCTGCCGAGACGGCAAGGGCGGGCCGGAAGCCGTCGGTGACGCTGGCGGGTGATCCGATGTAGCCATGGGCTGCGAAGACTGAACTGGCGATCGCGATCGCGAAGACTGCGCCGAAGCGCTGCATCATGTTGTTGATGCCTGATGCCTTCCCCATCTCGGATGGGGTGACGGCACCGAGAACGGCGGTCGGCACCGTCGGCAGGGCCATCGATATGCCGATCCCAGCGACGAGGAGTGCGAGGACGAGCCTGAGGGTGCTGGCTGTGGCCGAGGCGTTGAGGGCGACCCAGCCGAGGCCGGCCGCCTGGAGGAGCAGACCGGAAACGATAACCGGCCGTCGTCCGATCCGGTCCGATAGCGCGCCGGCGATAGGCGAGATGAGCATGGGGGTCGCGAACCAGGGCAGTAGCCGCACACCGGTGGCCAGCGGTGAGTAGCCCAGCGCGAACTGAAAATACTGGGCGACGAGAAATCCCGCGGAGAAGATCGCGCCGGACATGAGGAACGCGGTCGCGTTTCCAGCTGCGAATGCCTGGATACGCAGCAGCCGCAGGGGCAGCATGGGCTCGCGTGCCCGGCTCTCCCAGAAGACGAAGGCGCCCAGCAGGGCTATGCCCAGCGCCAGGGAGGTGATGATCTCGGCGCTGGCCCAGCCGGCCTGGCCCGCGCGGACGAGCCCCCAGACAAGACAGACGACGCCGACCGAGACGAACGCGACTCCCGGCAGGTCCAGTCGGGCGGGGGCGCCGTGACTTTCCGGCAGGAGCCGCCGTGACAGCAGGCTCGCGGCTATTCCGATCGGCACGTTGACCCAGAAGATCCAGTGCCAGTCGAGCCCTTCGGTGACCGCGCCGCCGACCAGCGGGCCGATCGCGACAGCAAGGCCCGCGAGCCCGCCGTAGATGCCGATAATCGCGCCGCGCCGCTCGGCGGGAAACGCCGCCGTCAAGATGGTCAGGCTAAGCGGAAGGACAGCGGCGCCGCCGAGGCCCTGCACGGCGCGGGCTGCGATCAGCAAGGACGCGGAGGGAGAGAGGGCGCAGGCGGCTGAGGCGAGGGTGAACAGCACCAGGCCCGCGGTGAAAACCCTGCGCCGGCCGAGCCGGTCACCGAGCGCGGCGGCGGTGATGATGCCGGCGGCGAACGCGATGCCGTAGGAGTTCACCGTCCACTGCAGCGTCGCCAGCCCGACGTGCAGATCGTGCTGCATCCGCGGCAGCGCAGTTATCACGACCAGCGAGTCCAGCACCACCATGAAGTACGCCGCTGAGGTGAGCCCGAGAGTCCAGCCGAGCCGAGGCTGCCGCGCCGCGGACATGCCCATGCTCATTTGGCCGCCTCCTGTACCTTCGGCCGGTCGCTGGGGTTCACGACCGCGATCTCGCCGACCTCCACACCGCCACCTTCGGCCAGGACGGGGCATCCCCTGGCGAGCGCCACCGCCGCCTGGAGGTCGTCGCCGGTGACCAGTGAATAGCCGGCGGGCCTGGTGCCGGCCCCGCTGTTCCCGAGCGTGGCTGACTCGTAAACCGGGTTACCGCGATCAGCGACGTTGGCGCACATGCTCTCGAACCAGGCGTTCCAGGCGGCGATCGCGGCGGGACGGCCGGGCGTGTAGTTCTCTGGCATCCGGTAGGTGAACAAGAACGTGGCCATGATCAGATCCTCCTGTCCGGCCGGCTGGCGCCGGCATTGCGTGTCGATGGGGCAGATCCCGCGCCCAGAGCAGATTGGGCGGTGGAAACCCGCCCAGTTCGCTGTCCGGGCGGGGTCTATACCGGTGAGAGCTGTGCTGGAAGTGGAGGAAGAGGTGATGGGCGGTGGCGGGGTGACCGCAGACCTGATTGCCTGGGCCCGCGCTGGAGACGGCGAGGCGTTTCGCCAGCTCATCGAGCCCTACCAGCGCGAGCTGCAGGTGCACTGCTACCGGATCCTCGGCTCAGTCCAGGACGCCGAGGACGCGCTGCAGGAAACCCTGCTCGCGGCCTGGCGGGGCCTGGGCGGATTCGAGGGACGCGCCTCGATCCGGACCTGGCTGTACCAGGTCGCCACCAGCAGCTGCCTGAAAGCGCTGCGATCGGCTAGCCGGCGCCCGCGGATGGACTGGCCGCTGCCCGGGATTGACCTGCCCGAACCCACCCGGCACGGCGAGATCGCCTGGCTCGAGCCCTACCCCGACGTCCTCCTCGAAGGACTCCCCGACAGCGCACCAGGTCCCGAGGCCCGCTACGAGGCCACCGAAGCCATCTCGCTGGCCTTCATCACGGCCATGCAGCTCCTGCCACCCCGCCAGCGCACCGTCCTCATCCTGCGGGATGTCCTGGGCTTCCACGCCCGCGAGGCAGCCCAGATGCTCGACAGCAGCGAGGAGTCGGTGACCAGCGCGCTCAAGCGCGCCCGCGCCACCTTGCAGCACCGGCTCCCGCCCCCAGGGGAACAGGAACCGCCCCCCGCACCGAACTCCGCCCCCGAGCAAGAACTCACTACCCAGCTCACCAGGGCCTACCAGGCCGGCGACCTGGACGCCGTCGTCGCCCTGCTCACCGACGACGTCCAGCTAGCCATGCCGCCGGTTCCGCTGGAATACTACGGCCGTGAGCTCGCAGCCCGGTTCCTGCAAGCAACCGCTTTCCGGCCCGGCCGCACCTTCCGGCTGATCCCGACCCGAGCCAACCACCAGCCCGCCTACGGTATGTACCTCCGGGACCCGCATGCCAGCATCGCCCACGCCAACGGACTGCTCGTCCTCACCCTGGCCGGCCGCCAGATCTGCGCCATGACACGCTTTGACAACAGCGTCCTGGCCCGCTTCGGGCTCCCGAGAACCCTGCCCGGCTGAAAGCACCCACCGGAAGCCCGCTGATCTCACCGAGTGGGATCCGGGCGGCTTCGCCTCCCCTGGCGCAATCATCGCGTGCTGCCACCCAGCGGATCTCTGCCAACCCGAGGACCAAGACGCCAGCCCCACAGGATGGCCGACGCGCGTATCCTCGACCCAATGGCCGAGCTGATTGTCGACGACGAGGACCTGGTAGTCCATCTCACCCTGGGCGAGAAGATCTGGGGTTTCCACGGTGACATCCGGGTCCGCCTCTCCTCCATCGTCTCTGTGGCGCCCGATCCTAAGCCGTGGCTGGGCCTGCGGGGGTGGCGGATGGCGGGGGTCAGCTTTGTCGGGCACGCTGTGCTGGGCACCCGCCGACACGGTGATGGCTACGATTTCTGCATCCTGCACCGCGATCGGCCGGCGGTCCAGGTGGACGCGGCGTCGGGACGTTTCAGCCGCCTCGTCATCTGTGTGCCCGAGGGCGGCGACCCGGAGGCGGAGGCGGCGAGGATCGCTGCCGCGGCGGGGATCGCCCCCTCGGCGCCGGTCAGCTAGCGCCGCGGCTGGCTTTTGGCGCTTCCCGCAGAACACCGCGATGAACCGCATCCACTTCATGGTCTCGATGATCCGGTACCGGACATTCCCCTCGGCGCGGGTGCTGGCGGAGCTGATGGAGGTCGTGCAGTTTCGCCGAGGCTGTCGATGATGAGGACGGCTGCCTGGTCGAAGCCAGACGGGGCGAACGCGTAGCTCGTCGCATGGCCAGGTACTTCGATGTCCATCCGGCCAGCCCGCAGCGGGGTGCGATCATCCAGATCGCCGAGATCGTGCACGCAGGCGGCGTGATCGCCTGCCCGCCCACCGTCAGCGGAACCAGTCGGGCCGTCCAGCCGCTTCTCCGTGCGCCCGCACGAGAGCGTCGGCATGCTTATCCGCTCCCGCCGCCGCTACTGCAGCCACGCCGATCACGGCCCCGGGACCGAAGCCGTGATCTGGCGGGTGGCGCCGCCGGGCTGGTCGTCACTGGCCCGCAGAATGGCCAGCGCCGCCAGGCGGGGCAGGATCTGGTCCTCCCAAACGTACGGGTTCTTCGGCCGCCCGGGAACCGGGCAGGTAGCGCCGGTATAGCCGGGCCGGCACCGGTAGGCGGGCTTTGGCGTTGGACCATGAGGATTCCAGCCGCTGCGTGGCTGCCGTCCGATGCCCGGCCTGAGCCTCTTCGTCAGCGTTATCGTCATCACCACAATCTGGCAGCGGCTTTGCGTCTATCCGGAGGATGCCGATGGATCACGAAACCGTGGTGGCCTACCTGAACTGCGTCGGCGTCACCGCGCCGGCTGTCAGTGACGCGGCGGGTCTGCGCACGCTGCACCGGGCGCACCAGCTGACAGTGCCGTTCGAGAACCTGAGCATTCACCTGGCCGAGCCGATCTCGCTGGATGGGCGCGACCTGATCGACAAGATCGTGCACCGTCACCGCGGCGGCTTCTGCTATGAGCTCAACGGGACATTCGCGCTGCTGCTAGAGGCGCTCGGCACGCAGGTGAGCCGGGTCGCCGCCCGGGTCTACGGGGAGGCCGGCCTGGGCCCGCCGTTCGATCATCTGGCGCTCATCGTGCGCCCGGCCGACGGCAGCGGGCCATGGCTCGCCGACGTGGGCTTCGGCAGTCACAGCGACTATCCGCTGCTGCTGGACGCCAGGGACGACCAAGACGATCCGGCCGGGCGGTTCCGGCTCGCCGACGCCGCCGCGGGAGACATCGACGTCCTGAAGAACGACAGGCCCCAGTACCGGATCGAGACGCGCGAGCGGTCGCTCGCCGACTGCGTCCCGACGTGCTGGTGGCAGCAGACCTCGCCCCTGTCGCACTTCACCCGCAGCACGATCTGCTCCAGGCTGACTCCAGGCGGTCGGGTGTCCATCAGCGGCCGGATGCTCATCCAGACCCAGGGCGGGACCCGGGCCGAACAGCAGCTAGATACAGACGACGCGCTGCTGGCGGCGTACCGAGACCACTTCGGCATCATGCTGAGCCGAGTACCGGACGACCCGGCAGCATAACCGCACAGCCGCCCTGCGGCATCGCCCGGCCATGCTGATTACCTGCCCGGTTGATCCAGTTGCACCCGCGAGCTGAGGAGGCTTCCGGGGCCGGCCCGTCATTGCCGAGCACGTCGTCGGGGACGCCAAGACGGCAAGCCAGTAACCCGGCAAGGCCGTCCGGCAGCTCCTGGCTGAATTTCTTTTGCATGATGGGAACCGAACTGGCCTGCTGCTGCGACAGGAAGTGCATGGGAGTGTACGAACGGCTCCGGGCATGAGCCCGGGGGCCGGGGAGCGCGATGACGCGGCGTTGCTGCGCGCCGTGGCGCGTGGTGATGAGGAGTCGCTCGCCGCTTTGTATGACCGGCACGCTGGCTGGCTGACCGTCCGGATGACCCGGCGGTGCGCGATGCCGGATGTTGTCGATCACGCCCTCCAGGACACGTTCCTCGCCTTGTGGCGGGAGGCGGGTGCCTATCGCGGGGGCGGGGATGTGGCCGCGTTCATCTGGGGCATCGGCATCCGCCGCCTGATCGACGCGATCCGCCGGGAGAACGGCCCCCGGCGGCGGCTGCCGTGGCGTGCGGCGGAGCCGGAGGCGGTCGTCTCGGCAGAAGACCAGGTGCTGGCCGGCATCGAGCACGGCCGCCTGGGTCAGGCCCTGGCCAGGCTGTCGCCGGAACTGCGCGGCGCCATCGAGGCGACCGTGCTGGACGGCCTGACCTGCGCGGAGGCGGCCGTCCTGCTGGGCGTGGCGGAAGGGACCGTCAAGTCCCGCTGTCACCGCGCCCGGGTGGCGCTGCGCGCCGCGCTCGCCGGGCAGCAAGCCGGACCCGACACGACGGCGTACCGCCGAGAAGCTTGGGGAACATCATGACGAGCTCATCTCCCGGCGCGGCTGAGCCTGTGGCCGGAGCGGACGGGCACCCTGGCGAAGACCTCCTGGCCAGTTACGCCGCCGGGACGGCCGGGACGGTCGTTGCCTGGTCGGTGGAGGCCCACCTGACCGGATGCGCGCGCTGCCGCTCGGCCCTGTCTGCTCATGTGGACGCGGAGCGGCTGGCGCGCAACCGTTCCGTGCTGCTGGTGCGCGCCGCGATCGGCGACGGGGGCCGGGTGCGGCGCCTGCTGCGCCGGTGCGGCCTCCCCGACCATGTGCTGCGCCTGCTCGCGGCGACCCCGTCGTTGCGCCGGTCCTGGCTGCTGTCCGTGATAGGGGTGCTGGCCGTGGTGGCCGGCGAGGCCGCGGCAGTAAGGTACGGCCGGATCCCGGCCGGCGGGTCCGGACGAGTGGCCGGGTATCGGGACCCAGAGGTGCTGGCGCCGTTCGTGCTGCTGGCTCCCTTGCTGGTGCTGGCGGGGGTGGCGGCGGCGTTCCTGCCGATGTTCGACCCTGCCTGCCGGCTGGCGGTCGCGGCCCCGTTCTCCGGTTTCACCTTGCTGCTGGCCCGTTCGGTCTCCGCGCTGGTCTCCGCGTTGGTCCCGGTGGTCGGCGCCGCGTTCCTGCTGCCTGGGCCCGGATGGCTGCCGGTCGCGCTGCTGCTGCCGTCGCTGGCTTTGTCCGCGTTCGCGCTCGCGGCCGCGACCGTCATGGACCCTCGGGCCGCTGCCGTCACGGCGGGGGTGTTGTGGGCGGTGCCGGTGCTGCTGCTGGCGACCGGTCACGGCCCGCTGCCGATCGTGCAGGCGAACGCCCAGTTCGCGTGCGCCGCCGTGCTCTGCGCCTGTGCCGTGGTGCTGCTGGCACGCCATGACCGTTTCGAGTGGGGATGGATGAGATGACCCTGAACGTGCGCACCGCAGCCGTCCGCGTCGATGGCCTGTCCCGGCGGTACGGCGCCACCCGGGCCCTGGACGAGGTCGAGCTCGCCCTGGAGCGGGGGATCACCGGCCTGCTCGGGCCGAACGGCGCGGGGAAGACGACGCTGCTGTCGATCCTGGCCACCGTCGGCGAACCGGATGCGGGGCGGGTGTCGGTGTTCGGCCTGGACCCGCGCCAGGCAGCCGAACGGGTGGAGATCCGCCGGCGGCTCGGCTACCTCCCCCAGGAGCTCGGGTATCACCGGCACTTCACCGTCGCCGGGTTCCTGGACTACGTGGCGATCCTGAAGGAGATCACCGACCGGCACCGCCGCGCCGAGGAGGTGGCCCGGGTGCTGGCCGCCATCGGCCTGGAGGACCGCGCCCGCGCCCGGATACGGGCCTTGTCCGGCGGGATGCGGCAGCGCCTGGGGATCGCCCAGGCCCTGCTCGGCCAGCCTGACCTGCTGGTCCTGGACGAGCCGACGGCCGGGCTGGACCCGGAGCAGCGGCTGCGGTTCCGGGAGCTGCTGTCGGGCCTGCCCGGCGACCCGGTGGTCGTGCTGTCCACCCACCAGGCCGACGACATCGCCGCGATCTGCCCCCACGTCGTCGTGCTGCTGCGGGGGCAGGCGCATTTCGCCGGCACCCCGGCCGAGCTGGCCGCCACCGCCGCCGGGCGGGTGTGGGCGGCCGGCGAGCGCGACGACCGCGCCCATCTGTCCTGGCGTGGCGGTGACAACCGGTGGCGGCACATCGGCGACCACCCGCCAGCCGGCGCCGAGCTGGTCATGCCGACGGTCGAGGACGGGTACCTGCTGCTGTCCCACGCGGCAGGTGCGTGATGACCGCCACCGGGGGCGGACCCGCGCTCCCTGGCACGGACGCCGCCGCCCGCGATGACGGCGGGTCAGGCGTCACCGCGGCTCACGCCCCGCGGCTGCGGACGGTGCTTGGCCTAGCGAAGGTGGAGGCGTCGCTGCTGGTCCGCAGCCTCCTGGTGCTGGCCGGCCTACTGGCCGGCGGTGTCGTGGTCTGGGTCTTCATTTACCGGGCGGAGCCGTTGTGGTGGAACGCCGGCTGGAAGATCGGATTCGGGCAGCTCGTCCTCGGCATGGCCGTCCTGGTCGCCGCGCAGCTGGCCGCCGGGCGGGCCCGCCGGGACGGCTTGGCCGATCTGTACGCCAGCCTCCCGGCCACAGCCGCTACCCGCACCCTCGCCCAGCTGGCCAGCCTGGCGGGAGCGGTGCCCGCCAGCCTGCTGCTGGCCGGCGCCGTCACCGCCGTGGTGCAGGTGCGCGGCGCGATCGGCATCCCGGGCGTTGTGGTGCTGGCAGGCGGGCTGCTGCTGGTGATCGCGGCGGGAGCGGCCGGGGTCGCGATCGGCTCCCGGTTCCCGCATCCGCTGGCCGGGGTGCTCGGCGCCCTGGCGTTGCTCCTCAGCTCCGGGACGTATCGCCTGGCCTCGGGTGCGGCCATCTGGCTGGTCCCGTGGGGGATCACACAGGGTCAGCTAGGCGAACTGCCCGGCCCGCTGGCCGGATACCCGCCCGCCGGCGCGCACGCGGCGGAACTGGCCGGCCTTGCCGCCTTGGCCGGGATCGCGGCGCTCGTGGTGACCGTCCGTCACGCCCGGGCACGGGGCGGGCTGGCGGCGGCCGGCATCATCGCCGCGGCGGTGATCTGCTTCGCGGGGGCCCTGCAACTGCGGCCCATCCCGACCGCCGACCTGAACCACCTGGTAAGCGAGGTCGCCGACCCGGCCTCGGTGCAGCGCTGCACGACTGCCAGCCAGGTCCGGTACTGCCTCTACCCCGGCTTCGGCCGCCAGCTGCCATCGCTGGAGGCGCCGGTCCACGCGGTGCTCACGCAGCTGTCGGCCCGGCCCGACCAGCCGCTGACGGTCAGGCAGGTCGTGGCGCTGTCCCTCCCCGATCCGACCCTCACGCATGGCCACCCGAACCGGGAGGTGTCTCAGTGGACCTCGCAGGTGCAGCATGCGCCGGGCAACACCATCGCCGCCCCGGCATCGACGATATACCTGCCGGTCGGGGCCTGGCCCGCCGCTGGCGGCAGGCTGGCCGACGCAAATTTCGACCTGGCCCTGGCCACCGCCCAATGGGCGGTCCGCATCCCGCCCCAAACCACCGGGAGCCCCACCAGCGAGCTGTTCCCATGCGTACCGCTCGACCAGGCGCGGGAGGCGGTCGCGATCTGGCTGGCCATCCTCGCCACCCATCCCCCAGCCAGCGAGCTCCAGGATGGCCTGCCGACCCGCACGCACTTCTTCGGGGCGGAGGTCCGCAACACGTTCGTCCCGACCTGGAACTATCCCGGCTTTGGCGCCGGCTACGTCACGCCGCCCGGGGGCGGGCCGGGAAACACCGCCGCCGGATTCCTGCTGGCCAACGCGATGACGAGCCTGCCACAACAGCAGGTCAGCCACGTCCTGACGGGCGCGTGGGGCAGATGGCTGAACTGGCGCACCACCGACGCCCAGCTCGCCGCCGCGCTCGGCATCCGGATGCCGGGCGTCCCCCTGCCCCCGTCCCTCGGGCCAGGTTCCAAGTCCCAGCCAGGGACGGGCATCGTGAATCAGCCAGGACCGCAGAACCCGGTGTGCACAGCCGGGTAGCACCCGCGACGGCAGAGCCCATCGACGAAGCGAAACCTTTCCGGAGGTGCTGGTGACTCAGCAGTCCCCGAACATCTCGCCCGCCGAGGGCGCGCCGCGCGTCCCCGACCAGCCAGTCCGGCGCACGTGGCGGCCTCGCCTGTCCTGGCTCCGCGCGCTGCCCTTCCTCGCCCGGCCCATCACCCGGACGATGCCATGGGCCACGCTGATCACCGGCTGCCTGGCCGGCACCGTCTTCCTCGCCGTCCTGGCCCATGTCGCGCAGACCTCCGGCTGGCTGCTCGACCAGGGCACCATCCGCCTTGCCTTCCTTCCCGCCGTCGCGGCGCTGGCATTCGTCCCACGCGTCCCGTTCCGCCCAGTGACCCAGGCCGTTCCCGTCCCGGCCTGGGTGGCCCCGGCCGGCCACCTCCTGCTCGCCGTCCCCATCCTGGCCGCGACCTGCTGGGCGCAACTGCGCATCATGGCCCAGACCATCCCGCCGCACACCCTCGGCCACCCGCCCGCCGTCTACCCGCTGATAGCCCAGCTCACTGGGTGGTCCGCGGTCACCGTGGCCGCCGCCGCCTGCGCCGACCGCTCCCGCTATGCCGACCTCAGCGGCGCCATCGCCGCCCCCGTCAGCTTCGGGGCCATCGCGCTCGCCTGGCACGTCCCCGCCAGCGCGAGACTCCTGGTCGGGCCCCCCGCCACCGCGCACGGCGTGACCATTGCCTGGTATGCCGTCGCAACAGCCGCATTTGCCCTGACCTGTGTGGCGATGCGGGATCAGTGGCACCGCTACTCACGCAACCTTCACCACCGAAGTAGCCGGGCCTGCCGCGAAGACGGGCATCAACGGGCGGTGGCCAGGAATGGTGGCGGGGAGCAGCCGCAACGGTCGTCGGGCACGCGGTGACCCTACTGACCGGTCGGGGAGAAGTTCGGCACTGCCCGTCGGAGTGTCGGCCGCTCGGACGATGATGAGGGTGTGACGCACCCGCAGGTGCGGCCCGACCCGGCGTTCGGGCTGCTGAAGCTGTACGACGATGCGCTGCCGCACGTCTACGGCTACCTGCTGGCCCGCTGCGGCGACACCGGCCTGGCCGAGGACCTTACGGCCGAGTCGTTCCTGGCCGCCGTGCACGCGGTCCGCAAGCCGGGCGCGCCCGATCCGTCGGTCCCGTGGCTGATCGGGGTTGCCCGGCACAAGCTCGCCGACCACTGGCGGCGGGTCGAGCGGGAGCAGCGCGGATTGCGCCTGCTGGACGGCGAGCCGGCGCGCGTCGACGACCCGTGGGAGACGGTCGTCGACCGGATCCGTGCCCGCGAGGTGCTCGACCGGCTCGGCGCGCACCAGCGGGCCGCGCTCACGCTGCGCTACCTCGACGGGCTGCCGGTGCCCGAGGTGGCCCGGCACCTGGACCGCACCCTGCACGCCACCGAGGCGCTGCTAGTGCGGGCCCGCGCCGCGTTCCGCCGGATCTACGAGGGAGAGGAGGGCTCGCGATGACGGATCCGTTCGAGGCTCTGCGCGAGCCCGTCACGCCTGTCGATCCCGACCCCGAGTTCGCCGGGCGGCTGCGGATGCGGCTGACCCGGGAGGTCTTCGCACCCCCAGGAGGAACCATGTCCCAGCAGACCGTCGCGACCCGGGTCCAGCGCGAGCCCGCCTGGCCTCCGACGCTGACCCCCTACATCGTCGTGTCCGACGCCCGGCGCGCCATGGACTGGTACGTCGAGGTGTTCGGCGCGCAGCGCCGCGGTGAGCTCCACGTCAACGCGGACGGCACGATCGGCCACGCCGAGGTCGGCATCGGCGACGCGGTGCTGATGTTCGCCGAAGCTTCCGACCTCTGGCCCGACGTGCCCGTACGCGCGCCCGACTCCCCCTCGACGTTCAGCCACACCCTCCACCTGGAGGTCGACGACGTCGACACGAGTACCGAGCGGGCCCGGCGCAGCGGCGCCTCGGTGGAACGGGAGCCGGTCGACCAGCCGTACGGTCGCGGCTCGGTGATCGTCGACCCGTTCGGGCACCGCTGGATGCTGCTCAGGCGGCCGGCGCGGGCCACCGGGCTGCGCCAGGGCGACGTCGCGAACGTGACGATGGTGGCGCGGGACGCGCACCGGGCCAAGGAGTTTTACGAGGCCGTGCTACGGGTGCCGTTCTCCTCCGGTCACCCCGGCGCGTGGCGTACCGACGAGACCAGGCCGCCGCTGGGCATCTGGTCGTCGGAGGGCGCGGAGCCCGAGGTGCAACTGTCCTACCGCGTCGACGACATCGGGGCCGCGGTCGAGCGGGTCCGGACGGCCGGCGGCCACGCGGACGAGCCCGAGCGCAAGCCGTACGGGCTGATCGCCGAGTGCGTCGACGATCAGGGCGCGACGTTCCACCTCTGGCAGCCGGTCGACTGACCGAAGCGCCCGCTCGTAACGCCGCATAGCGTCCCGGCGCCCAGCGCCTGCCAAGGCATCACCCACCCTGTAACAGACGGGAATCCCCCATGATCACGCTCGCATAACTCATCGCGGCTATGAGCGATCGGCTAGAGGTGGGTTCCGATCACAGTCAGCGGTGCGGGGTGATTCCCCTCGACGTTTCACGTTGCCCGATCGTACCCTCATCGGGCCAAACCGAGGATAGGCGCGTGCCTGGCGAGATCATGGGCTGGCTGCCGCCGGAGCTATCTGCTACCCGGTTCGGCTTGTGGCGAATTCGGTGACTGGGCGGCCCGGCGGGCGGCATGCTCGGCGGCGAGAAGGGAGACTTGTGATGCGGGTGGCGGTGCTCGCCGATATTCATGGCAACCTGCCCGCTCTTGACGCGGTACTCTGCGACGTCGATGCCGCCGGAGCAGACGCCATCGTGCTTAATGGTGACATCGCCGATGGGCCGATGCCGGCGCGGACCCTGGACCGCCTCGAAGAGCTGGGAGAGCGGGCGATCTGGGTGCGCGGCAACACCGACCGGAGCCTGGCCGCAGCGTTCGACGGCACTTTCCAGCCATCAGGGCTGCCCGCCAACCCTTCCGTCGGCTACTTCACCTGGTGCGCCGCGAGAATCGGGCAAGTCCACCGGGACCGGCTGGCGAGCCTGCCGCTCACGGTCACGCTTGATATCGACGGCCTGGGACCCGTCGCCTTCTGTCATGGCACCGCGCGCGATGACAACGAGTTCATCCTCGTCGACAGCCCGATCGAGCACTACCGGGCCGCGTTCGCCGGCCTCGCTGAGCAGACGGTCGTCCTCGGGCACACCCACATGCCGTTCGACCGTCTCGCCGATACGCGGCGCTTCCTCAACCCCGGCTCGGTCGGCCTGCCCTACGGCCACGCGGGCGCCGCGTGGGCGCTGCTGGGCCCGGACGTGACGCTGCGCCGCACACTGTACGACACCCGGGCGGCCGCGGCGACGCTGCTGGCCAGTGCCAGCGACTTGCCCGACATCGAGTTCATCACCGGGAACATGGCCGCCGCCGCGAGCGATGCCGAAGCACTAGCGGCCTTCACCGAAACCATCCGGCAACAGGCAGCGCAACAATAAGCAATAACAAGCCGCCCCACTGAAGACCTTGCACCAGACGTGTGCTATTCGGCATGAGTGCGCGTCCGTGCCGCGTCGACCGGCGGTCCCATCATGTCAGGTCACCCTGATCTGGACGCCTCATCTGATGGATGCCGCAGATCCCCACTGTCGTGCAGAACGAACCGTGCGCTACCTGACGCCAGGACTTTCACGGAATATGACTGCGACCCGTCAGCGTCTTCCAAAACTGCCTGTAGGGCGCTGTTGCCTGGGCGGGCCACCGCGGGAGGAGTCCGGCTGGGGCCGGGTCGGGCGGGTACGGTGGCCGTACGGCCAGCATCGCCTGGTGAGTGATCAGATGTTCGTCCCGGTGGACTTCGCGGTCCCTGACGGGCTTACGACCGGGGAGTTCCGGCTGGAACCGCTCGGGCCCCAGCACAACACCGCTGACCACGCCGCATGGACGGCCAGCATCGGCCACATCCGGGCGACGCCGGGATTTGCCGGGGCCAGCTGGCCGCACCAGATGAGCCTGGCGGAAAACCTGCGCGACCTCGAACGCCACGCACAGGACTTCACCGCACGCCGCGGATTCACCTACACCGTGCTCAGCACCGCCACCGGCGAGGTCATCGGCTGCGTCTATATCTACCCGCCGCGCGACCGAGGCCCGGACCATCCT
>WNGJ01005766.1_pt1 | contig 22423 bp, 21 predicted proteins | sample 5400611 | NCBI WGS metagenome assembly WNGJ01 (sample SAMN13153375, study PRJNA577476) | soil metagenome | isolation source: 40 cm soil or saprolite under Garry oak tree replicate 1 | place: USA:California | collected 2016-06-15
GACCGCGCACTGACTCGGTCCGAACTCGACGAGCTCGGCGTCCACGTCGGAGAGCTCCATGAGCCCCAGATTGGCGAGCTTGATGGTGCGATAGCTGTCGGGTGGGAGCGTGGTGTGGTCCGCGATCCAGCGGAGGAACATCGCGCGGTCTTGCATCGCCGCCGCTTCGTTGGTCGCGGCGACCACGTCGAAGCGCGCGGCCACGGTGCGATCGGCGCGCCGCTCCTGCTCGGCGCCGTAGTGCGCCGGGAGGACGAGTAGCTCGCCCGGCCACTCGCGGCGCGCGCGCTCGAGACTGTTCCACAGCAGCTCGGCCCACGCGGCACCCTTGCCGCCCAGGTCCGGGCGCCCGACGGATTGGACGAACAGGAAGTCGCCCGTGAGCGCGAGCGCGTCGTCCGCGATGAGCGCCACGCTGCCGAGCGTGTGACCGGGCACGTGCTGGGCGCGCAGCGTGGCGCGGCCGAAGGCGATCGTGTCGCCCTCGCTCAGGGGCTGATAGGCGAGGCGGCCCGGCGTGCCGTCGTAGGGCGAGCCGGCGTCGTCGGGGTGGAGAAAGTAGGGCACCTGCCAGCGGGCGGCGGCAGCGCGCGCCCCGCTCAGGTAGTCGGCGTGCATGTGCGTATCGATCACGGCGGCGGGCGTGGCGCCGAGCGCGGTGAGCAACTCGTCGTAGCGCTCGAGGTGGCGTCCGGGGTCCACCACCACCGCGTCGCCGTCGCTGACCAGGACGTAGCTGAGGGCGCCCTTCCCGACTCGGTCGAGTTGGATCACGTGTTGCAGCGTCGGGGTAGGTGACAGGGCGCGCGGCAGGTGGACGGTTTCCCAGGCGGCCATCCCGCCGGTCACCGAGAATGCCTCGAAGCCCTTGTCGCGGAGATACTGAGTGGCTTTGCGGCTGCTGTTGCCGTGACCGCAGATCACGACGACGGGCTGTGCGCGATCGAGCCGCAGCGGCTCGAGCGAGGAGAGCTGGTAGATCTCGGAGGCCGGGACGGCGCGGAAATCGAGGCCCGGCCCAAACGTCACACGCGCCTGGGCCACGCGCTCGCTGGCTCGGATGTCGAGCAGTTGCACGCGCTCGCCGCGGTCGAGCTGGAGGGCGAGATCTTCGGGGCGCATTTGGGGCAACGCCGGTGCCGGCATGGGCTCCAGTGTCGTCGGGAGTGATGAGAAACGCAACGGGTCGAGGCCTCCCGCTTTCGAGGGGGACGGGTATATTGTGAACGCGTTCACAAGCTCATATCGCAACGAACGGAGGAGATCGGCAATGCGCTGGACTGTGCTCAGCACGCTCGCCGTGTTCGGGGTGGCGGCCTGCGGCGGCGAGAAGAAGGGTGACGCTTCGCAGACTGCGGCGGTCGCGACGGCGAATGCCGCGCCCGCCCCGGCGGCCGCGACAGTGACCCCGGCGGCAGTGGTCGAGGTGAAGATGACCGGCGACGGCACGAGCAAGGCCGCCTTCGAGCCCGCCGCGCTGACGGTCAAGGCCGGGAGCGTGGTGCGCTTCATCAACGTGAGCGGCGGGCCGCACGACATCGCGTTCTACACGGACTCGGTGCCGAAGGGCGCGGTGGACGCTCTCAAAAAGGGGATGGCGAACACGATGGGCGACCTCGTAGGCCCGTTCCTCACGCAGCCGAACGAGCACTACGACGTGTCCTTCGCCGGCGCGCCGGCGGGGAAGTACCGCGGGTACTGCCTGCCGCACGTGGCGCTCGGGATGCATATCACGATCACCGTGCAGTAATGACGGACGGTCGGTAAGGCGGGCGGCCCCGGGGGAAGCCGGGGCCGTTTGACTTTCCCACGGCCCCGCCGGAAGTTCTCGGGCGGGGCCGTTCATGTCCTCCGTTCTCGAGCGACTGCGCGCCGCCCTGGCGCCGGAGTACGACGTCGAGCGCGAGATCGCGAGCGGCGGCATGGGTATGGTGTTCCTCGGTCGGGACATGGCACTCGAGTGCGCGGTCGCGATCAAGGTGCTCCGCCCCGAGCTCGCCACGGCGCACGCCGCCGAGCGCTTCCTGCGCGAGGCGCGCATGCTCGCCAGCCTGCGGCACCCGCACATCGTCCCGGTGCACCACGTCGGCCAGGCCGGCGAGTTCTTCTACTACGTCATGGACTTCGTGGACGGCGAAACGCTCGCCGACCGACTCGTGCGGGGGCCGCTGCGCCCCCAGGAAGCCCTGAAGCTGGGACGGGACCTGCTCGACGCACTGCAGGTGGCGCACGAGCGGCTGGTCGTGCACCGGGACATCAAGCCGAGCAACGTGTTCTTCGCGGGGGGCCGCGCGCTGCTCGTGGACTTCGGAATCGCGAAGCCCGTGAGCGGCACGAGCGGCGGGGGCGTCACCCCGCGCGGGCGGGCGCCAGCCGCGGCGCCGTCGCTCACCGCGCCCGGTTCAGTCGTGGGGACGTTGGATTACATGCCGCCCGAGCAGGCGGCGGGCGGGGAGGTCACGCCACGGACCGATCTGTACGCCGTCGGCATGGTGCTGTACGAGGCCCTCACGGGGCGACCCTGGTCGATCCTGGATCGCCCCGACCGGGCGGACTGGTCCGCGGTGCCGCGCCGCATTGCGCGCGTGCTGCGGCGGGCGGTGCAGTGGGCGCCGGAGGCACGCTGGCCCGACGCGGCGTCGTTTCGGCGAGCGCTGTGGCGCACGCGCGTGTGGCCGTATCAGATCCGCACGTTCTGGTTGACCATGGGTGGCCTCGCGGCGGGGGCGGCTGCGGTGCTGCTCTGGCGCCCGCGCGATGGCAGCGGTAGGACCGCTGCCGAGCTCGCGATCGTGCCGTTCGAGGTGGACAGCGGGGCGGATCGCAAGCTCGGCTGGAACCTGCCGCGCCTTGCGGCGCTGAACCTGCAGGCCTTTCCCCGCATTACGCTCGTTGATCCGCGGACGTCGTTCCATTGGTGGGACGCCCGTCGCGCCTCCAACGCGGCGACAGGCGACGCGCCGGAACGGGCCCTCCACGCTCGCCGGCTGGTGCAAGGCAAGATCATCGCCCGCCGGGAGTCGCTCGAGGTGCAGGTGTTCGTGCTGAACGAGCGCGGAGTCGTCACCGCCTCGCCGGTCGTGCGGGGAATGCCCGACCAGCCCGAGCAAATCGGCAACCGGATCGCCTTGGAGCTGGTGTTGGCGCTCCGGCCCGACCTCGCCGGCTTCTACCACGGCTCGCGCGATCTCTCCCAGCGTGGGGTGCAGGCGCTGAACGCGTTCCTCGACGGCGAGGAAGCGTTCGAGCACGACGACTGGCTGCTGGCGGAGCGGCGCTACCAAGCCGCCATCGCCTTGGATTCGAGCTTCGGGCTCGCGCAGTGGCGGCTTTCGAACGTGCAGCGCTGGCGCCGCATGCCTGTCCAGGTCGATGTGCGGCGCCTCCTGGCGCGTCAGCGCCGCGATCTGAGCGAGCGCGACCAGCTGCTCATCGAGGCCCAGCTCGCGCGCTCGAGCGCGGAGCGGTTCGCCCTCTACGACACCGTGCTCGCTCGCTATCCCGGCGACGCCTACGCTGCGTTGCTCTACGGGGACGAGCTCCTGAACCGCGGCGCGCTTGCGGGCGTCCCCCTCGACAGCGCGCTGGTTGTGTTGCGGCGAGCGGCAGCGCTGGACTCCTCGCTCAGGCCGGCGTACGACGACCTGGCGTGGGTTGCGATCCGGCTGGGCCGGCGCGAGGAGGCGCAGGCCGTAATCGCAGCGCTGCATCGCTTGCCCGTCCCGAGCGCTGAGGTGGAGCTCGACTTCACTACCCTGCTCGACATCACCTTCGCCAGCCGATTCGGGACGGAGGGTCCTGGCGACGATTCGCGGGCCGTGTCGCCGCAGACGCTCGCCGACTTGGCCCGGGGCGTGCGCTTCGGGCTCACCTTCGATGTCCCCGACGCCCAAGTCGCATTCGGCAGGGCGCTCGCGGCGGCTGCGGGCGGGGGACGGGAGCTGCGCGCCAACGCGCACGAAGCGCAGGCGGTCGCCCTCGTCACGCTCGGCGCGGTGGGGCAGGCCCTGGCGCAATTCGACTCGGCCGCCGCCCTGTTCGCTGCGCCCGAGGCGGCGCTCGAGGCGGTCGAGTGGCGGGTGCTGCTCGGGCCGCTGGGATTGCGCGTGGTAGACGCGGTCGAGCGGCAGCGCGGCGTGACCGCCCTCGAGCGCCTGGCCGGGCATCATCGGCTGGGGGCCCGCGCCGCGTGGGCCCTGGCGTTCGCGGCACAGGCCCAGGGGGACACCCTCGCCCGCGCGCACTGGCAGGCGACCGTGGAGCGGCGGGCGGAGACCGATTCAGGAGCGGCCCGCCTCGCGATGTTGCTGCAGAGCGCGGCGCTCGCGGGGCGCGGCCAGTACGACCGCGCCGTCAGCACCTCGGCCATGCTGCTGCTCTACGATTCCGCGGGACGCGGCGGAGATCCGTTCGCCCGAGCGGCGCTGCACATGCAGCGCGCCGAATGGCTCGGCCAACTCGGCCGCCGGCGGGAAGCCGAGCGCGAGTGGCGGTGGCACGACAACGCCGACGTGGTGGACTGGCCGACCGGGCCCGCGCAGGCAGGCGACGTGGACTGGGCGCTGGGGACCTACGCGCGGCTGCGGCGTGGCGGGTTGGCACTGGAGCGGGGGGACCGTCGCGGTGGCTGCGGGTTGATTCGCCGTGTGCAGGAGCTGTGGACGCGCGCCGACGCCGCATTCGCGCCCTATCGGGCGGCCGCCGACAGCCTCGCGCGGGAGTGCGCCCGGTGATCGTCTGTCGCACGCTCGGGCCGGTGGCAGTGAGCGTGGACGGGGGGAGCGCGCCGCCCGAGCTCCTGTGGCGGAAGAATCTGGCGCTGCTCGTCTACCTCGCCCGCTCGCCCAAGCGGGCACGCGCCCGCGAGCACCTGATCGGCCTCCTGTGGGGCGACAAGCCGGAGGGGGCGGCCCGCCATTCCCTGAACGAGGCCGTGCGGGTACTGCGCCGCCACGCCGGTGAAGGCGGCGTCGAGACCGAAGCCGGCCAGGTGCGGCTCGTGGCCGGCGCCGTGGAGCTCGATACCGACCGCCTCGACACCCTCCTCGCAGCCAAGGACTACCGCAGCGCGGTGGCGCTCGTGGCGGGGGAGTTTCTCGAAGGCTTCGCCGTCTCCGGGGCTTCGGCGTTCGAGGATTGGATGACGGCGGAGCGAGCGCTGTGGCGCGGCCGCTCGGTGGACGCGCTGCTGCGCCGTGCCGACGAGCTGCTGGGGACGGGAGATCTGCCGGGCGCGCACGAGATGGCGCAGCGTGCGCTGGTGCTCGACCCCACGTCCGACGTGGCCGTGCGCGCGGTGATGCGCTGCCGCGCGCTCGCGGGCGACCGGGCGGGAGCGCTCGAGTGCTACGAGACCTTCGCCGCCCGTCTCGCGGGGGAGGTGGATACCGAGCCGGACACCGATACGAAGGCGCTGGCGGAGCGGGTGCGGCGGGAGCGCGCCTGGCGCCTTCCTGCGGTGGCGGCGGGGGCGGGGGCTGGCGAGGCGGCGGCGGAATCGCGCCGGGCGCCACTCGTAGGCCGTGCGAGTGAGCTGGCCCGCTTGCTCGGGGCGTGGACGGCATGCCGGCGCGACCGGCGCGCCGCGGTCGCGATCGTGGAGGGCGATGCGGGGACGGGGAAGACCCGCCTCGCCGAGGAACTGCTCGGGCGGGCGCGGCTCGACGGGGCGGCGGTGGCGGCGGTGCGCGCCGTGGAGGCGGACCGGGACCAGCCCTGGAGCGGTGTGCTGGGGATCGCGCGCGGCGGCTTGCTGGCGACTCCCGGCGTCGCCGGCGCGAGCCCGGCTGTTCTCGCGGAGCTGCGCGATCAGGGCGCCCCAGCCCCCGGACTCGGCCGGGCGCTGGTCGAAGGGCTGCGAGCGGTGTGCGAGGAGCAACCGGCGGTCGTCCTCGTGGACGATGCTCAGTGGCTCGACCGCGAGTCCCTGCTCGCACTCGTCGCAGGGGTCCGCGACCTCGCCCGCCTGCCGCTGGTGATCCTGTTCACGGTCGCCCCCCAACCGGCCCGGGCTGAGCTGGATGAGCTGCGCGTAAGGATCGGCCGGGAGGTCGCCGGGACGGCCGTGCGGCTCGAGCCGCTATCCGGCGACGCGCTGCGTGATCTCGCCCACTGGGCGTTGCCGCAGTACAACGAGCTCGAGCTCGATCGCCTGGCGCGCCGGGTTGGCACCGACTCGGCAGGCATCCCGCTGCTCGCGGTCGAGCTGCTTCACGCCGTTGCGATGGGCCTCGACCTGCGCGAGACCAAGGGCGCGTGGCCCGAACCCTTCAAGACCCTGGACCAGACGCTGCCGGGCGAGCTCCCGGACGCCGTGGTCGCCGCGATCCGCATCGGGTTCCGCCGGCTCACTCCCGAGGCGCAGCGCGCGCTCGCGGTCGCCGCGGTCGTCGGCGGGCGGGTGTCGCGTGAGACGCTTGGCCGCGGCGCGGGCCTCCGCGGGGAGGGGCTCGACGCGGCGCTCGACGAGCTCGAATGGCAGCGCTGGCTCGCGGCGGAGCCACGCGGCTACGCGCTGGTCGCGCGCATCGTGCGCGACGTGGTGGAGCGGGACATGGTCACCGAGGGTCAGCGGCAGCGGATCCTCGCGGCGATCGATGGCGCGGCGCACCTGATGTAACTCGCTGGCCCACAGCTCGTTGACCTCCCCGCCGCCCCGTCGGTAAGCCATGTCACAGCACCGCGGCGCAGAACGTGGAGACTTGGAACCCTTTGCCGAGGGCGTGGAGGCCTGCGTCCAGAGGAAGGGTCTATGTTGCTGCTCGCGGTATTGTTGTTCGGAGACTCGTCGCACGTCGTGCAACTCGCGGTGTCTCCACAGGAGTCGGTGTCGGTCACTGTGGCGGGGGCGGGGGCGGGAGAGCCGGTTGTGCTCGTGCCGGGGCTGTTCGGCTCGGCGTTCGGCTATCGCCATCTCATCCCACTACTCGTGGGCGCGGGCTATCAGGCGATCGTGTTCGAGCCGCTTGGCGTGGGCACGTCGGCGCGTCCCGAGCGTGCGGATTACTCCCTCAGCGCGCAGGCAGAACGCCTCGCGACGGTGCTCGACACGCTCCGCGTAAGGCAAGCTGTGATCATAGGCCACGATATAGGCGCGGCAATCGCGTTCCGGCTTGCCTACCGCCGACCCGATCTGGTGCGCGCGATCGTCTCCCTGGAAGGCGGGCCGGCCGAAGCCGCGGCGACGCCGGGATTCCGGCGCGCGATGCGGTTCGCGCCGTGGATCAAGATGTTCGGCGGCTACGGGCGGGTACGCCGCGAGGTCCGGAGGTCACTGGTTGCGTCGTCCGGCGACACGAGCTGGGTGAGCGACACCGTCGTGGACGGCTATACGACTGGGGCGGCGCACAACTTCGATGGCACGCTGAAGGCCTACGTCCGCATGGCACACGCCAGGGAGCCCGAGCGGCTCGCGCCCCACTTGGCTGAGATTCTCTGCCCCGTCCGTCTCGTCGTCGGCTCCGCGCCGCACTCGGGCGGTATTCCTGAGGCGGAGGTCCGCGTCTTGGCGGCGCACCTGCCCGCGTTCACCGTAGATACGGTGTCGGGCGCCGGCCACTTCCTCTACGAGGAGCAGCCGCAGGCCGTCTTTGCCGCGATCGAGCGGGCAGAAACGGCGCCCGCACGCCTGCCCAAGTGAGGGCTTGAAATCCCCTTGAAGCCCTGAGCTGGCGCTTGACCGCTCCTTGATGGGCCCGGGCGATCGTTTCGCCCGTCCCGCACAGGAGTGGTCCCGTGAATCACCGTAGCGCCCTGCTCGCCGCCGTTCTCTTCGCCGTCGGGTGTGCCGACTCGAATCCACTCGGACCGGCCCGTACCGCCGTTCTGCACCGCACTGTTTCGAGCGATCTGTCCGCAGCAGGGCCCCCCGGCCTTACCGCTCTCACGTGGAACGTCTACGTCGGCGCGGAGATCGAGCGGGTCCTGCAGGCGCAGACCCCGTACGAGGCGATCGTCCTGGCAACCGAGGAGTGGGCTCACGTCCAGGCGACAGACTTCCCGGCTCGCGCGGGTGTCCTGGCCGGGGAGATCGCCGCACGGCGGCCCGAGGTCGTCGGTCTCCAGGAGCTGGCGCTTTATCGGACGACGGACCGGCCCTTCGACGAGCTTGCGACGCACGTCGCGTACGACTTTCTCCAGCTCGTGATCGATTCGCTGCGCGCGCGCGGCCTCGACTATGCGGCCGCCGCCGTGGACCGCACCACGGACATTCAGGTGCCCGTGATCGCCGGTTTCGATCCGTCGGGGCAGCCGATCCTCGCCGGCGTGCGCTTCACCGACGGCGACGCCGTCCTGCTGCGCGCCGACGTCCGGTACGCGAATCCGCAGTCCGGCGTGTATCGCGCCTACATCCCCGTGACCCTCGGCAACGTGACGACGGGTGTCTACCAGGGTTGGAGCTCCGCCGAGGCGACGCTCGGCGGCCAGACCTACCGCTTCGTCGCGACCCACCTCGCAGGGCAGGAAGTCGAGGCCATCCAGCTCGCCCAGACCGAGGAGTTGCTCGCGCTGCTGGGCGGCGAATCGCGGCCCACCATTCTGGTCGGCGACTTCAATTCGGATGCCTACGGCGCGGACCCGACGCGCGCGACTCCGACCTATGGCATGGTGCGCTCGGCCGGATACGCGGACACCTGGAGCCAGCCGGACCGCCAGGCTCCCGGGCTCACGTGCTGTGAGCAGGCGGATCTCCGGAATCCGAGGCCGACATTCGACCAGCGCCTCGACTTCATCTTCACCCGGAACCTGCCGCCGGGCGCGCGGCTCGTGAGCCGCGAGGTGGTCGGAGACCGGCCGGGTGAGCGGACTGCGTCGGGGCTCTGGCCTTCGGACCACGCCGGGGTGGCGGCGACGTTCCCCGTGCCTGCCGCAGCCGCGGTCGCGGCGAAGTGAGTGGGACTCATGTGGCTGCTCGCTCTGCTAGTGGTGGCCGACAGCTCGCATGCGTTTCCGCTGGTGCTGCCGCGTGCCGAGTCGCTGCAGGTCGCCGTGGCGGGAGCCGAGGGCGGCGCCCCTGTCGTGCTCATCCCCGGCCTGTTCGGAGCGGCGTTCGCCTATCGGAAGGTCATCCCGCGCCTGACGGAGGCGGGTTATCGCGCCATCGTGATCGAGCCGCTCGGCGTCGGCAACTCGGGGCGGCCCGAGCACGCCGACTATTCGCTCACCGCTCAAGCCGACCGGATCGCCGGCGCGCTCGATCAGCTCGGTGTGACGTGGGCGGTGATCGTCGCCCACGCCACCAGCGCGTCGATCGCCTATCGGCTCGCATACCGGCGGCCGGATCTGGTGCGGGCGGTGGTCTCGCTCGAGGGCGGGCCCGTCGAGGCGGCGGCGACGCCGGGGATGCGCCGGGCGATGCAGCTCGCGCCCTGGATCAAGCTGTTCGGCGGCGTCCGCATGATCCGCAAGAAGATCCGCGCAAACTTGATCGCCCTGTCGGCCGATCCGTCGTGGGTCAGTGACAGCGTGGTGGACGGCTACACGGCCGGCGCCGCGCGCGACCTCGATGGCACGCTGCGGGGCTACCTTGCCATGGCCGCGTCGCGCGAGCGGGAGCGGCTCGAGCCGCGTCTCTCGGCGATCACGTGTCCCGTGCTGCTGGTGCTGGGCGGCGTGCCCCACGGCGGCGGACCGCGGCCGGCCGAGCTGGTCGAGCTGGCCGACTCGCTGCGCGCGTTCACCGTGGACACGGTCGCCGGCGCCGGGCATTTCGTCCATGAAGAGCGGCCCGACGCCGTCGTGGCGGCAGTGTCACGCGTCGGCCCGGCGTCCGCGCTCTCCGCAGCCGGTTCTGACGGAAGCGCGAAGCCGTGAGACACGACCTCCCGGCCGACACGCGCGCGCTGATCCGCGCGCTCCACCGGCTCGAGCCCTCCGAGCTCGCGCGCGCCGGCTCGCCCGTGCACCGCTCCTACACCCGCTTCCTGCTCGATCTCGCCCGCTTCGTCGCCCGGGCCTGGGGCCCGCGCGGCCGTCGGGTGACGCTGTCGCTGCCTTGACCGCGCCTTGACCTCTGCGCCCGAGATTGCTCTGCGAGCGCGACATCAAGGAGGTCGGCATGCGCGCGGTGGTGACGGGCGGAGCGGGGTTCATCGGCAGTCATCTGATCGAGGCGCTCGTCGCGCGTGGCGACGAGGTCGTCTGCGTGGAGCGTCCCGGGGCGCCGCGCCGCTGGCTCGAAGGGCTGGACCTGAGCTACCGCGACTCGGGGCTCGACGACGAGCGGGCGCTCAGCGCCGCCTTCGCGGGGGCGGACGTCGTGTTCCATCTCGCGGGGCTGACCGAGGCGCGGGCGCCGCGCGACTTCTACGCCGTCAACACGGAGGGGACGGCCCGGGTGTTCCGCGCGGCCGCGGCGCATAACGGCCGCGCGCCGCGGGTGGTCCTGATGTCGTCCCTCGCGGCGCTCGGGCCCTGCCGGAACGGGGACCGGCTCTCACCCGACACCGTGCCGTATCCGATCTCGCACTACGGGCACTCGAAGCTGCTCGCGGAAGCGATCGCGCACGCGTTCGCCGATCGCGTCCCCGCGACGATCATCCGGCCGACGTCCGTGTACGGGCCGCGCGAGCGCGGCGTGCTCAAGCTGTTCCGGCTGGTGCGCCGCGGCGTGGCGCTGACCGTCGGCTCATGGGACCGGGAAGTGAGCCTCGTCCACGTGGCGGACCTCGTGCGCGCGCTGCTCGCGGCCGCGGACGCCGAGCAGGCCATCCACCGCACGTACTGCGTCGCGTACCCCGAGCCGGTGACCTGGCGCGAATTCGCGCGGGCCGTGGGTCGGGCACTCGAGCGCCAGCCGCTGCTCCTCAGCGTGCCCGCGCCCGTCGCTTGGGCCGTCGCCGTCGCGGCGGAAGCCTGCGCACGGCTGCGGCACGCGGCAGCGATCCTCAACCGGGAGCGGCTCCGCGAGCTGGTGCAGGAGCGCTGGGTGTGCGATCCGTCGCGGGCGATGACCGAGCTCGGCTTCGCGCCCCAGTACCCGGTCGCCCGCGGGGTCGCGGAGACGGCGCAGTGGTACCGGGAGGCCCGATGGATCTGAAGCCCCGCGTCCTGCCGATCGATCGGTTCGTCGCGATCTACAACGCCGCCCTCGCCGGGCTCTGGGCCGCATACGCGGGGCGCGTCCCGCACGCGGCATGGCTCGCGCTCGCCCACGCCGCCGCGGTGGCGCTGCCGGCGCTGCTCCGGCGCGCCCCGGCCCCGCTGTCACCGCCCCTCCGGACGCTGCGCGAGCTGTACCCGGTCATCTGGCTCGCCGCGTTCTGGCCCGAGCTCGGACTGCTGCAGCAACTCCGAATACCGCCGACGTTCGACCAACAGATCGCAGCGCTCGACCTCGCGCTGTTCGGCATCCACGGCGCGCACGTCAACCTGGTGTGGATGCGGCGCATGCCCTACCTGTGGCTGAGCGAGCCGATGCATTTCGCCTACTGGGCGTACTACCTGCTGATCGGTCTCCCGCCGCTCGCCCTGATGCTGCTCGGCCGCACGGCGGCCCTGCGGGACCTGGTGTTCCGCCTCATGCTCACCTACCTCACTTGCTACGCGATCTACCTCGTGTACCCCGTGTACGGGCCCGGCCTCACTCTGCCCCGGTATGCGGGCCCGCTCACTGACGGTCCTTTTTATCGCCTGGTGGACTCGGCGCTCGGCGCAGGCGATTCACCGGGATCGGCATTTCCGAGCTCGCACGTCGCCGGTGCGGTCACGATCGCCTACGCCTGCTCGCGTTGGTTGCCACGCCGGATCGCCACGCTCCTATGGCTCGAAGCGATCGGCGTGCTCGTCTCGACCGTGTACACGCAGAATCACTTCCCGGTCGACGCGCTGGCGGGTTGCGCGGGAGCCTGGCTGCTCCAGGTCGCGGTCGCGGGACCGCTGGCGCGCTGGCTGGGCGAAGGCTCCACGGTGCCGGCGCCCGTCTTGCCCCTGTTTGCGCCCACCCCGGTTGCAGCAGGCGCCGGGAGCGATCGGTGAGCGGTCTCACGGTTGTGACCGGCGCCACGGGGTTCATCGGCGGCCACCTCGTGCGGCAGCTCGTCGCCGACGGCGTCCACACGCGCGTGCTGGCGCGCCGCCCGGAGTCCCTCTCCGCCGCCCTGCGGGCCCGAGTGGAGGTAGTGCGGGGTGACGTGCGTGATGCCGGCACGCTGGTCGCGGCGGTGCGCGGAGCGGAGACCGTGCTGCATCTCGCCGCCTGCGCCCGCGCCTGGGCACGCGACCCGGCCGAGTTCACCGCGGTGAACGTGCACACGGTCGAACGGCTGCTCGAATCCGCCCACGCCGCCGGGGTGAGCCGGCTCGTTCATGTGTCTACCATGCTCACGCTCCCCCCGGGGCGACCCGCTCCACTCGACGGCCTCGCCGCCCGCCCGACGCCCTACGAAGAGTCGAAGCGGGCAGGGGAGCGGCTGGTGGAGTCGTATGCGGCTGCGGGGCGACACGCGGTGATCGTGCATCCGACACGCGTCTACGGATCGGGCCCCTGCAACGACGCCAACGCCGTGACGCGCGTAATCGCGCTGTACCTCCGCGGGCGGTTCCGGGTGCGGCTCGACGATGGCGACGTCCTGGCCAGCTACGTGCACGCGGCGGACGTCGCCGACGGGATCCGGGGGGCCGCACGCGCGGGACGCTCGGGAGCCCATTACGTGCTGGGCGGCGAGAATCTCTCGTTCCGCGCGTTCCTCGATCTCGTCGGAGAGGTCTCGGGCGTGAGGCGCAAAGTGGTCGCCCTGCCTCGGGCGGCCGCCCTCGCGGCGGGGTACGCCGCGCTCCTGTGGGGGCGGCTCGGGGGCGACGTGGCTATCACGCCCGGATGGGTCCGCGTGTTCCTCGAGCACCGCCCCGCCGACGTCGAGCCGGCGCGAAGCGATCTGGGTTACGCGCCGCGATCGGCGCGGGCCGGCGTGGCGGAGACCGTCGCGTGGCTGCGCGGCGGCGGAGGGAGCTGGCCATGGCCGCTCGCTGCCTGAGGGAGCCGCGACGGCGCCCCGAGGCGCTGCTCGCCGTCGCCACGCTCGCGCTGCTCTGCTTCTATTATTGCTGGTTCGCCCTCACCGCCGCGCCGCTCGCGCCGCCGCTGCATTTCGTCGCCGCGGCGCTGCTCCTCGCCGTTGTTCCCGTGCTCGCCGCCCGGCGGCTCACGGGACTCTCCCTCACGGACCTGGGACTCGGGCTAGGGCGCTGGCGCGCGGGAGTCGTCTGGGTCGCCATCGGTGTTCCCCTCGCCGTTCTGGCGGGCCGCATCGCCGCGCTGTCTCCGGCAATCCGCGCGGTGTATCCGCTCGATCCGGCGCTCACGGCCGCCCCTGCTACCTTCGGCGGCTACGCGGCGCTGCAGCTGCTCTACTTCGGCTCCTGGGAAGTGCTGTTTCGAGGCGTGCTCCTCTTCGGACTGCGGGGAGTTATGGGCGACACGTCGTCCAACCTCGTGCAGACGGCGCTGTCGGTGACGGCGCATTTCGGCCGGGCGCTGAACGAGGCCTGCGCGGCGGGCCCGGCGGGACTCGTGTTCGGCGCGATCGACCTGCGCCTGGGATCCGTCTGGTATGTCGCGCTGCTGCACTGGCTTGTGGGCGTGAGCATGGACTGGTTCATCGTGACGACCTGACGGCGCATCCCGAGGCGCACGCGCCTTGTCCGGGTCGCGCGAGCCCCGTTACAATTCGCCGCTGTGAACATCCGCTTCATGGGGCCCCTCGGCTGCATCCTCGCGCTGGGCACGCCGGGCGGGCCCGCCCCCCGGCCGGCCGATGCCGGCGCGCGCATGATCGCCGATGCGCGCCGGGGCGCGATGATCATCGAGCTCGCGCCTGTGGACCTGCCCGCCCACGCCTCGCATCACGACGTGGCCCAGCCGCCCGTCGCGATCCTGCAAGTGCCCGCGGGCGGGTGGATCTACGGCTTCCACGTGGAGGTCGTGGACGCGGACGGCCGTCTGCTGCCTCCGGAGATCGTGCATCACTTCAATCTGATCGACCCGGACCATCGCGAGCTGTTCCTCCCGATCTCGCGGCGACTCGTCGCCGCCGGAAAGGAGACCGGGGAGCAGCGGCTGCCGTGGCTCCTGTTCGGCTTGCCGCTCGAGCGCGGATCCCGGGTGCTCGCGAGCGCGATGGTCGAGAACCCGACGCCCGTGGCCTACCGCGGCGCGCGCGTGCGGCTCGTGCTGCCCTACGTGCCGGACGGCAGGCCCTGGCCGTTCTTCCGGGTGTTCCCCTGGCAGCTGGACGTGGCCTTTCCGGTGGGCGACAAGTCGTTCGACCTCCCACGAGGCCGGTGGTCCAAGTCGTACGAAGGGAGCCCCGCGGTGGCGGGCACGGTCGTGGCGATCGGCGGCCACGTGCACGATCTCGCCGAGGCCATCGAGTTCGCCGACGCTACGACCGGCGAGGTGATCTATCGGGCGGCGCCGCTGACGGACTCGAGTGGGGAGGTGGTCGGCGTCCCCGTCGGCCGGTTGTACCGCTGGAGGCGGCTCGGCGTCCGCATCGTGCCCGAGCACCGCTATCGCGTCACGGTCTATTACAACAACCCCAGCGGCGCGGTGATTCCGGATGGCGGCATGGGGGTGGTGGCGGGCATCTTCGTGCCGGACCGGCGCGTGACCTGGCCGGCCGCGAACCCGGCGGACTCGCTCTACCAGCAGGACCTCCGTCACGCCATGCGACTGGTCGGGAGTGAGCACGACATGAACATGCACCATGCGATGAGTCACCACTGAGCCTCAAAGCAGTCTTGTTCGATTTCGGCGGCACCCTGGAGGCCGACGGCGTGAACTGGGGACCGCGCTTCCATGCGGCCTACCTCGAGGGGGGCGGCGCCCTCGATTACGCGACGTTCGAGCCGATCTACAAGGAGTCCGACCGCGCCCTGGGCCGCCTCTCCGGGATCGAGCGCCTTGGCTTCCGGGCGACCGTCGAAGCACAGGCGGCCCTGCTGCGCGACCTGCTACCGGCAGCGGAGCGCTTCGACGCGCGACGCGTGGCCGCGCGGTTTCACGCCGACGCGGTGGCGGTCGTGAACCGCAACCGGCCGATGCTGCAGCGCCTCGCGCGCCGTTATCGGCTGGGGGTCGTCTCCAACTTCACGGGGAACCTGCGGCCCTGTCTCGAGGAGCTGGAGCTGCTCGCGCTGTTCGCCGTGACGAGCGACTCGGCCGTGCTCGGGAGCGCGAAGCCGGACGAGCGCATCTTCCGCGACACGTTGGCGGCGCTGGGCGCGGCACCGGAGGGCGCCTGGATGGTCGGGGACAACTTCGAGGCGGACATTCGGCCGGCCCAGGGGCTCGGGCTGCGAACCTGCTGGCTCGCGCCGCCGCAGCGCGCGGCGCCGGTGGGGTGCGTGCCGAGCGCGCGCATCGGACGGCTCCCGGAGCTGGAACGGATCCTGGGTTAGAGCATGCACGGGCTGATTCTCGCCGGGGGCGAGGGCGCCCGGCTCGCCGCCGGTGGGATCGTGGTTCCCAAGCCGCTCGTGGAGGTGGCCGGGAAGCCGCAGCTCCTCAGGCTGCTCGAGACGCTCGACGCGCTCGGGTGCGATTCACTCACTTGTGCGATTCGCGCGGACCTGGCCGCCGTTGCCCCCTTACTGGACGCGCGCCGGTTTCGGGCACCTCTTAAGGTCATGCCCTGCCGGACGCCCTCGTCCCTCCACACGCTGGCCGAGACGCTGCCGGGTGTGCCTCCGGGCCCGGTGTTCTGCAGCATGGTGGACACGGTGATGCGGTGGCGCGATTGGGCGGAGGTGTACCGCCAGACCGAGGCGCGGCTGGCGGAGGGGGCCGACGCGGTCCTGGCCGTGACCTCCTTCGTGGACGACGAGTCTCCAGTGTACGTAGGCCGGCACGCGGGAGGGCTCGTCCGCAAGATTAGCGACGAGCCGGTCGCTCCCGTGTGCGTTACGGGCGGAGTTTACGGTCTCGGCATCGAGGCGCGCCGCGCCGTCGCCGGAGCGGTGGGTCGAGGTCTCGAGCGGATGCGCGGGTTCCTGCAGGCGTTCGTCGCCGGCGGAGCCCGGGTTGCCACGGTCGACGTGGCGCGCATCATCGACATCGACCGCCCTTCCGATTTGCAGGTCGCCAACGCCTGGCTGACCGCACCCGACGCTTCAGAACCCGCAGTCTGAGAGGCCACGTCTCGTGCCACAGCTGGTCGCGATCTACCGGAGCCCCGCGTACTCGCCGCTGCAGCATCGGGTGAACGACACCGCGATTCTGGACGCGACGGTAGCGCGACTGACGGGCCGCGGCTGGGACGCGACCAGGACCACGGAGCTCGACGTCGAGCAAGGGCGCCTGCCGGCGGCGGAGCTGTACCTCAACATGTGTCAGGGCTCGCTGGCGGCCGAGCAGCTGATGCCGCTCGAGTCCGACGGGGCGGTCGTCGTGAACCGGCCGTCGTCCGCGCTGAACTGCCACCGCCACCGCCTCGTCAAGAGCCTCGGCGCGGGGGGACTGGCCTTCCCCCGGACGATCATCCATTCCAGCGCCGCGCCGCTGCCGCCACCCCAGCAACTCGGGGTCCTCGGTACGCAGCAGGCCAAGGTCTGGGTGAAGCGGGGGGACGTCCACGCCGAGCGGCCGGAGGACGTCGTTGCCGTGCCGCTCGAGCGACTCGGGACCGCGGTCGCCGCGTTCGCGGCGCGGGGCATTCCCTGGGTGGCCCTCCAGGAGCACATTCCGGGGCCGATCGTGAAGTTCTACGGCGTCGCCTATGGGCGCTTCTTCCGCTGGTACGCAGCAGAGGCGGGTTTCGCGGGCGAGCGGCCTCCGATCGACGAGACCGCGCTCCAGGCGGTGGCCTTTGACGCGGCGGAGCGCCTCGGGCTCGAGGTGTTCGGCGGGGACGTGGCGTTTCCGGTGCCGGACCGCCCGGTGCTGATTGACATCAACGACTGGCCGAGTTTCGCGCCGTTCCGCGACGCGGCGGCGGGCGCGATCGCCGAATACATCCAGGACCGAATGGAGCGCAGGACGCACCCGTGATCGAAGCGCAGCGCGGTATCCACATCCCCGGTCCCAAGTCCAAGGCCGCCTTCGACGCCGAGGCGCGGTACCTGGCGCCGGGAATGCAGAGCGTCGCTCTCTTCAGCCAGCTGTGCATCGAGCGCGGGGAAGGCGCGGTCCTGTATGACGCCGACGGGAATCGCTACATCGACCTCCTCGCTGGCGTGGGCGTGGCGAGCCTCGGTTACGCGCACCCCAAGTACGTGGAGGCGATGGGGCGCCAGCTCGCCCACGTCCACGTGGGGAGCTTCACGACGGAGCACCGCGCGGCTCTCGTCAAGCTGCTCGCGGAGCTCGCCCCCGGCGACCTCAACCGCACCCAGCTCTATTCGAGCGGCGCCGAGGCGGTGGAGGCGGCCGTGCGGCTCGCGAAGTCCCGCACCGGCCACACCGAGGTCATCGGGTTCTGGGGCGGGTTCCACGGCAAGACCGGGGGGGTGCTGCCGGTGCTGGGCTCGAACTTCAAGCACGCACTCGGGCCGCTCATGCCGGGCACGTACCTGAGCCCGTACGCCGCGTGCGCGCGCTGCGTGTTCGACAAGACGTTCCCGTCGTGCGAGTGGCACTGCGTGGAGTTCTTGCGCAAGAAGATCGAGATCGAGACGACGCACGACGTCGCCGCGATCATCGTAGAGCCGATCCAGGGGACCGCGGGCAACGTCGTGCCACCGCCCGGCTACCTGCGCATGCTGCGCCACCTCGCCGACGAAGTCGGGGCGCTCCTCATTTGCGACGAGATGCTGACGGGCTTCGGCCGGACGGGGAAGATGTTCGCCATCGAGCACGAGCAGGTCGTGCCGGACGTGCTCACCGTCGGCAAGGGCTTCGGCGGGGGCTTCCCGATGAGCGGGCTCATCATCCGCGAAGAGATCGCGTTCGCCAAGCCGTTCGCGAACCCGAGCGGCAGCTCGTCGAGCTACGGCGGCAACCCGCTTGCGGCTGCGGCGGCGCGGATCACGGTCGAGACGATCCTCGAAGACGGGCTGGTGGAGCACGCGCGCCGGGTAGGGGAGCGGATGCTCGCCGAGATGAAGTCGTGGGAGCGCGACGTGCCGATCGTGTCCGACGTGCGCGGCCGGGGCCTCATGATCGGCATGGATCTCGTCGTCCCGGGGACGCGGCAGCTGCTCACCAAGAAGGCCACGCGGCGGATCTTCGACGCCCTGCTCGCGCGCGGGGTGCTCGCGATGATCTACAACCCCGAGGTGCGCATCAACCCCCCGCTCGTGATCTCCGAGGACCAGGCGATGACGGCCCTCGCGATCCTGAAGGAGGTGCTCGGTGAAGCCGCAGAACGACCTCTCGCATAAGGGGCAGGCGGTTGAGGAGTGGGCCGATCTGCGGTTCTTCCGGCCCATCGGGATTCGCATCGCGCGGGCGCTCTATCCCACGGGGATCTCGCCTGATCAGGTGACGTTGTGGTCGATCCTGATCGGACTCGTGGCCGGGCACCTGTTCGCCTACCGCGACCGCTGGACCGACCTCATCGGGGTCGTGCTGTTCATCGTGTCGGACATCTTCGACTCCGCGGACGGCCAGCTCGCCCGACTGCGGGGCACCTCGACCCGGTTCGGTCGGGCGCTCGACGGGATCGGCGACAACGTCCGGTTCATCAACCTGTACTTCCACCTGCTGTACCGGCTGATTCACGGCGGCTGGTGGTGGCCCGGAGCGGTGCTGCTCGTGGCGTTCGCGGGGCTCGCCCACACGTTTCAGAGCGCCGCCGTGGACTTCGTGCGGAACGCGTTCCTGCGGATCGGCGTCGGTGACCGGGGCGAGCTCGACCTGCCCGAGGACCTGGAGCGGCCCGCTGCCGGAACGCTGCTGGAGCGGTTCGGCGCCCGGGTGTATCGCGACTACGTCGTGCGGCAGTCGCAGCTGTTTCCCCGCACCGTCCGCCTGATCCGGCAGCTGCGCCAGGTGAGAGTGCCGGAGGGGTTCCGTGCCGAGTACAGCGAGCGGCAGCAGCTCCTGCTCCCGCTGTGCAGTTGGCTGGGACAGAACATCCGCTTCGTGCTGCTGGGCGTGGCGGGCCTCTCGGGGCACATCGCCGCCTACCTCTGGACGGTCGCCGGGCCGATGAGCCTGCTGCTCGTGGTCCTCGTGCTGCTCCACGAGTGGAACGCGACGGCGCTGGGCGAGATCCTCGACAGCCAGCGCGATGCCTACGCCCCCGTCTCCTGAGCTTCGCCGCTACCGGGGTGTGATCTTTGGGTCGGGCGGCATCGCCCGCTCGGCCCACCTGCCGGCGTTCCTGGAGGCGCCCGGCGTGCGCGAGCGCGTGGAGATCGTCGGTCTGGTCGACGGCGCGCGCGACGTGGAGCCCGCGGACGGGATCCGCCTGCTGGAGCGGCAGGACCAGGTGGCGGAGCTCGGGCCCGTCGACTTCATCGACATCTGCACTCCGACGGCCTCCCACGTCGCGCTCACCCTGTGGGGGCTGGAGCGGGGCTATCACGTCCTGTGCGAGAAGCCGGTCGCGTTGACGCGGTCTGAGGCGGTGCGCATCGGCGACGCGGCGCGGCAGCGCGGCCGCGTCGTCGTGCCGTGCCATCAGTACCGCTTCAACCCGGTGTGGCGGCAGATCAAGGACTGGCTGCGCGAGGGCGCGATCGGCCACTGGCATCTGGCCGAGCTGTCCGTGCACCGGCTGCTCGCCGATCCGGGAGCCCGCGCTCAGGGCGGGGAGACGCCGTGGCGGGTGACGCTGGACGAGGGCCGGGGCGGGGTGCTCGTCGACCACGGCACGCATCTCGTATACCAGGCCCTCGACGTCGCCGGGTTGCCGCGCGCCGTGAGCGCGTGGACGGGCCGGCTGCGGCATCACCGCTACGAGGTCGAGGACACGGCCAGCGTGCTGCTCGAGTATCCCGACCGCCTCATCACGATGTTCTTCACGTGGGCGGCCCGCAGTCGGGAGAATCTCGTGCGCTTCATCGGCGAGCGGGGCACGATCGCCTGGGTGGGTGGGGAGCTGCGGCTCGATGCGGATGGTCGGTCCGAGCGCATCGATTACTCAGCCCAGCTCGACAAGGCCTCCTACCAGCGCTGGTTCGCCGGGCTGTTCGCGACCTTCGTGACGGCGATGGACTCGGGCGCCGCCGATCCGTACCTCCAGGACATCCAGCGCGTCGCGGCCGTGCTGGAAGTCGCCTACCAGGCCGCCGAGCGCGGCGTCAGACTGCCCATCCCGGACGGCGCGTGAGCCGCCGGGTGCAGCTGCTGCTGTTCCTCGGCGGGTCGGCCGTGTTCGCGTATCTCGTCACGCGGATCGGCGTGGGCCGCTTGGTCGCGGACGCGCAGCGGACCGGCTGGATGTTCGTGCCGATCCTCTCCCTCTACGGGCTCGTGTACGTGTGCAACGCGCGGGCCTGGTGGCTGATGATGGCCGACGAGCCCAGCCGGCCCCCGTTCTGGCGCACCTACGCCATCACGGTGTCGGGGTTCGCGCTCAACTTCGTGACCCCCATGGTGAACGTCGGGGGCGAGCCGTTCAAGATCGCGGCTGCGTCGCCCTGGCTCGGCGTGCGCCGCGCGGCGGGGTCCGTCATCTGCTACCAGATGCTCCACACGCTCGCGATGGTGTTGAGCTGGCTGACGGCGCTGGCGCTGGGCCTGCTGCTCCTCCCGCACGAGCCCGTGACGGTCGCGGTCCTGCTCGCGGCCGCCGTCGTGCTCGTGGGGCTCACGCTGCTGCTCCTGTCGGCGCATCGCCGGGGGCTCCTGGAAAAGCTGCTGGACGTGTTGCATGGCCTGCCGCTCCTCAAGCGATTGGCCCGCGCGCTCGAGCCGCGGCGCGAGCTGCTCGTGCAGATGGACGAGCAGATCGCGCAGTTCTATCACCGCGATCGCCGGCGCTTCTTCGCGGCGCTCGGTTTCGAGTATCTGGGCCGCTGCATCTTCATGGGCGAATACTGGCTGATCTTCCTCAGCGTCGGCGTGAGCGCGGGTTACCTGACGGCCTACCTCGTCGGTGGGCTGTCGTCCTTGATCCTCAACGCGCTGTTCGTGGTGCCGTTCGAGGTGGGCACGAAGGAAGGCTCGCTCTATCTCCTGTTCCGGCTCCTGGGACTCGACCCCGCGCTCGGCGTCTATACCGCGATCGTGGCCCGCCTGCGGGACGTCGTATGGATCGGCGCCGGATTGGCGCTCGTGTGGCTGGCCGGGCGCCGCGCGGCTCCCCAGCGCGCCTGAAATGACGATCGTCACCCACATCCTCGCCACGACCCTCGGGGTCCAGGCGATGCAGCTGCACGGCCGTGAGGCGGCGCTCGCGTACGCCTTCGGCGTCGGCGTGGACGTGGACCACGCGATCAAGGCGCCCTACTACCTGAAGCACGTCGGCCTGCGGGACCGGCGCGGCTACTACTGGCGCTCCTCGCTGCAGGAGCCGGTAGCGCTCCTGTGGATCATCCCGCTCGCGCTGCTGCTGCACTCGATCGTGCCGGTGCTCTTCTTCGCGATCCACGCGGCGATGGACTACAGCGTGCGATTCGAGAAGATGCCGCTCTACCCGTACTCGCGCTGGGTGACCCGCGGCTGGCTCACGGGCATACCGGACAAGGTGAAGGAAGGGGTCCTGGTCGCGGCGCTCGTCGTCCTGAACGCCCTGATATGGTGGTCGCGCCGCCATGTATGAGTTCGCCCCCGCGCTCGGGCGCGCGCTCGACCGCGCGATCCGACCGCTGCTGCGGCTCCTGCACCTGGGACTCGGGATCACGCCCGCCCAGATCACGTGGGCGGCGTTCGGGGCGAGCGCGGCCGCGGCCGCGACGATCGCCACCGGCCATCTCGTCCCGGGGCTCGCGCTGATGGCTTTGGGGCAGGTCCTGGACGGCCTGGACGGCGGGATCGCGAGGGAGTTCCGGCTCGCGTCGGCGGCGGGGCGACGGCTCGACACGCGGCTCGACCGCGCGTCGGAGGCCGTGATCTTCGCCGGGCTCGCGGCCGCGGGGCTCGTACCGCCGCGACTCGCCCTGCTCGCCTTCGTCGCGATTCTCCTCGTGACGAGCATCGCGGAGCGCTCGAAGCTCGACCCGGGGGTGAAGCGGTTCGCGCTCTACTTCGGCCGCGGCGACCTCGACACGGTCGCGTCGCGCGCGGCCGCCCTGGAGGACGCCGGCTCGCGTTAGGCGCGGCTCGGGCCGGCTTCCCACACGCGGCGCGGGAGCGGCCTCGCCGCGAACTGCTCGCGGGACACGGCCCAGCGCAGCGACGCCAGCACGGCCCCCGCCACGATCAGCCCCGCCAGCGCGTCCACGGCGTAGTGGAACTGGCCGTACACCACGGCGGCGATGAGCCCCAGGGTGAGGGGCGTCAGCACGAGGCCGAGGGGCCGCCAGTAGCGCAGCGCGCACAGGGCCGCGACGACCGCGGCCGCGACGTGGGAGGACGGAAACGCGGCGCCCCAGGAGT
>WNGJ01012041.1_pt1 | contig 22404 bp, 19 predicted proteins | sample 5400611 | NCBI WGS metagenome assembly WNGJ01 (sample SAMN13153375, study PRJNA577476) | soil metagenome | isolation source: 40 cm soil or saprolite under Garry oak tree replicate 1 | place: USA:California | collected 2016-06-15
CCACGCTGAAGATCGCGAACCCCATGTTGTACATCCGGACGCGGCCGAACATGTCCCCCAGCCGCCCGAACGACACCACCAGCACCGCGGACACTACGAGGAACCCCATGAACATCCACAGCAGGTAGCTGGTGTTGCCAGGGCTCAGCGGGTCAAGCCCGATCCCGCGGAAGATGTCCGGCAGCGCAATCAGCACGATGGACTGGTTGATCGTCGCCATCAGCACGCCCAGCGTGGTGTTCGACAGCGCGATCCACTTATAGTGCGGACCCACCGTCGCGGCCGCCCCCGCCTGACGGGGCCCGCCGCCATTCGCCTGGCCGCGCACGCCAGCCCCTGCCTGACCGGGCCCGCCGGCACCCGCCTGACCGGAATTCGAGTTCATTTGGGCTATGCCCCCACAGGCAACTTTGGCATCACTAGAAACTTGCTTGACGTCAACTAACTATAACGCACCGCCCCGGCCAGTCAAATGTCAGTTGTTCGGTCTAGAGTTCGAATATGCGTACTCCACATGAGCTTAACCTGCTGCTTGAGCAGGTGGTAATGCTACGCCGCGAGGGCAAATCCCGCCGTGAGATCAAGCAGACTCTGGGCCCGATGAGTAACGCCACGCTCAACGACGCCCTCAAGGACGAGCCTCCACCCGAATGGACCCGCCGCCCCAACGCCAAGGACGAACTGCGAGCCAGCGCGCGCGAGCTGCGCACGCAGGGCCTGGACTACGAGGAGATCGCCGCCGCTCTGGGCGTGGCCAAGAGCTCGGTCTCTTTGTGGGTACGTGACCTGCCCACACCAGCCCGACTCAGCTATGCCGAGTGCCGCAAGCGATCGGCCGAAGGCGCCCGCCGCTACTGGGCGGCCGAGCGCCCCGCCCGCGAGGCCCACCGCGCAGCGATCCGCGATGCTGCCACCGCCGAGATCGGCGAGCTCACCGACCGCGAGCTTCTCATCGCCGGCGCCATCGCGTACTGGTGCGAGGGCTCGAAGAGCAAGGCGCACAGGCCCAGCTCCCGCGTGATCTTCACGAACAGCGACCCAGGACTGATCCAGTTCTTCATGCGATTCCTCGATGCGGCCGGGACTCCTCGCGCGGACCTGGCCTTCCGTGTCTTTATTCATGAGAACGCCGACGTTGAATCGGCCCAGCGGTTCTGGCGGGACGTTACCGGGGCGTCGCCCGGTCAGTTTCTCACCCCTGCGCTGAAGCGCCACAACCCTAGGACCACACGGAAGAACGTGGGCGAGAACTACCACGGCTGCCTGCGCATCGACGTCCGCCGCAGCGCAGAGCTTTACCACAGGATCGAAGGCTGGGCAGCCGCAGGCATGGCGGCACGCCGCTCCCAAAACGAGCATAGGCATCCGAGCCGTTAGAGCTAGGGGTTCGGCTGATACCGCCACGGTGGTCCGGCCGGTATCGTGGACTTTTAGTGCGACGCTGACGGCATTCCATAAGGGTGCCGCGCTCCGGCGTTGGGTAATTGGCAGCCCACCAGCCTTTGAAGCTGGGTCGTCCTGGTTCGAGTCCAGGCGCCGGAACTGTGTTCGATTTATCAATGGCAAGCCTGCGCACGATGACGCCGCGAAGGTGCCATACCTAGCTCCGATCAGACAGCGACTCTGGATGATGCCGGCTAGTTCGTCAAATCACACTGCGGCGGCGCATGCAGGCGCGGCCGACGGGTAGACGCAGCCGGATGCCTGGGACACGGGAACGTCGGCGGGCCGTAACGCTCGTGATACGGAACGTTCAGGCGTCTCGCATGATGAGACATCGGATGAGGCGTGCATACGAAATTCATGGGTCCATTTGCAGAAATTCACTTGCCGGGCCTTGCCTAACCTACGGCGTAGTAGGCTACGGTTACGTAAGCGTATAAGCGCTCCTGCCCGTCACCTCCGCATCCAGAGGAGCACGATGACCACATCTCCCGACACCATCAACGCGGCTGAAGCCACCATCGCGCCAGCCCGGCCGACCGCCACCACGGCCACAGGAACCCGGCTGCGCCCGTCCCGGTCAGACTTCGACGACGAGCCGACCTCGACGCTCCAGCGTTTCCTGGTCGGTGTTTTCGTGGCCGTCCCGCTGGTGGCGCTGATCGCCGCCATCCCGCTGCTGTGGGGCTGGGGCCTGGGCTGGCACGACGTGCTGATCGCGCTGGTCTTCTACTGGGTGTCCGGGCTGGGCGTTACGGTCGGCTTCCACAGATACTTCACGCACGGGTCGTTCAAGGCGAAGACCGGCTTCCGGGTCGCGATGGCGATCGCGGGCACCCTGGCCATCCAGGGACCGGTGATCACCTGGGTGTCGGATCACCGCAGGCACCACAAGTACAGCGACAAGGAAGGCGACCCGCATTCGCCCTGGCGGTACGGAGAGGACTGGAAGGCGCTGTCCAAGGGCCTGGTTTACGCGCACATCGGCTGGCTCTTCGACCCGAACCAGACCTCGCAGGAGAAGTTCTCCCCCGACCTGCTCGCCGACCGGCGGATCAAGGCCGTAGACGCCTGGTTCCCCGGGATCGTCGCGGTCACGCTGCTGCTGCCCGCGCTTATCGGCGGCCTGTGGGGGATGTCCTGGCAGGGCGCGGTGACCGCCTTCTTCTGGGGCAGCCTGGTACGCGTCGCGCTGCTGCACCACGTCACCTGGGCCATCAACTCCATCTGCCACACCTTCGGCAGCGAGGAATTCGAGGTTCGCGACAAGTCGCGGAACGTGTCGTGGCTGGCGATCGCGTCGTTCGGCGAATCCTGGCACAACCTGCACCACGCGGACCCCACCTGCGCCCGGCACGGGGCGCTGAAGGGCCAGCTAGACCCCAGTGCCCGGGTCATCTGGGCGGCGGAGAAGCTGGGCTGGGCCTACGACGTGCGCTGGCCGGACGAGGAGCGGCTCGCGGCCAAGCGGCCCGCCACGGCGACGAGGAAACTCGGCTCGATGACTCGGCGCGCCGGCCGGGTGCGTGGCGCGGTGTCCGCGGAGCCGCGATGATGAACAAGTGAGTGCTCAACCGCATGCATCCGGACGCAAGAGGATGACCGGTAAGGAACGGCGGGAGCAACTGCTGGGCATCGGGCGCCGCCTGTTCGCCGAGCGGGGGTTCGAGGGCACCTCGATCGAGGAGATCGCCGCGCAGGCGGGTGTCTCCAAGCCGGTGGTGTACGAGCACTTCGGCGGCAAGGAAGGCCTCTACGCCGTGGTGGTCGACCGGGAGGTGGAGCGCCTGCTGGCGATGGCGACCACCCTCCTGGGCGGTGACCACACCCGGGAGAAGTTCGAGGCCGCGGCGGTGGGCCTGCTCCGGTACATCGACGACAACGCCGACGGCTTCCGCATCCTGGTCAGGGACTCCAACCCCGGTTCTGGCACCGGCACCTACGGCACGCTGCTAAGCGACATCGCCGGCCAGGTCGAGTACATCCTGGCCGACTTCCTCGCCTCGCGCGGCCACGACCCCAAGCTCGCGCCGCTGTACGCCCAGATGCTGGTGGGCATGGTCGCGTTCACCGGGCAGTGGTGGCTCGACGCGCGCAAGCCCAAGCTGGAAGAGGTCGCGGCCAACCTGATCGACCTGGCCTGGAACGGCCTCTCCCAGCTCGACGCGAACGGCCGGGAGCGGGAGGGATCAGCCCGGCGGTAAGGCCGGGGCCGCGCCGGGCGCCAGCGTGACGGTGCCCGCCCCCCCGGCTGCGGACGGCAGGCCCTCGGCGCTCCAGGCCCGGAACCCGCCGATCACGTCCGTGGCGCGGCGCAGGCCCAGGTCCTGCAGCGCCGCCGCGGCCAGGCTCGAGGTGTATCCGTCCACGCAGATCACGATGATCCGGTGATCGTAGCCGGTAACCCAGGACAGCCGGGCGTCCGAGCACGGATCCAGGCGCCACTCCAGGTGATTGCGTTCCACGATGGTGGACCCGGGTATCTCGCCCTGCTCCGTCCGCTGCGCGGCGGGCCGGATGTCGATGAGCACGCCGCCGAGGGACATCTCGCCGAAGGCCTGCTGCGGCGTGAGCCGCCGCAGGCGGGCGCGCGCGGCCGCCAGGATCTCGTCGATGGTGCGGGCACCCGGCGGCCTGACCGTCACCACGCGGCGGCGCCTTCGGTGTCCAGCCTGACCAGCCCGCCCGGCGTGAGGTCGTAGCGCGTCATCTCCGGCAGCGGCGGCGAGTAGGCATGCACGCTCACCGCCACCGCCGAGGCGGCCGCGTTGCCCACGTCGTGGATGTAGCGCGGGCCGAACGCCCGCGACCCGCCCGCCACGACCGGCTTGGCCAGCACCTGCCCGGTGGTCACCGCCCCGACCACCCGGCGCTCCATCAGCGTTCCCCACACCACGGCGAACGCGCCGGCCGACCCGCCATGGTCGTGGAACCCGGTCGCCTGGCCCGGCAGCCAGCTGATCACCCAGACCTCGTGGCTGTCGTCGAGGTGTATCCGCTCGTACCAGCGGCCGGCGGGGTTCAGCCGCACCCGGCCGAGCCAGTCCGCCGGGCTCGCGGCCAGGTGCCGCACCACCGCGGCCAGCTGCCGCGCGCCGAGTAGCCGGCCAGACTGCGCGCTGGCCGGTGACGTCAGCCGGATCATCGTGCTCATTTCCGCGTCTCTCCTCACGTTTCACGTTGGCATCGCTGGCGGCAGGCGCCAGCGCAATGGCGAACTGAAGCGACCAGACGGGCTGGTGCGGGACCGAAACCGGTCCGGTCAGGGCGAGCCGGCCTGACATCGCATGACGCCAGGCGCCAACGGGAAGGCGCCGGTGAGAACGCGCTTACAGGCAGGCGTTGATAGGAGAGGCATGCCACGGCGCATGCCGTGATACTGCCAGAGTTTCCCTATTAAATCAATGGGAAAAATTGGATTATGGTGGTCCCGGGACTCAGCAACGCCGGCGGGCCACGGCGAACACGCGGCGGAACGGGAAGATGGTGCCGAACGACCTGGGCGGATACGCCTGGCGAACCTGCGAGCCATACTCGGCGAGGAAGTCTTCGGCCTGGTCCGCGTCGAGCGCAGCCAGCACGGGGCGGAGCCCGGTGCCCTTGTACCACTCGAGCACCGGGTCAGCACCCGGCAGGATGTGCACGTACGTCGTCTCCCAGGCGTCGACCTCGCAGCCGGCCCGGGCCAGCAGCTCTGCGTAGTCCGCCGGGTCGGCCGATTGCCGGTTCAGCTCCACGTCCCGCAGCAGCGGGCGCCACCGGGCCGAGGCCGCCATCTCGCGCAGGATCGCGTGCGAAGGCTGATCGAAGTTGCCCGGGACCTGGAAGGCCAGCCAGCCGTCGCCAGCCAGCTGGTCCGCCCAGCGGACCAGCAGCTCGCGATGGCCAGGCACCCACTGCAGCACCGCGTTGGAGATGATCACGTCGGGCAGGCTCTGCGGCTTCCAGTGCCTTATGTCATCGAGCATGAACGACAATCCTGGCGCGTGGCTCGTCGCGACCGGCCCGGAACCGGAGGGTGCCGGGGATCGCGGGACGCCTGCCGCGGCGAGCTCGCGGGCCGCCTCGATCATCTCGGGCGAGCTGTCCACGCCGCACACCACGGCCGAAGGCCAGCGCTCTGCGAGCAGGGCGGTCAGGCTCCCCGGGCCGCAGCCCATGTCGACCACGTATTCAGGAAGTTCAGCTCCGACCCTGGCGAGCAGGTCGAAGAACGGCCTGGCGCGCTCGCCTCCAAACCGTAGATAAAGGGCCGCGTCCCACATGGTGGTCAATCCTTCTCTGATACCGAGAGACACTGCGTTGGCCACGGGGGGACGACCCCCTGGCACCTCCCGCAGCTGACCTGATCCCCTTGTACATGACTGGTCTTCTTGACGTCAAGAGATACTCTCTAGTAATGGGCCAGCGCGCCGGTCCCGGCATCCCCCTTGCGGGGGGGTCTGGGGGGGTCGTCCCCCCGGGTAATGCTGCGGACGCCGACGACGAGATCTTCGGCGAACCACTGCCGCGGGACGAGGTCGACGACCTGGTCGCCGCGTGGCGGGCACAGCGGCCCGACCTGGATGTCGAGCCGATGCAGGTACTCAGCCGGATCTCCAGGCTGGCCCGGCACCTGGACATCGCGCGGCGCGAGGCGTTCGCCGAGCACCGGCTCGAGTCGTGGGGATTCGACGTGCTGTCGGCGCTGCGCAGGCAGGGGCCGCCGTTCCAGCTCACGCCGGGGGCGCTGCTCCGCGCCACCCTGGTCACCTCCGGCACCATGACGAACCGGATCGACCGGCTGGCCGCCGCGGGACTCGTCCGCCGGGAGCCCGATCCCCGGGATAAGCGGGGCGTGCTGGTCACCCTCACCGGCCAGGGTCAGGTGCGGGTGGACGCGGCGCTGGCCGGCCTGCTGCGCCGCGAGCGGGTCCTGCTGGCGGGCCTGGATGCCGGCGAACGCCAGCACCTGGCCGGCCTGCTGCGGTTCCTGCTCGCCCCCTTCGACGCTCTGTTAGCCCGCTCGCTCTGTTAGCCCGCTCGCCTCCGGGCCGCCTTAGAGGCGCCGCCTTCCCTCGTCGCTCGTTCCTCGCTCCTCAGTCCAGGCGGCGCCGGCGGCCCTTTGGCTCGCTAGGGGTCCGGGGGCGCCGGCGGCCCTTTGGCTCGCTAGGGGTCCGGGGGCGCCGGCGGCCCTTTGGCTCGCTAGGGGTCTAGCTCGGCTGCCACGGCTAGCCAGCGCTCTTCTAGGTCGGCTCTTTCGGCCTGGGTGGTTTTCAGGTCGGCGCCTAGGGAGGTGAGCATTTCGTAGTCGGTGGCGTTCGCGGCCAGCTGGGCGGCTAGCTCGGTCTCGCGGGTGGAGAGGCGGTCCAGCTGACGCTCTAGGCGCTGCAGTTCCTTGCGGGCGGTACGCTCCTCGGCCGCTGATGGGCGCTGCGGCCCGGTGCCGGTGACCGGGGCGTCCGCCGCCGGTGCGCCCGCCGTGGCGGACCTGGCCGGGGCTGGTCTGCGGGTCGCCCGGACGCGGTCCAGGTACTCGTCTACCCCGCCGGCTAGGAAGGAGAGCGAGCCGTCGCCGAGCAGCGCCACCACGTGCTCGGTCACCCGCTCCAGGAAGTACCTGTCGTGGCTGACCACCACCAGTGTGCCGGGCCAGCCGTCGAGGAGATCCTCGAACTCGGTCAGCGTCTCGATGTCCAGGTCGTTGGTCGGCTCGTCGAGCAGCAGCACGTTGGGTTCGGCCATGAGCAGCCGGAGCATCTGGACCCGGCGCCGCTCGCCGCCGGACAAGTCGCCGACCCGGATCCACTGCCGCTCCGCGCTGAAGCCGAGCCGCTCGAGCAGTTGTCCCGCGGAGAGCTCGCGGTCGCCCACCTGGATCCGCAGCCGGATCTCCTCCACCGCCTCGCGCACTCGCCGGTCCGGGTCGAGCTCGGCGAGTTCCTGGGATAGGTGGGCCAGCCGCACGGTCTTGCCCCTGACGACGGTCCCGTCCGCGTGCAGCCCGGGGCCGCCTTCTCCGGCCAGCCCGGGGCCGCCCTCAGCCGCCAGCACCGGGCCGGCCAGCTCCTCGCCCGCCAGCACCTTCAGCAGCGAGGTCTTGCCGCTGCCGTTGACCCCGACGATCCCCACCCGGTCCCCGGGGCCCAGCCGCCAGGTCACCCGGTCGAGGAGGGGGCGCTCGCGGCCGTCGGCGCCCGCCGACGCCGAACCCGTGGTTAGCGACACAGCCTCAAGCTCGATCACGGTCTTGCCCAGCCGGGCGGTGGCCAGCCGGGTCAGCTCGACGCTGTCCCGGGGCGGCGGCTCCGACGCGATGAGCGCGGTGGCCGCCTCGACCCGGAACTTCGCCTTGGTGGTCCTGGCCCTGGCGCCACGCTGCAGCCAGGCGAGCTCTTTGCGGGCCAGGTTGCGGCGGCGGCGCTCGGCGGCTTCCTCGCCGCGCTCGCGTTCGGCCTCCGCGAGCACGTAGGCCGAGTAGGCGCCCTCGGCGGAGCGCACCTGGCCCCGGTCGACCTCCCAGGTCCGCTCGCAGACCAAGTCGAGCAGCCAGCGGTCGTGGCTGACCACGATGACCGCGCAGTGCCTATCCGCGGCTCGGTCGCGCAGGTGCCGGCCGAGCCAGTCGATCGCCTCGATGTCGAGGTGATTGGTGGGCTCGTCGAGCAGCAGGACGTCGCGCTCGGCCACCAGCAGGGAGGCGAGCGCGACCCGCCGCCGCTCGCCGCCGGACAGCTGCCCGGCCTGCGCGTCCACGCCGACCCCGGGCAGCAGCTCGGCCATGATCGCGCGCGCCCGGGGATCCGCCTCCCACGGCGTTACCGCAAGGCCGCGCTCGGAGCTCTGCTCGCTCCGGGGGGGACGACCCCCCCGAGCCCCCCCGGGGCTCTGCTCGCTCCGGGGGGGAAGACCCCCCCGAGCCCCCCCGGGGCCAGGTAGCCGAGTCGCAGGCCGGCCGCCATGGCCACCCGGCCGGAGTCGGGCGCGACCCGCCCGGCCAGCAGCCCGAGCAGGGTGGACTTTCCCGCGCCGTTGCGGCCCACCACGCCGACCCGGTCCCCGGCCGCCACGCCGAGCGAGACGCCGTCGAGCAGCGTGCGGTGCGCGTACGCCTTGACCGCCTTCTCCAGGCTGATCAGGTTCATCGCGGCCAGGTCACCTCGCCGGGGAGACGACGGCCGCGCCGGGCACCGGCCCGGTGACCCGGGCCACCGAGCGGCACACGCCCGCGCCGGACAGCGACACGGCCATCTCGAGGGCCCGGTCCGCGCTGGCCGCCAGGAACACGCAGGTCGGTCCCGAGCCTGCCACCAGCGCGCCGAGCGCGCCCAGCTCGAGGCCTGCCGCCAGGGTCTTGCGCAGCGCGGGGAACAGCGACAGCGCGGCCGGCTGCAGGTCGTTGCTCAACGTCCGGCCGACCTGCCGGGCATCGCCGGAGCGCAGCGCCGACATGAGCGCGGCGTCCAGGTCCGGCTCGCCCGGGACCCGAATCGCCTGGCTTCCCGCGCCCGCTGGACCACCGGCGCTGGCGGCCCGCAGCCGGTCCAGCGCCGCATACACCTCAGGGGTGGACAGGTGACCGTCGGCGAAGGCCAGCACCCAGTGGTGCTGGGTCGCCGGGGCCAGCGCCGGCGTCAGCCGCTCCCCCCGGCCCCGGCCCACCGCGGTCCCGCCGAGCAACGCGAAGGCCACGTCGCTGCCCACCCGGGCCGCGACCTCGAGCAGCCGCGGCTGACCGAGGCCGCCGTCCCAGAGCTCGTTACAGGCGACGAGGGCCGCGGCCGCGTCAGCGCTACCGCCGGCCAGCCCGGCCGCCACCGGGATCCGTTTGGCGATCGTGATGTGCACGCCCGCGGGCCGCACGGCCGGGGCCGCCAGCGCGGCGCGCAGCGCGGCCACCGCCCGCAGGGCCAGGTTGTCCCCGTCGGCGGGGACCCGGTCCGCGCCCTCGCCGGTGACGGTGACCCCGTCGCGCCCGGCTGGCTCCGCGGTGATCTCGTCGAACAGCGAGACGGCGTGGAACACGGTCACCAGGCCGTGGTAGCCGTCAGCTCGCGGTGGCCCCACCGCGAGCTGGAGGTTGAGTTTGGCGGGCACCCGCACGGTCACACCGGTCACGATGGTCAAATCGTACGCGGTGCTGCCGGTGGTGCTGACTGCCGCTCCGCCGCCAGCCGCGCGAACTCCCCGACGCCGAGCGATTCCCCGCGCGCGCCCGGATCGATGCCGGCGGCCCGGAGCAGCCGTTCGGCCTCCGGCGCCGAGCCGGCCCAGCCGGAGAGCGCGGCCCGCAGCGTCTTGCGCCGCTGCCGGAACGCCGCGTCGATGACCGCGAACACCTCCTCGCGGCCCGCCGAGGTGTCCGGCGGGTCCCGTCTGGTGAATGCGACCAGGCGGGAATCCACGTTCGGCACCGGCCAGAACACCGTGCGCGGCACCGGCCCGGCTGGCCGGGCCGCGGCGAACCAGGCCAGCTTCACCGACGGCGCGCCGTACACCCGTGACCCGGGTCCGGCGCACATCCGGTCCGCCACCTCGGCCTGGATCATGACCAGCCCTCGCCGCAGCGAGCTCACGGCGGCCAGCAGGTGAAGCAGCACCGGCACCGCCACGTTGTAGGGCAGGTTCGCCACCAGCACCGACGGCGGCCCGAAAACCGCGGGCAGGTCGCGCGCGGCGACGTGCAGCGCGTCCGCGGCGACCACGGCCACCCGGTCCGCGAGATGCGGCGCGCGGGCGGCGACGGTCCGCGGCAGTTCGCCGGCCAGCGCCCGGTCGATCTCGATGGCCACCACCTGGCCGGCGCCGGCCTCGAGCAGGGCCAGGGTCAGCGAACCCAGCCCCGGACCCACCTCGAGCACCACGTCGTCAGGGCTCAGGGCGGCCAGCGAGGCGATCTTCCGCACGGTCCCCGGCTCGACCACGAAGTTCTGCCCGAGCCGCTTAGACGGCCGGACACCGAGCCGCTCGGCGAGTCCCCTAACGTCAGCGGGAGTAAGCAAGCGCACCAGCGGCCCCGCCGTTACCACGTCAGCCGCCTCGCCAGGCAACACGATGTGACATCGGTGTGGTTAGTACGCGCCGGCGAATAACCCGTCGACCCACAGAGGGGCGGCGCTGCTGAGGCAGCTCGGAGCATACGGCTTGTTTCGCTGCGACTACTTATAGCCACCCCGATGTCACATCGCTGTGGTGGGAACGCGGGGCGGCGGGGGGCGGGGCGGGAGCACACGCTGCTACCAGGGGCCGAAGGTGCGCTGGGCGGTCGCGGTGACCGCGTCGCACAGGTCCGCCAGCTCCATCCCCGTCACTTCGGCCAGGCAGCGCAGGGTGTCCGCGGTCAGGGCGGGCTCGTTGGGCTTGCCCCGGTTCGGCACCGGGGTGAGGAACGGCGCGTCTGTTTCGGCCAGGATGAGATCGGCCGGGGCCGCAGCGGCGGCGTCCCGGAGCAGCTGGGCGTTGCCGAACGTCACGTTGCCCGCGAACGACATCACGTAGCCGGCCTCGGCGCACTGCTTGACCATCGGCACGTCGCCAGAGAAGCAGTGGAACACCACCCGGTCCGGCGGACCCTCCTCCTCCAGGATGCGCAGCACGTCGGCGTGCGCCTCCCGGTCGTGGATCATCAGCGCCTTACCCGTCCGCTTCGCGATCTTGATGTGCTCGCGGAACCACCAGCGCTGCATCTCGGGAGCGGCGTGGTCGCGGTAGTAGTCGAGCCCGGTCTCGCCCACGGCGACCACCTGCGGCTGCGCGGCCAGCGCCTCAATCTGCGCGAGCACCTCGTCCGCGGTGGGTGGATGGGAGGGCCCGGCGGCATCCCGGGCCGGTGCGATGGCGGCTTCCGTGTCATTGGGGTGGATCGCGACCGCCGCGTACACCTCGTCGTGCTCGGCGGCGCACCGTGCCGACCAGCGTGAGGATTCCAGGGTGGTGCCGACCGTCACGACCCGGGCGATCCCCGCGGCCCGGGCCGCGGCGAGCACGCCCGGGACCGGCAGCTCAATCATGTCGAGGTGGGTGTGGCTGTCGAGCGCCGGCCTGGGCAGGGGAGAAGGCGGTACCAGGGCCGTCACCGCGGGCCGTTCGGTCGGTAAAAACCGCTCATGCGGCGCCTAGCCGGGCAAGTTCCTCATCCACCACCGAGGTGTCCAGCTTGGTGAACAGCGGCTTGGGGGTGGCGAGCGGCGTGCCCGGGCGCAGCGGCTGCGACGCCCACCGGGCCGCGCCGTCATAGCGTCCGGTGATCACCGGGTAGGACGGTCCGCCCTCCTCGTCGACCTCCTCGACGTGCGGCATGTCCGACCAGGTGCCCGTGCCGCCCAGCATCTCGTGCACCTGCTGAGAGGAGCGGGGCAGGAACGGGGTGAGCATTGTCTTGGCGTCGTCGACGAGCTGCAGGGCCACGTGCAGCACGGTGCGCATCCGGTCCGGGTCCGATTCGCGTAGCTTCCACGGCGCCTGCTCGGAGAAGTACTTGTTGGCCTCGGCCACCGTCCGCATCGCCTCGTTGATCGCGAACTTGAACCGCGACCGGGCCAGGTGGTCGCCGACCGGGCCGAAGGCCTGCCTGGACCGGGCGAGCACGTCATGGTCGAGGTCGGTCAGCGAGCCCGCTTCCGGGATCGACCCGATGTTGCGGGCCGCGAACGAGACCGCGCGGTTCACCAGGTTCCCCCAGGTCGCGACCAGCTCGTCGTTGTTTCGGCGGACGAACTCGCTCCAGGTGAAGTCGGTGTCCTGGTTCTCCGGCCCGGCGATGGCCACGTAGTAGCGCAACGCGTCCACGTCGTAGCGAGCGAGGAAGTCGCGGACGTAGATCACCACCGCGCGGGAGGAGGAGAACTTGCGGCCCTCCATCGTCAGGTACTCGCTCGACACCACCTCGGACGGCAGGTTCAGCCTGCCGAGCGGTCCGGGCGAGCCGTCGCGGGCGCCGAGACCGCTGTAGCCGAGCAGCATGGCCGGCCAGATCTCGGAGTGGAAGACGATGTTGTCCTTGCCCATGAAGTAGTACGACTCGGCGTCCGGCTCGTTCCACCAAGCCCGCCAGGCGTCCGGATCGCCGCTGCGCCGCGCCCACTCGATCGACGCGGACAGGTACCCGATCACCGCGTCGAACCAGACGTAGATCCGCTTGTCCGGCCGGTCCCGCCAGCCGTCGAGCGGGACGGGCACGCCCCAGTCCAGGTCCCTGGTGATGGCCCGCGGCTGCAGGTCGTCGAGGAGGTTGAGGGAGAACTTGAGCACGTTCGGCCGCCAGTGGCCCGCCTTGGCCTGCAGCCAGCTGCCGAGCACCTCGGCGAACGCGGGCAGGTCGAGGAAGAAATGTTCGGTCTCGCGGAAGACCGGCGTCTCGCCGTTGATCTTGGACCGGGGGTTGATGAGGTCGGCCGGGTCGAGCTGGTTGCCGCAGTTGTCGCACTGGTCGCCGCGGGCGTTAGGGTAACCGCAGATCGGGCAGGTGCCCTCGATGTAGCGATCGGGCAGCGTCCGGCCGGTGGACGGCGAGATCGCGCCGAGCGTGGTCTTGGGGAAGATGTAGCCGTTCTTCAGCAGCCCGAGGAACATCTCCTGGGTGACCGCGTAGTGGTTCCGCGTGGTCGTCCGGGTGAACAGGTCGTACGTCATGCCGAGGCTGGTCAGGTCGTTGACGATGACCCGGTTGTAGCGGTCGGCCAGTTCCCGGGCCGTCACGCCCTCGGCGTCGGCCTGCACCTGGATCGGCGTGCCGTGCTCGTCGGTGCCGCTTACCATCAGCACCCTGCTGCCCGCCATCCGCTGGTACCGGCTGAACATGTCGCAGGGCAACGCGAAACCGGAGACGTGCCCGATGTGCCGGGGGCCGTTCGCATAGGGCCAGGCCGGAGCGGCCAGGATGGTGCGCATGGCTAAAGCCTAGGGGCAGCGGCTGACTGCTCCCGGTGGTTGACGGCGCCATCCGGGCCCGCATTGGCCGGCGCTGCGTTGGCAGGAAGAATGTGCCCAGGACCACCTGGCAACTCACGATCAGCGCGGTGACCGAGGGGATCATCAGCCGCAGCGAGTGCTCGTAGTTGAGCTGATGGAACTTCTGGGTGTTCCAGTACAGCAGCGAGAAGATCAGTCCCGCCAGGCCCGCGAGACCGATCAAGCCGCCCGCCATCAGCCCGCGCTCCAGGCTGAGCTTCTCGAGCACCCGCTGGACCTTCGGCTCCTCGGGCAAGAAGCCCTCCGAGCCGGCGTACACCTGGGTGAACAGCCAGAACAGCACGGACTGGAACCCGATCACGACCATCGCTGAGGCCGCGACCAGCGTGTCCACGTCGAAGGTCACGGTGCCGATGCTGAACGGATGCGGGACCACGAGCGCGCCGATGGCCAGGCCCGCGATGAGCAGCACCAGGCCGGGCAGGAAGAACAGCCAGCGCGGGCTGAACAGCAGCAGGAACCGCAGGTGGCGCCAGCCGTCCCGCCAGGTGTGCAGGTGCGGCGGCCGGGTCCGGCCGTCCTTGGCCAGCGTGGTCGGCACCTCGGTCACGTGCTGGCCGGCCAGGGTCGCCTTCACCACCATCTCGCTGGCGAACTCCATTCCGGTCGCCTGCAGGTTGAGCGCCATTACGCTGTCCCGGTTGAACCCACGCAGGCCGCAGTGGAAATCACCGATCTTGCTGCCGAAGAACAGCCGGCCGACGAAGCTCAGCACCGGGTTGCCGAGGTACTTGTGCAGCGGAGGCATCGCGCCCGGTGCGATGCCGCCGGCGAACCGGTTACCCATCACCAGGTCCGCGCCCTGGCGCAGCTCCGCCACGAAGGGCATCAGGCTGGTGAAGTCGTAGCTATCGTCGGCGTCGCCCATGATGACGTACGTGCCGCGGGCCGCGACGATGCCGCCCATCAGCGCGTTGCCGTAACCCTTGTCACTGATGGGCACCACCCGGGCGCCGGCGTCGGCGGCCAGCCGCTGGCTGCCGTCCGTGCTGCCGTTGTCGGCGACCAGCACCTCACCGCTGATACCGCTCGCGGCCAGGAATCCAATAGCCTTGCGGACGCACGTCGCCACGGTCTCTGCCTCGTTGAGGCAAGGCATGACCACGGTCAGCTCCACGTTTTCGTCTCCTTCACCGTCAGCGGATCCGCCTCGCTGGCACAGTCCTGGCCGCGCCTCGTATTACCGTAGGCGAGGGACGAACGCACCGAACTGGCCGCTTGTTCATTGTCAGGGTTCATCGACCCAGCACAGGAGGGTACGGCTTGAGGGTAATGCCTGCGGCCCCGTCGCGTGAGCCATCGGCGCGGCGAGCCTGGTCCATCCGGTCCGCCAGGCCCAGCTGGGCGGCTGCCCGCAGGCTGGCCGCCCGCGCCTGGTCCGGACACCGCCTGTTCATCGTCGTGCTCGCTCCCGCCGTCCTGCTCCGTGTCGACGCCGAGCTCGGCTACCGGTGGCAGGCCTGGTTCAACGACTCGTTCCAGTACATGCAGAACACGGTCAAGTTCCAGCTCGACCCGACCCGCGTATCCGGGTACTCGATCTGGCTGAAGCTCCTGCAGCCGCTTCACACCTACGCTGTTGTAACAATTCTGCAACATCTGATGGGCCTGGCGGTCGCCGTCATGGTCTACGCGCTGGCCAGGCGCCGCTTCCGGGCGCCGGCCTGGCTGGCCACGCTGGCCACCGTGCCGGTGCTCTACGACGGGTTCGAGATCCAGCTCGAGCACCTGATCATGGCCGACGTCCTGTTCCTGTTCCTGATCCTGCTGGCGACCACGCTGCTGCTGTGGGACCCGGTACCGTCATCGCGCAGGTGCGTGCTCGTCGGCGCCCTGCTCGGCGCCGCGGAGATCGTGCGCTCGGTCGGGCTACCGCTGCTCGCGGTGTTCGCCGTGTACATGATCATCAGGCGGATCAGCTGGCGGAAGGTCGCGGCCACGATCGTGGTGTGCTTCCTCCCCGTCCTGGCCTACGCGGGGATGTTCGACCTCGAGCACGGCCAGTTCGCGATGACCGACAGCACCGGCGTGTTCCTCTACTCCCGGGTGATGACGTTCGCCGACTGCGCCAAGATGCACATCCCCGCCACACCGCCTGAAAATGCTGAGCTTTCGCTGTGCACCACCGTGCCGCCGGCCCAGCGGCCGATCGCGCAGGCCTACATCTGGACGTCCCCGTCGCCGCTGGATCGCTTCCCGCCGTCGAAGTTCTCGCCGGTGCCGAACCAGCTGGCGGAGAACTTCGCCATCCGGGCCATCAAGGCCCAGCCGCTGAGCTACGCCAAGGCCGTGTTCGACGACACCTGGCGGGCGTTCGGCTGGCATCGGGTGGTCTTCCCGAACGCCCCGACCTACAACGAGTACATTTTCGGCTATCACTCGCTGCCGATCCCGTCCTGGGATAAAGCCAGCCTCGGACCGTACCACTCCTACGCCGCCGCGTACGTGCACGGCAACCCGCTCACCCAGGTCGTCGCGCCCTTCGCCAACGTCATGCGGCTGTACGAGCACCACGTCTACCTGCCGGGGACCGTGTACGGGCTGATCCTGCTGGCCGGCCTGGCCGGCCTGGTGCTGGCCTGGCGGCGGGTCGGCGGGGAGGCGCTGCTGCCGTGGACCCTCTCGTTCGCGCTGGTTGTGATCCCCGCGGCGACCGCCGAGTTCGACTACCGGTACGTGCTGGTGGCCGTGCCGTTCGCCTGCCTCGCTGCGGCCATGGCGTTCAGCCCGGGCACGGCGGGCGGTGCGCTGGCCCGGAGGCTAACGGAGCGGCTAGCGGGCCGGAGGCAGCGGACCGCCGGGGCCGTCGAGGTTGCCCCCGTCGCGGACAAGGCGGCGGCTTCTGCGGGGGGCGCCGGCCACGACAAGCGTGATCTCACCGCGGACGGCCCCTGAGCCCGCGGCCTTCTTCTTCCTGGGTTCCCGCGGATCCGCCCCGCTGACCAGGGCCGCCCACGCAGCCAGTTCGGCCAGCGTGCCGCGCTTGATCTCCTCGTGGGTCTTGGTGAGCTCGCGGCACACCACCGCCGGCCGGTCCTCGCCGTGCGAGGCGGCCAGCCCGGCCAGCGTCGCCGCCAGCCTGCGGCCGGACTCGAAGTAGACCTGGGTGCGGCGGTCGTCGGCCAGCTCGGCGAAGCGCCTGGCCCGCTCGCCCTGGCCGCGCGGCGGGAACCCCTCGAAGCTGAACCGGTCGGTGGGCAGGCCGGAGACGGCCAGCGCGGTGGTCACCGCCGACGGGCCTGGCAGGGCGGTCACCCGCAGGCCGGCCGCGGCCGCGGCGGTGACGAGCCGGTAGCCGGGATCGCTGATACCCGGGGTGCCCGCGTCGGTGACGAGCAAGATGTCGCGGCCCGCCTGGAGCTCGCCGAGCAGTTCGGCGGTCCGGCGCGCCTCGACCGCGTCGTAGTAGGAGACGACGCGGGCCTTGAGCTCGATGTTCAGGCTCGAGGCCAGCCAGCGCACCCGGCGGGTATCCTCGGCCGCGATCAGGCTGGCCCGGGCGAGCTCGGCCACCAGCCGGGACGACGCGTCCTCGGCCCGGCCGATGGGGACCGCGGCCAGCGTCAGCACGCCGCCACCCTCGTGCGCCTCGCCTTCCGTCATGTCTGTATCCCGCCCCATTTTCGGCACTGCAGTCCTCGGCATCCGATCTCGTCCGGCATCATCCGGCTAGCCGGACTTTACCGTCGCCAGTAGCATGTGGCCGATGACGGCAACCGAGGCTGACATGCCCGCCGCGCCCGCCACCGACGAAGCCAGCCGGCTCGCGGTGCTCCGGGCCCGGCTGGTTTCTCCGCTGCCCGATGACCGGTTCTGGGGGTGGCTCGGCCCGCTGCTGGTCACCGCGTTCGGCGCGTTCTTGCGGTTCGACCGGCTGCGGGTGCCGCGCGCCCTGATCTTCGACGAGACCTACTACGCCAAGGACGCCTGGAGCATCCTGAACCACGGGGTCGAGCTGACCCTAGTCAACAACGCCAACACCATCATCCAGGCCGGGCACACCAACATCTTCGCGCCCTGCAACGGCACGGCGACCTGCGGCGAGTACGTGGTGCAGCCGGAGATAGGCAAGCTGCTCATCGCGGTGGGCGAGTGGCTGTTCGGCCTGAACTCGTTCGGCTGGCGGTTCGCCAGCGCGGTGTTCGGCTCGCTGGCCATCCTGCTGATCTGCCGAATCGCCCGCCGGATGACCCGGTCCACCCTGCTCGGCTGTGTGGCCGGGCTGCTGATGTCCCTGGACGGCCTGGAGTTCGTGCTCTCCAGGGCCGGGATCCTGGACATCTTCTTGATGTTCTTCGTCCTGGCCGCGTTCGGCTGCATCCTCATCGACCGGGACATCTCCCGCGCCCAGCTCGCCGAGCGGGCCGCGCGCCGCGAAGGCGGCCAGCGCGGGCCCTGGCTCGGCATCCGCCGGTGGCGGGTGGCGGCTGGCCTGTTCCTCGGCCTGGCGGTGGCCACCAAGTGGGACGCGGCCTGGTACATCCTCGGCTTCGCCGCGCTGATCACCGCGTGGGACATCGGCGCCCGCCGGGCCGCCGGGCTGACGTCCTTCGTCCGCGGCGGGCTCCGGGAGACCCGCTGGCTGCCGGTGACGTTCCTGGCGATCCCGCTGGCCGTCTACATCGCCAGCTGGAGCGGCTGGTTCGCGACCAGCACCGGCTACTACCGGGACTACGCGCAGACCCACGGCGCGCACACCCCGGTGATCTCGGCCCTGTACTCGCTGTACGAGTACCACCTGCAAGCCATCCACTTCGGCCTGGGCCTGAAGACCTCGCACCCGTACCAGTCCCAGCCCTGGGACTGGCTCCTGGTCACCCGGCCGGTCGCCTTCTTCTACGAGTGCTACACCGGCCCGGTGGCCGGCCCCGCGCACTACTGCCCGTCCGGCTACAAAGGCGCGCAATGGTCCCAGGAAGTGCTCGCGCTCGGCACCCCGGCGATCTGGTGGGGCTCCATGCTGGCCCTGCTGTTCTGCCTGGGCTGGTGGCTGCTGCACCGCGACTGGCGGGCCGGCGCGGTCCTGCTCGGCGTCCTGGCCGGCTGGGGCCCCTGGTTCCCGCTGGTGTCCCGGACCAAGTTCTACTACTACGCGCTGGAATTCGAGCCGTTCCTGATCTTGTCCATCGTGCTCTGCCTGGGACTGATCCTCGGCCCGGCCACGGCCACCGCGCTGCGCCGGGCCGGCGGCGCCCTCATCGTCGGCATCTACATACTGTGCGTGCTGCTCATGTTCTGGTACTTCTATTCGATTCTGGCCGGCCAGGTGATCCCCTATAACGACTGGTACCATCACATGTGGTACCGGATAGGCCGGGGCTGGATCTAAGGATCCGAACGGGCCGGGTTCACCGCCCCGGCTCCGTCCGAAACTCCCCGACCTTGCCGCTCGCTTCTGGCGATCCCCTCAGGCGACTTTCAGGTTCCGTTCAGCTCGCGTGGGCATGATCTGTTTACGCCGTTAGCAGACGGGCAGCTGAACTGGCCTCCAGCGACGTGATCTCCGCAACATGGGGGACGTTTCCGGGCCTGTTGAGCGTCTATATACAGTGAGATGACAAACCACCGGAGCGAACATGAGCCAAGCCGAACACTCTAGCGAGGATCGCGCGCGATTTGAGCGCGAGGTCATTCCGCAGCTTGGCCAGCTGTACCCGGCGGCGCTCCGGATGACGAGGAACCCGACCGACGCCGAGGACCTGGTCCAGGAGACGTCGGTCAAGGCGTACGCGGCGTTCCAGCAGTTCACCCCGGGCACCAACCTGCGGGCCTGGCTGAACCGGATCCTGACCACCACCTTCATCAACGTGTACCGGAAGCGGCGCCGGGAGCCGCAGCAGGCACTCGGCGGCGACCTGCAGGAATGGCAGATGTCGGCCGACCGGCTCACGCCGCCGGTGCCCTCGGCCGAGACGGAGGCGCTGGACCGGACCACCGACTCGGACCTGCTCCGGGCGCTGCGCGAGCTGCCCGGTGAGTTCCGCACCGCGGTGTACCTGGCGGACATCGAGGGGTATCCCTACCGCGAGATCGCCGAGATCATGGGAACGCCGGTCGGGACCGTGATGTCCCGGCTGCACCGCGGCCGCAGGAAGATCCGGGAGCAGCTGATGGCCAGCGGATTCGGCGCCCCCCAGCCAGACTCCTCCGGCGCCTGACCCCCCACATTCCACCCACACCGCGCGCTGAGCGTGCCGGAGCTGAAATCAATGGTTGCGATCCTTTGCGTAGGTTGCCCCATTCATGGAATCGTCCGGGGGCGGGGTTAGGGAGCGTAGAGGGTGAGCATGACCTCGCCGGCTTGCCAGCGGTGCAGGATGCGCATCCCGGCCAGCAGCGCCATCTTCTCCTTGTCCACCGCCGTGGACGGCGTGGGGAACTTGTAGTTACTGTTGCCTGTGACGACCCACACGCGTGCGACGTCGGTGAACCGGCTCTTCAGCACCGCGGGACTGGTGATCTCGGTGCCGGTCAGGGTGGCCGAGACGACGGGCGACCTGGCCAGCGCGATGTTGCGGAGCCGCAGGAAGGGCGCCGGGTACCCGGTGCCGAGCACCTGCATATTGAGCGGGATATAGAACACCACGTCGCCGGGTTGCTCGTTGGCCGCCACGATGGCGGAGGCCAGCCGCAGGTCGTCCGGACGGGCGGCGGTCTGCCTGATCGCCTGCTGCGGCCCGGTGAGCAAGGCGGCGAGCCCCGCGACGACCAGCGCGGCCGGCAGCCAGGCCAGGCGCAGCCGACCGAGCGGCGTGATCGCCGCGAGCCTAATCAGCCCCACCAGCCCCGCGCCGGCCAGGATCGCCAGCGCGGGCAGGCAGAACTCGACGTAGCGCACGTAGTAGACCGGCTTGACGAACGACGCCGCGATCAGCGCGAACGGCGGCACGACGAGCCAGGGCAGCGCTATCGCGGCGGGATTGAGCGGGCGCCAGTCGTCCGCCAGCCAGGCGGCGGCGAGGCCGGCCAGAGCGAGCAGGGCGAACGGGAGTACCAGTTCTTTCGAGCCCGCAAAGGTGCTGAGAAGCCTGTCGATCGCGGCGAAGTTCGGCCGCGACAGCCAGGAGATCTGCTGTTGCTCGCGGCCCGTGACGCCGAGCAGCGGGCCGAGCACGACGACCGCGGCCGCCGAGACAGCCAGCCAGCGCAACGGGATCCGGCCGATCCAGCGGCCGGTCCCGGACCGGCCGCGGGCATCGGTCAGCAGCAGCGTGACGCCGTGCGCGGCCAGGATCAGCAATCCGAAGATGTTGAACAGGCCGGTCAGCGCCACGGCTGCCGCGTACGCCGACCACCACCGCCAGCGGCCGTCCGGATAAGCCCGCAGCAGCAGATAGGAGGCGATCGCGGCAAACATCGTCTCGATCGCGTACGACCTGGCCATCTGCGCGTAGAAGGTCATGTAGGGCGCGGTCGCGAACAGCAGCCCGGACGCCAAGCCGGTCAGCGCCGGGATGTCCGGGCGGCGGCCAGCGTCCGGCGCCAGCGCCAGCGCGGCCGCCCGGCGGCCGGCCGCCGCCGTGAACCCGGTGGCGATGACCATGGCGCACAGCGAGGGGAGCCGAAGCGCGATGGCCGAGGTGCCGATCGCCGCCGCGATGACGTGCATGAACAGGTAGTAGGCGCCGTGCACCGCGTCCTGGTGGCCGAGCAGGGCGAAGATCTGGCCGACCGGGCGCGCGATGGCGTCCCTGGTGTACGCCTCGTCCCGCCAGAGCGAGGGCCCGCCGATCTCGTACCCGCCGACCACGAGCGACGTGACCGCGGGAACGGCGACGACCAGCCAGCCGCTCCAGCGCCGCCGGGCGGCCGGCTGTGCTGGCGGCTGGGCTGCCGTCCGGGCGGCCGGCTGTGCTGGCGGCTGGGCTGCCGTCCGGGCGCCCGGCCCGCGCGGCGCCGTCGCCGCCATCGTCGCGGCCGGGTCTTCGGGCCCGATATCGGTTTCCGGCACGGCTGTCCCTTCCCGGGCGCCGGCCCCAGGCCGGGCGGCACCCTGGCCACCAGGTTATCCAAGGTGGCCGCGGGGACCTGACCAATCAGGTCAAGCGGTGAAGCCGCCCGTCCGCGCGGCTCCGGCACCTGCCGCATGCGGTGATCACGTGCCAGAAGGCGTCAATTCCGGAGCTCTTTGACACATGATCATGAAAGTGGCCGGGTGGGGTGAGGCGGCGGGTTACGAGGGGAACAGGCGGTCGCAGATGCGGGCCGCCGCCTTGCCGTCGTCCTGGGAGCAGAACCTGGCCGCGAAGCCCTGGTAGGCGTCGCGGTAGGAGGCGGCGACGGAGTCGACGTCCCGGACGGCCTCGATCACCTCGGCCGAACTGGCCAGCAGCGGGCCGGGAGCTTCCGCCTCGAAGTCGAAGTAGAAGCCGCGCAGGCTGTCGCGGTATTCGGCCAGGTCATAGGTGAAGAAGAGGATCGGCCGGCCGGTGACCGCGTAGTCGAACATGGCCGAGGAGTAGTCGGTGACCAGGACATGGGACACCAGGAAGAGCTCGGCGATATCGGGGTAGGCGGTGACGTTGATCGCGAAGCCGCCCCGCATCCCGGCGGGCACGTCGTCCGCCATGTGGTGGTGCCCGCGGATGAGGAACACGTGGTCCTGGCCGAGTTCGCGCCAGGCTCGCTCCAGGTCCAGGCGCATGTCGAACCGGTACCTGCGGCCGTTGGCGTACACCTGGTTGTCCCGCCAGGTGGGCGCGGACAGCACGACCCGTTTCCCGTCAGGCAGGCCGAGCCGGTCCCGGACCCGCGCGGCCACGGCCGCCGGGTCGGCCCGGCACAGCAGGTCGTTGCGCGGGTAGCCGTACTCGCAGATCTCCCCGTCGTACCGGAACGCGCGGCGCATGATCGGGGTGCTGAACGGGTTCGGCGAGAGCAGCAGGTCCCACTGCGCGACGTCTCTGGCCAGGTGTTCGAAGTACGCCGCCCCGCTGATGAACTGCGGGTTGGAGATGTCGAAGCCGATCCGCTTCAGCGGCGTGCCGTGCCAGGTCTGCAGGTAGACCTGGC
>WNGJ01001593.1_pt1 | contig 22401 bp, 17 predicted proteins | sample 5400611 | NCBI WGS metagenome assembly WNGJ01 (sample SAMN13153375, study PRJNA577476) | soil metagenome | isolation source: 40 cm soil or saprolite under Garry oak tree replicate 1 | place: USA:California | collected 2016-06-15
GCCACCGATGCCGGCTTCGCGGGTGCCGACGCGGTCCCACCCGGGGGCGGCGACGTCCCGGTCCACTCCCCCCGACGGCGCCCCGCGCCGTCCCCGGCCCGTGTCGGCGGCCGCCGCCTGGACGAGGGCCTGTTCGACGCGAGCGCCCCGGGCCGGGTGGCACCGGAGGACGACGCCAGCGGCTACCTGCGCCCGGTGCGCGTCGAGGTCGCCGACGACGAGCTCTACCGGCTGTTCGACCCGGCCGCGGCCTCCCGTGCGCAGACGGGCACCGGACCGTGATCCGACTCCTGGGCGCGGTGTCGTGGGTCGTCCGCTGGATCACCCGCTCGCCGCGCCGGGCGATCGCCGTGCTCGCGCTGCCGGTGCTGCTCGGGGTCGCGCTCGCCGCCGGCCCGATCCGCGACCGCGCGCCGGAGGGCGACGCGCTGGCCCGCGGGGCGAGCCCGGCGCCCCCGGCCGGCAGCCCGGCAACCCCCGAGCCGAGCGGGCTGCCCGGGACCACCGGCCCGGCGACGCCCGTCGCCCCGCGGCCCGCGCCGGCCCTCGCCGCCGCGCCGCGCCAGGTCGCCATCGACTACGTGACCGCCGCCAACTCGCACGACGCCCGCCCCGGTGGCGACCGGGCCTTCGCCGACTCCTACCGGCGGACGAAGCCGTACGTCACCCCGCAGCTCTACGCGCTGGTGACCGCGGACAGCCGGCGGGGCGACTACGAGTGGACGCAGTGGCTGCGGCAGCGGGCGACGGTCGGCGTCGAGATCGTCGCCGTCGGAGTGCCGGACGGCGCTCCCGCACCCACCGCGACGGCCGCGTACGCCCGGGTGGAGTTCCGCCAGGTCGTGCGGCCGACCGCCGGCACCGGTGCCGAGCAGTCCACCGACGCCGCGACGACCCTCCTGGTGACCCGTGGCGAAGGCGGGCAGTGGCTCGTCTCCCGGCTGCTCGCGGACACCTGAGCGGGCGGGGCACGACGGATGAGCCGCCGGACGCTGCTGCTGGTGCTGGGCGCACCCATCGCGGTACCGCTCGTGCTCCTGCTCCTCGCCGCCATCCTCGTCTCCGCGATCGCCGGCGGCAGCGTCGGCAACGCGGACGTGCCGCCCGGCGGGGTGGCCGGCGGGATGCTCAAGGGCGGGGTCCCGGTGCCCGCCCGCATCCTCAGCCTGATCGGGCCGGCCGTGCAGGCCGCCGGCAACCCCAACCTGACCGAGAGCGTGCTCGCCGCCCAGCTCTTCCAGGAGTCCGGCTTCGACCCGCGGGTGGTCTCCCCGGTCGGCGCCCAGGGCATCGCCCAGTTCATGCCCGGTACCTGGGCCGCACACGGCCGGGACGAGAACGGCGACGGCAGGGCGGACCCGTTCGACCCCCAGGACGCGGTCCCGGCGGCGGCCCGCTACGACACCGCGATCGCAGCGCAGGTGGCGGGGGTTCCCGGCGACCGCACCGCGCTGATGCTGGCCGCCTACAACGCCGGACCTGCCGCCGTGCTGGCGTACCAGGGCGTCCCGCCGTACCAGGAGACCCAGGCGTACGTCCGGCGCATCCTCGACCTCGCCTCCGAGTGGGCGCTCACGCCGGGGCTCGTCGGTGGCGGCGAGGGCCCGGTGCCGCCGCCGGAGCCGGGCCAGATCGAGCTGACCGGCAACCGGATCATCGACACGGCGATGTCCTGGGCGGTCGGCCAGGTCGGTTCCTGGTACCAGTGGGGCGGCGCCTGCACCGACCCCTTCGGCTCCGACGCGATGGGGCGCTGCGACTGCTCCTCGCTGGTGCAGCAGGCGTACGCGCATGCCGGCGTCTCGCTGCCGCGGGTGGCGGCCGACCAGGCCACGGTCGGCCAGGAGGTGCGGCCCCCGGACGTCCAGCCGGGCGACCTGATCGCCATCGAGGGCTCGCTCGGCTCGCCCACCCGCGCGGGGCACATCGGGATGTACGTGGGGCGCGGGATGGTGGTGGAGGCGCCGTACACCGGCGCCCAGGTGCGGCTCAGCCCCGCGCGCAGCCTCACCGGCATCGTCTCGATCCGCCGGATCGTCACGGGGTAGCTTTCGGGGGCAGGGCCCCCGCACCCCCGGACGTCCAGGTGGTGCCGCTGGTCCGGTCTCGACCGGGCTTCGTCCAGCGAGCCCCGCCGATGGCGGAGGACCCTGGCGGCTTCTCAGGCTCGCGTGGCCGGCGGAGGACCCCGGCCGCTTCTCAGGCTCGCGTCGCCCGGACGGGCGGTGGGTGCCGCTGGTCCGGTTGACCGGGCTTCGTCCAGCGAGCTCCGCCGAGGGCGGCGGACCCCAGCCGGTCTCAGGCCTCGCGTGGTCGGGTCGGGCACGTTCGTCGCCCGGGCTAGGGTCGGTGCCCGTGGGAAGCGGGGAGTGGTATCTCGCGGTGCCGGCCGGGTGGCGGCCGGTGCCCGCGCTGACCGCAGGGCCGCTGCTCGACGGGCGGGTGGTGCTGGCCGAACCGCCCGGCGCGTTCCGATACGACGTGCGGGCGGTGAGCGAGCCCTACCCGGCCGGCGACGGCGAGGACTACGTCGACGTGGTCAGCGAGCACGACTGGTACCGCTCGCGGATCCGGCGGGAACCGGTGCCCACCTCGCCGTACCGGGCGGACCGGGTCTGGCTCGAGCAGGGCGAGCTGACACCCGCGCCGAGCGAGGGGTCGCCGGGGCCGGCCGGAGTCTTCGACCGGCTGGTCACCCCCGACGCGCCCCCGGCTCGGCCGGCCCGGCGCGCCAGCGACGTGCCGGACCTCACCGGACGGCGGGTCGTGGTGGTGCAGCCGGCGGGTCCGGTGCGGCACCGGCGGGCGGTCAGCGAGGCGTACCTCGACGCCGACGGCGACCTCGCGGTCACCATCTGCTCCGAGCACGACTGGTATCGCTGGGCCATCACCCGGGAGCCCCCGCGGGCCGAGTCCTGCCCGCTCTACCTGGTGTGGGTGGAGTGAGGCGGACTGGGGCGTGTCCCGGGGATCTTGGTGGATGCGGCCGGCGTCCATGCCCGTGCGCGCCTCCGGGCGGGGCAGCCGATCCGGCCAGCCCGGCGGGCGTGCCTGTAGCGGAGCCTCTACCGGTGCGACCGCCGGGCGCCGCCGGTCGGCGTCCATACCCATGCGCGCCTCCGCGCGGGCAGCCGGTCCCGCGCCGCCGAAGGTCCGCGGGACACGCCCTATACGGCACGGCGCTTGTGCCGGCGCCGCTCCCGCTCGGACAGCCCGCCCCAGATGCCGAAACGCTCGTCGTGCTCCAGCGCGTATTCCAGGCACTCCGCCCTGACTTCGCAGGTGCTGCAGATCCGCTTCGCCTCCCGGGTGGAGCCGCCCTTCTCCGGGAAGAAGGCCTCCGGGTCCGTCTGGGCGCACAGCGCCCGCTCCTGCCAGCTGGGCTCCTCCGGCATCCCGAAGACGCCGGACAGCAGGCCCCCCTCGTGGTACGCCGCGGGCTCACTCATCGGGCCCCTTCCTGACCAACTCGACCCACCCCCGTGGATGGTGTTCCCCGGCAGTCGGAGAATCACACAGGTGTAAGTACACCCGTGTCGCTCCCGGACCGTCAAGCCGTGATCTGCTACACGAGAGCGTTCGGCCACATCCGCCGGTGATCACTCGGCGTGTCGGGCCGACACGCCGGACGGGTCACTCGGTCGGGCTACCCCTGACCACCCGCTCGTCCCCCGAGTGACCACCTTGAGCGGCACCACGCCGTCCCCTCGCCCGCGCCGACCGCCCGGCAGCCGCCCCCCAGCGCGCGCCCCGGCTGCGCCCACCCCACCGGCCGCCGGCAGCCACACCCGAACAGGCGCCCCGGGCTGCGGCCACCCCCGTCGGCACCCGTCGACCGCCCGGCTGCAGGCAGTGAGAAGCCCGCTCCCCGCGCGCACCAGTGCTAACCAGCGGTTTGTCTGGCAGATCGCTGCTGACGACTGGCACCAACGGTCTCAGACGCACCAGTTCGCACCACGATTGATCCAAGGTCGTCGGCGGACATGGACTGTGGCCGCCGGTCTGCATCATCGACGCACGGAGGGCAGTGGTACGATTTATTGTACGAGAGGAAGGGGCCGCCATGTCCGTCACAGCGAGCGAGGCCCGCCAACGCCTCTTCCCGCTCATCGAGGAGGTCAACGAGGACCAGGTCGCGGTCGAGATCGTGTCGAAGAAGGGGACGGCCTTCCTGGTCTCCGCCGACGAGTACCGCTCCCTCAAGGAGACGGTCTACCTGCTGCAGTCTCCCCGCAACGCCGAGCGGCTGCGCGAAAGCATCGCCCAACATCGCGCGGGCGACACCGAGCCGCACGAGCTCGCCGAATGAAGATCGTCTTCACGCCCAACGGTTGGGAGGACGACTCCAGCTGGGTCGGCGACCGCAAGACCCTCACCCGAATTAGCCGCCTCATCACTGAAGCTGCGCGCGATCCGGGCGCTGGCACCGGCAAGCCGGAGCGCCTCAGCGGAGACCTGAGCGGGTACTGGTCTCGACGCATCGACCAGGAACACCGCCTCGTCTACACCGTTGAGGACGATCAGCTCATTGTGGTTCAGGCTCGCTACCACTACTGACGCCGGCTGATGCGACGCAGTGACCGGCCCGCCGCTCCGCCGGTCGCGGTTACCGGCCTCGGCGGCCGAAGGTAGCGGTGGGGCGGGGGGGCTCGAACCCACGACCGACGGATTATGAGCGCCTTTCCCTCGCCGCACCCGCCGGCCGCCGCGGGCGGGACGGGCAGCGGTGGCAGGATGGGCGGGTGCGGGTGGTGGTGCTGGCCGGGGGCATCGGAGGGGCCCGGTTCCTGCGCGGGCTGCGCGCGGCGGCGCCGGACGCGGAGGTGACCGCGCTGGTCAACACGGGCGACGACGTCACCTTGCATGGCCTGCGCGTCTGCCCCGACCTGGACACGGTCATGTACACGCTCGGCGGCGGCATCGACCCCGGCCGCGGCTGGGGCCGGGACGGCGAGAGCTGGCGGGTCAAGGAGGAACTGGCCGCCTACGGCGCCGAGCCGCAGTGGTTCGGCCTCGGCGACCTCGACCTCGCCACCCACCTGGTGCGCACCCGGATGCTGGACGCGGGCTACCCGCTGTCCGCCGTCACGCAGGCGCTGTGCGCCCGGTGGCGGCCCGGGGTGCGGCTGGTGCCGATGAGCGACGACCGGGTGGAGACGCATGTCCTGGTCGACCGGGCCGACGGGTCCGGCAGGCGCGCGATCCACTTCCAGGAATGGTGGGTCCGCCACCGCGCGGCGCTGCCCGCACACGGCTTCGTCCAGGTCGGGGTCGAGGACGCGAAGCCAGCGTCGGGCGTGCTGGATGCGGTGGCGGCGGCGGACGTGGTGCTGTTCGCGCCGAGCAACCCCGTGGTGAGCGTGGGCACGGTGCTGGCCGTACCGGGGATCCGGGACGCCGTCCGCGCCGCGCCCGGGCAGGTGGTCGGGCTGTCCCCGATCGTCGGGGGCGCGCCGGTGCGTGGGATGGCCGACGCCTGCCTGACCGCGATCGGGGTGCCGACCAGCGCCGAGGCGGTCGGGCGGTGGTACGGCTCGCGGCCGTGGGCGGACGGCGTGCTGGACGGCTGGCTGGTGGACACGGTGGACGCGGGTGCCCGGGTGCCCGGGGTCGAGGTGCGGGCGGTGCCGCTGCTGATGTCGGACGAGGGCGCGACCGCCGCGATGGCCCGCGCCGCACTCGACCTCGCCGGTGCCTGACAGCCCCGGCGCCGGGAGCGGCGCCGCCAGGGTCATCGTGCTGCCCGTCCGGGGGTTGCCCGACCTGCGGCCGGGGGACGACCTGGCCGGCCTGATCGCTGCCGCCGCCGGCTGGATCGCCGCCGGCGACGTGGTCGTGGTCACGTCCAAGGCGGTGTCCAAAGTAGAGGGCCGGCTGGTGCCGGCACCGACCGACCCGGCGGGGCGGGAGGCGGCCCGGCAGGCGGCCGTCGAGGCCGAGACGGTCCGCGTCCTGGCCACCCGTGGCCGGACGAAGATCGTCGAGACCCGGCAGGGCCTGGTGCTCGCCGCCGCCGGGGTGGACGCGAGCAACGTGCGCCCGGGGGAGCTGGCGCTGCTGCCGGTCGACCCGGACGCTTCCGCCCGCCACCTGCGGGACGGGCTGCGCGCGGCGCTCGGCGTGGACGTGGCGGTCGTGGTGAGCGACTCCATGGGCCGGCCCTGGCGGCTGGGCGTCGTCGACGTCGCCATCGGCGCGGCGGGCCTGCGCGCGGTGGAGGACCTGCGTGGCGCGACCGACACGCATGGTGCGCTGCTGGAGATGACCGAGGTCGCCGTCGCAGACGAGGTGGCGGCGGCCGCGGATCTGGCCAAGGGAAAGCTGTCCGGCGTACCGGTGGCCGTCGTGCGTGGACTGTCGCCTGTGGACGACCGGGGCGGGGCGCGGGTGCTGCTGCGGCCGCCGGCCGAGGACATGTTCCGGCTCGGCACCGCCGAGGCGGTGGAGCTGGGTCGCCGGCAGGCGCTGGCCGACGCCGCGGACCCGCCACCGGTGCACCTCGATGCCCGCTCGGTGCTGGCCGGGTACGGCGGCCCGGAGCCGGACCAGCGGGCGCTGGCGTACGCGCTGGTGTCCTACCTGGACGCCCGCCCGGACGCGACCCGCCGCTCCTGCCGGCCCGGGCACCTGACCGCGGGCGCGGTCGTGCTGGACCCGGCCGGCGAGCGGGTGCTCCTCACCTTGCACCCCAGGGTCGGGGCCTGGGTGCAGCTCGGCGGGCACGTCGAGCAGAGCGACCCGACGCTGGCGGCGGCCGCGGCCCGGGAGGCCGCCGAGGAGAGCGGCATCGCCGACCTGCTGGTCGACCCGGCGCCGCTACACCTCGACGTGCACCCGGTCACCTGCTCGCTGGGCGTGCCGACGCGGCACCTGGACGTTCGCTACCTGGCAGTCGCGCCGGCCGGATCACAGCCGGTCCGCAGCGCCGAGTCGGACGACCTGCGCTGGTTCCCGGTCGACCGGCTGCCGGACGCCGTGGCAGCTGACGTGCCCGGTTTGATCAGCCGCGGGCTCGCCCGGCTCGCCGCCGCACGTCCCAGCTGACCCGCCGCGTCCGCTCGGGGCCGGTAGCCTCGGCGGCGTGGGGGCTCTGGACGCGGTGGCGGGCTGGCCGGTCGGATCCGCCGCGGCCGCCGTGATCGGTCCGGACGCCGTCCTGGACACCTACGGCGACGTCGATCGAGCATACCCGCTCGCCTCGGTGACGAAGCCGCTCGTCGCGCTGGCCTGCCTCGTCGCGGTCGAGGAAGGCGCGCTCGGCCTGGACGACCCGGCCGGTCCGGACGGCTCCACCGTGCGGCACCTCCTCTCGCACGCCTCCGGCCTGGCGCCGGACTCGCGCGACGTGGTCGCCAGGCCCGGCGCGCGCCGGATCTACTCCAACTCCGGTTTCGAGGTGCTCGGCGAGCACATGCGGCAGGCCACGGGCATCGCGGTGCCCGACTACCTGGACGAGGCTGTCTGCGAGCCGCTCGGCCTGCGCTCGACCGAGCTGGCCGGCTCGCCCGCGCACGCCGCCAGCGCCAGCGTCGCGGACCTGGCCGCGGTGGCCGCCGAGCTGCTGACCTCCGCCAAGCTGCTGCACCCGAGCACCGTCGCGCGGCTGGCGACGGTGCAGTTCCCCGGGCTGTCCGGAGTGGTGCCGGGTTTCGGCCGTCAGCCGACCAACGACTGGGGGCTCGGGGTCGAGATCCGCGACCGCAAGGCGCCGCACTGGACCGGGACGCGCAACCACCCCGCCACGTTCGGGCATTTCGGCCGCAGCGGCACCTTCCTGTGGGTCGACCCGGTCGCCCGGCTCGCCTGCGTCGTGCTCACCGACACCGAGTTCGAGCAGTGGGCCAAGGACGCCTGGCCGCCCCTGGCCGACGCCGTGCTCGCCGAGCACACAGAGTCGCAACCGGAGTAGACGGGCGCTCTCCCGGGGAGCTTTCGGCGACCGGCCGTGCCTGGCGTGCTGGTCGCGGACCTGCCCGCCGCCGTGAGCGCCCAACAAAGTCGCCAGCCGATTGACACGACGACGCTCTTCAACCCCGCGACTTAGTCCCGGCCTGGCAGGTGGAGACCGCCGAGGTGAGCGAGACCACGATCCGGCTACATCCGCCGGTAGTCGATCGGCGAGAAGCGCGGGCCGAAGCGCGGCTTGCCGACCCCGCTCACCTCGACCAGCCGGACGGCGCGGTGCCGGTGCGGCCGGTAGACCTCGAGCAGATCGAGCATGCCGTCGTCGTCCAGCGGCCGGCCGAGCAGCGCCCAGCCGACCAGGGCGGGGATGTGGAAGTCGCCCACGGACACGGCGTCCGCGTCGCCCAGCGCGCGCTGCGCGACCTCCGCGGCGGTCCACACCCCGACGCCGGGCAGCACCCGCAGCCGGGCGAGCGCATCCTGCGGGCTCAGCCCGCCGCACTCCTCCAGCCGGCCCGCGACCGTCGCGGCCGCGCGGATCGCCCGCTGCCGCCTGAGGTCGACGCCGGCCCGGTGCCAGTCCCACGTGGGCACCGCCAGCAGGGTCTCGGGCGGGGGCGGCACCCGCATGCCGGCCGGCGCCGGCCCCGGGGCCTCCGTGCCGTAGCGCCGCAGCAGGAACCGCCAGGCCTGGTGCGCCTGCTGGCCGGTCACCTTCTGCTCGAGCACGGCCGGCACCAGCGCGTCGAGCACCAGGCCCGTGCGCGGAACGCGCAGCCCGGGATTGCGCCGGTGCGTCTCGCGCAGCAGCGGGTGCCGAGGCTGGAACGACGCCGGGTCGTCCCGGCCGCCGAGCAGGTCGGGTACGCCGGCCAGCGCCCACTCGGCGCCCGGGCCCCACGCGGCGGCGTGCACCTCGCCGAGCGCGGGCACCCGCAGTGCCAGCGTCGCCGGCCCGTGCGGGGTGAGCGCCGCGCGCCAGAACATGCCTTCCACCGATGTGCGGTGCGCCGGATCGCGCGGGCCGCGCACCAGCGTGCCCAATGTCCGGCGGACGTCCACCGGCCGCCCGGGCCGCCACACCGACTCCCGCGCCGCCAGCCCCGCACCGATCTTGGTCACGTCGACCTCACGAAGGCCTCTGACCGGCGCCAGGCCGGCCGGTCACGCGTCGGTGGAGAAGCGGACGGCGACATCGCCGAGCTGAACCCCCGGCCAGATCCGTGCGCCGCAGCGCAACTCGTTGCGGGCGCCGAGCACCACCCCGTCGCCCAGCACGGTGTCCTCGACCACGCTGCCCTCGCCGACCACGGCGACCCGGCCGACCACCGACCGGCTCACGATCGCGCCGGCCGCCACCCGTGCCCCGTCGAACAGCACCGTGCCGTCCAGGCGGGCGCGCTCCCCCACCTCGGCGCCGGGACCGACGGTCGACCCGCCGGTGACCTCCGCGGTGCCGGCGACCTTCGCGCCGGGCAGCACCAGCGCCTGCCCGGGCGGGCCGGGCAGCGCCGCGGTCGGCGCGATCCCGAGAACCAGGTCGCTCGAGCCGCGGACGAAGGTGGCCGGCGTACCCAGGTCGAGCCAGTAGGTCGAGTCGACGTACCCGAGCACGCTCGCGCCGGCGGCCAGCAGGTCCGGGAACGTCTCCCGCTCGACCGAGACCGGGCGGCCGGCGGGAATGCGGTCGACGACCTCCCGGCGGAAGACATAGCAGCCGGCGTTGACCTGGTCGGTGACCGGCTCCGGCGACTTCTCCAGGAATGCGGTGACCCGCCCGTTCTCGTCCGTCGGTACCGAGCCGAACGCGCTCGGGTCCTGCACCCGGGTCAGGTGCAGCGTGACGTCCGCGGCGCCGTCGCGATGGGTGGCGACCAGCTTGTGCAGGTCGACCCCGGACAGCACGTCGCCGTTGAAGACGAGCACCTCGTCGGACCGGAGCCGGTCCGCGACGTTGCGGATCCCGCCGGCGGTGCCGAGCGGGACGTCCTCGGTGACGTACTCGAGCTCGAGGCCCAGCGCCTCGCCGGTGCCGAAGTGGCCGGAGAACACCTCCGGGCGGTACGAGGTCGACAGCACGACGTGGCGGACGCCGGCCGCGCGGACGCGGCTGAGCAGGTGGGTGAGGAACGGCACGCCGGCCGTCGGCAGCATCGGCTTGGGCGCGGTCAGGGTCAGCGGGCGCAGCCGCGTGCCCTGGCCGCCGACGAGCACGATCGCGTCGATGTCGCCTCCTCGCCGCCCGGTCCCGACTTCCGGACGAGGATAGCCGGAGGACCCGCGCAGCCCGCCGGCGGTCACGCGATCCGCTCTCGTCGGCGCAGGCGGTCGGCGACGAGCAGGGCAGCCAGCGCGGCGAGCGCGAGGGCGGTGACCACGCCCCCGAGCGGCCGGCCGGGAGGACGGTAGGCGTAGGTGACCTCGTGCCGGCCGGCCGGCACCTCGACGGCGACGAAGGCGTGATCCGCCGGCCGCAGCAGCGCCGGCCGCCCGTCGACGGTGACCGTCCAGCCCTGCTGGAGGGCGTCGGCGACGACGAGGTGGCCGGGCACGGGCGCGTCCACCCGGGCCCGGATCGTGTCGCCGGAGTCCTCCAGCACGTCCACCCGCGCCCCGCCCGCGGATCCCGCCGGCCCCGTCACTGCGACCGCCGTCCCGGCGCCGGCCGACCCAGCCGGCCCGCCCGAGGCCGCCGGCCCGCCCGAGCGGGGAGGCTCGAGCAGCACCGTGTCGGCGGCCGGTCCGGCGGCGACCCGCCGGACCACCTCGTCCGGGTCCGGCACCACCTCCGCCCGCGCCGCCCACCGGATCCGCGGCAGCGCGGTCAGCCGCTGGTAGATCACCGCGTCCGCGGCGTACACCAGCCGGAGGCCGTCGGCGAGGGCCCGCACGGTCGGCAGCACCGGCACGCCGGCCTCCGTCCTGGCCAGGCGCAGCGTGCTGCCCGGCGCCCGGAGCGTGAAGCGCACCCGGACGGTGCCGCCCGGCGCGGACCGCGCGCCCTCCCCCGTCACCGCCACGTAGAACGGCCCGGGGCCGCCGGTGCCGTCGAGCAGCCGGCGGCTCGAGCGGGCCAGCACCCGGCCGGACCGGTCCAGCACCTCGGCGTCCAGCCGGGCGAACCCGTCCGGCGGCCGCGGCACCCCCGAGGTGAGCTGCAGCCCGACCCCGCGCAGCGCCGCGGCCGGCACCGTCGCCTGCACCGACCGGCCGTCGCGCAGCACGGCCTCGCCGGCCGCCCGCCCCACGGTCACCGGATCGCCGAGCGGGAGCGCGCCCGGCGCGAAGGCGAAGTACTTCACCGCCATCCGGTCCAGCACCGGCGAGTGGATCGTGACCGGCGCGTTCTGCCCGCTGAAGCGCAGGTAGGACACCGACTGGTAGCCGACCGGGTCCGCCGCGAGGAGCAGGTCCCGCCAGGTCTGGGCCCGGAAGGCGTGCCCGGTCGCGGTCCGCAGGCCGTAGTACGCCCCCGTCGACGGCATGAACACGCCCGCCTCCGCGTCGAAGCGGTCGTGCCCCAGGGACGCGGCGAGGAAGTCGTGCGCCGGCGTGCGGGGATAGAAGTCGGCCCTGGCGGTCCGCGGCCAGAACGGCAGCACGAACGACAGCGCCTGGACCAGCACCAGCACCGGCAGCGCCGCGAGGACCACCCCGCGGGTCGGGGACGCATGCCGCCAGCGCAACGCCGCCAGCCCGAGCAGCGCGAGCGTTCCGGCAGCGAGCAGCACCGGCACCGGCAGCCGGCCGGCGAGCTGGCCCAGCCGGCCGCGCTGCCCGGCGTACACCGTCGCGCGCCAGGTGACGAAGCCGATGCCGAGCGCGGCCACGACCCAGACGGCCGCCGATACGCTGCGCCGCCAGCGGGAGGCCGGCTCGCGCAGCACGCCCCGTCGCAGCGCCTCGTAGCCCAGCGCCGCCAGCACGGCGACGAAGAACCCGAACAGCGAGCGCAGCCGGTAGACCACGTTGTCGGAGAAGATCGGCAACTCCTGGACCAGCGCGAGCGGCGGCCCGCCGACCCAGCACAGCATGGTGACCGTGCCGAGCGCGGCGGCGAGATAGCCGCGGACACCGCCCGGGACGCCCGCCACCGGCCGGGCCGCGACGCCGGCGATGGCGAGCAGCACCGCGGCGACACCGGCGTACGCGATCACCTCCACCGGGTTGACCGGCCCGAAGTACGGGCTGCCGGCCAGCGTCGTGCCGAAGGCGTCCGGGACCAGCGCGGTGAGCAGCGACCAGCTCGGCAGGTGCCGGTCGGGGGCCTGCCCCCGGTCGAACGCGCCGGCGATGCCGGCGTACTGGCGCAGGAAGGGCAGCACCTGCACGGCGGCCAGCCCGACACCGAGGGCGACGCCCGCGGCCGTCAGCGCGGCGCCGGTCGTCGCTGCTCGCAGCCGGCTGCCGTGCTCGCCCACCAGCCGGACCACCGCGTACGCCGCGGCGGCGTAGAGCGCCCAGCCGGTCACCGCCGGGAAGCCGCCGAGCAGCATCGAGGCGACCACGGCGCCGAGGAGAGCCACGCCCGCCGGGCGGCGCCGCTGCAGCAGTCGCTCGACCGCCCAGAACAGCGCCGGGACCAGCGCCGCCACCTTGGTGTGCGGCCAGTTGGTCCAGGTGACCAGGAAGCCGGACGAGGCGAAGACCAGGCCGCCGAGCACGCCGGCGGCCCGGGACAGTCCGAGCCGGCGGGCGAACAGCAGCGTGCCGCCGATCGCGGCAAGCAGTTCCAGCAGCTTGCCGACCGCCGGGGCGTACCAGGTCGGGAGCAGCAGGTACGGCAGGCCGAGCGGGGAGAAGAGCGACAGGTGCGGCACCGCCCCGAGCGGCGTACCGCCCACGGTGTACGGCTCCCAGGAGGCGAAGTCGCCGTGCCAGAGCCGGTCCCGGAACTCGGCGACCGGCGGCACGACGGAGTCCACCGTGTCGCCGACCACCGGGAGGTGCGGCGTGAAGCCGGTGGGCTCGGTCGCGCTCCACGGCGGCTCGGTGCGCAGCAGGTCGGCTCCGTGGAAGACGCCGGCGCCGACCAGCGGCAGGCCGATCCCGCACAGCACGAAGACGGCGGCCAGCACGACGGTCCACCGGTCCAGCGCCGCGGCGGACCGGGCGGGAGCCGAGGGGCGCTTCGGCACACAGTCCGCGCCACGGTCCGCCCGAGCGTCGGGTAGAGGGTGTGGCGGCTGCGGACACGCGGGCAGCACCGTGGTAGGCAACGCGGAGCGTGTCCTTGAGAGCACGGCGAGTTAATATAGGGGACAGCGGCCGGGTTTCGGTCCGGACCGACTTGATCAGGGCTCCGCGGGGGCCCGTTCGGCGGGTTGGGTCGTCTCGCCGGCGCCAGTCCGCCCCGACGGGACGGATCCCTGCGTCTCGCCGTCGACCACCGCCCGACGCCCCCACTCCAAGTCAGGGTCGCGGACGTGCACGCCATCGTGGTGCCGGGGACGGCGGATCCGCTCGGCGACAAGCAGACCGGCGAGGACTGCGATCGCCAGCGCGGTCACGACCGCCCCCAGGGGCCGCCGGGCCGGCGTATACGTCAGCGCGACCTCGTGCGTCCCCGCCGACACGGCGACCGCGACCAGCGCGTGATCGGCCCTGCGCAGCGTGGTCTGCCGGCCGTCCATGCTCACCGACCAGTCGGTCTGCAGCGCGTCGGCGACGACCAGGTAGCCCGCACCCTGCGCCCGCACTCGCACCCGCATCCGGTCTCCCGAGTCCTCGAGCACCTCGACCGCAGCGGGGCGTCCGGAGGCCGCGGGGGCCGCCTCGTCGAGCAGGACGGTGTCCGGGGGAACCCCGGCGGCGAGGCGGCCGAGCCGGGCATCCCGGTCCGGCTCAACGATGGCCATGGAGGCCCACCGGATGCGAGGCAGGCTGGTCGTCCGCTGGTAGAGCACCGCGCCGGCGTCCGCGAAGACGAGTCTCAGCCCGTCGTCCCGTCCGGTCACCACGGACAGCACGGGAGCGCCGGACGACGTCGCGGCGACCTTCAGCGACGTACCGGCCGCGTGCAGGGTGAGCCGTACCCGTACCGTCCCGCCGGCCGCGCTGGCCGCGTCCTCGCCGGGGACGGCGACGAGGAACGGCGCCGCGCGCCAGCCGTTGCCAAAGCGGCGCGAGGAGCTGGCGAGCACCGATCCGTCCGGGCGCAGGATCTGCAGGTCGAGCCGGGCGAACCGGTCCGGCGGGCGAACCATCGCAGCGGCGAGCACCGGCCCGGCGCCGCGCAGCGCCCGCGCCGGCATCCGCACCTCGACCGGCACCCCGTCGGTCAGGGTGAGCTGCCCGGCGGGGCTGCCCACGGTTTCCTGCCTGCCGAGCGGCAGCGCTCCGGCGGCGAAGGCGAAGTAGCGGACCGAGAGCCGGTCCAGGATCGGCGACCGCACGATCGTCGGGGAGTCGGGGCCGGGGAAGGCGCTGAACGTCGAGGTGAGGAAGGTGCGCGGGTCTATCCGGACGAGCAGGTCCGCCCATGTCGGCGCCGTGAACGCGTGTCCGGTGACGGCGCGGAGGCCATAGGCCGCCCCGGTCGCCGGGTAGAGGACGACGCCCTCGGAGCCGAAGCGGTCGCCGCCGAGGTGATCGGCAAGGTAGCTGTGCGCGGGCGTCCGCGGGTAGAACTCGGAGCGGGGGACCCGGGGCCAGAAGGGCAGCACGAAGGCCAGGCTCTCGACCAACACGAGCACGGGCAGCACGGTGAGCGCCACCTGGCGGCCCGGCCGCCAGCGGAACCAGGCGAGGCCGACCAGCGCGACGGCGAGCACGCCGACCACGGCCGGCAGCCTCGACGCGTCGATGAAGTCGTCGACCCGCCCCCGGCCTCCGAGATACCGCAGGGTCTGGACGAGCACGTCGGCCAGCCCGAGCCCGGCGGCGGCGCAGATGCCAACGGCAGCGGTCCGACGCCAGCGCGAGGCCGGACCGTCGGCGCGACCGCGCACCAGCGCGTCGTACCCCAGTCCGGCCAGGCAGGCAACGAGGAACCCGAGCAGTACCCGGATCCGGCCCACGTAGTTGTTCGAGAAGACCGGCAGGTGCTGGACGCCGGCCAGCAGTGGGCCGCCGAGCCAGCCGAGGGCGAGCACGGCCACCAGGGCGAGAGCCAGGTAGGTGCGTACGCCCGCGCGGATCGCCGGCCCCCGCCTGGCCACCAGCCCGACGAGGCCGAGCAGGGCGGCGGTGACACCGACGAAGGCGATGACCTCGATCGGGTTGGCGGGGCCGTAGGACGCGCCGTTGACGCAGTTACCCAGGCCATCGGGGGCGAATGCGGTGACCAGGGTGAACGCGGGCAGGTGGTACCAGGAGGGCTGGTCGCGGGCCTCGACGTCCATCTGCCCGAGCTGGCTGAAGAACGGCAGCAGCTGGATCGCGACCAGGGCGAGACCGCCAGCGAGCCCCACTCCGGCGAGCGTCGCGCCACCGACCACGCGGCCCGGCCGCCGGTTCTCGACCCACAGCCGGACCAGGAGGTACGGAACGGCCGCGTACAGGGCGTAGCCGGTGATGGCCGGGAATCCGCCGAGCAGGAGGCAGGCGACCACTCCGGCGATCAGCGCCACATCGGCGGCCCGGCGCCGTTGGACCAGCCTCTCCACGGCCCAGAACAGCGCCGGGATGAACGCGGCCGTCCGGGTCTGCGGCCAGTTGGTCCAGAGGACCATGTAGCCGGACGACGCGAAGACGACGCCCGCCAGGGTCGCTCCCGCCCGGCCGACCCCGACCCGGCGGAGGAACAGGACCATCCCGCCGATCGTCACGGCGAGCTCGAACAGCTTCACGAAGGCGGGCGCCAGCCAGGTGGGCAGCAGCAGGAACGGCAGGCTCAGCGGTGAGGTCAGCGCGCTGTTCGGGACCGACGCGAGCGGCACGCCGCCGGTGCCGTACGGGTCCCAGGAGGCGAAGTCCCCACCCCAGAGCCGGTCGTGGAACTCGGCGGCCGTGGGGATGGCCGAGTCGATCGTGTCCCCGGTGCACGGCAGGTGCGGCACGAAGCCGGTCGGGTGGGCCGCGCTCCACGGCGCCCACGCGCCGAGCAGGTCGACACCGGCGAAGACGCGCAGCCCGAGCAGCGGCAGACCGATGCCCCACAGGACGAAGACCGTGGCAAGCAGGAGCGTCCACCAGTCCAACCGAGAGCGCGCGCGCGGTCGCAGGCTCCCCTCGGCGGCAGCCTGCCCGGTCCGCCCGTGCCTGCCGGGCACGCTACCGCGACCGCTGATCTCGTCCGGGAGCACGGGGAGCAACTGTAGGACACCCTGCCCGGCGCCTCCCGGGCGCGCGAGGGGAAGCCGGTGCCGCCGGCGGAAGGTGGACCATGCCGGACCCCTGAACGGTGACCGGGCCTGGCGGCGGTCCCCACCGTCCGGAAAGTCTGTGCTGGCTGCCACCCGGGCAGGCACCGGCTGGAGCCGGGCGTCGACCCAGCCTGACGGCGCTCAACCGGACCGGCGGATCCGGCGAGCCGGGCGGGCGCCGGCGGCGACCGCAGGGACGCGGCGGGCGAGCGCGGCCCGGCCGACGAGCCCGGCCCGCAGCACCAGCCGCACCGGCGCCCATCGCCACCCTGCATACCGGCCGGACAGATAGCGCCAGGCGCTGGCGTGGTGGGCGTCTGCCATAGCCCCAGGATCCCGGCTGGTGGAGTGCCCACCCTCGTGAACGACGACGGCGGCCGGCACGTACACGTTCTGCCAGCCGGCGCGCCCGATCCGCTCGCACAGGTCGAGGTCCTCGAAGTACATGAAGTACGCGGGATCGAAGCCGCCGACCGTTTCGAACGCCTCCCGCCGCAGCAGCAGGCAGGAGCCGGACAGCCAGCCGGTCGGCCCTTCCTCGGGGGCGCCGCGCTCGCGCCGGTACGCCGCCGTCCACGGGTTCGACGGCCACCACCAGCCGAGCAGCGCGTGCCCGATGCCGCGGCCGAGCGACGGCAGCGCGCGGGCGGACGGGTACAGCGTGCCGTCCGGGGAGAGGATCGCCGGGCCGAGCGAGCCGGCCCGCGGCCACCGCTCGACCGCCTCAACCAGCGTGTCCAGCGCGCTCGGCTCCCAGCGCAGGTCCGGGTTGGCCACCACGACCCACTCGCCCGGCGCCTGCGGGACGGCAAGGTTGGCGGCACGGCCGTAGCCGAGGTTGCCGCCGGTGCGGACCAGCTCGACGCCCGGACGCAGGGCCGCCCTCTCGGGCGCGCCGTCGGTCGAGCCGTTGTCGGCGAGCACCACCCCGTACGGCCTGGTTGTGGCCTTCTCCAGCGTGTCAAGGAAGGCGTCCAGGGTCTCGCCGGGCGAGTAGGTCACGACGACGAGGCCGACCCGTGATGCCCGGCCTGACACGAGTGGGGATCCTCCCTCGGAGGTCGTGCTGGTCTGTGTGCGCGGGCTGAACGATAACCCACGCCGGACCCCGCTCTGGCGCCCGCGCGGTGGCCCACCGCCGGTCGTCCGCCGACGGTCACCGTCCCAGCCCCTGCTGCACCATCTGGCGGGGCGTATCCGGCCGCCGGCGGCGATCCTGGCCCGGAGGGCCCTCCAGGGGGTCGAAGCGCCCGGCCGTCTCGCCCGGGTAGTCTGCGCCGGCCGCGGGGTCATTTTTCCGAAGTCACGGAGACAACTGCATGCAACGGTACGAAGCACCGATCGACCGCCCCGCGGTCCCAGATGAGCCGACCGCCACCGCGACACTGGACCCGCCGGCCGCCCTCGAGCCCGCGCAAGCGGCGGGCCGCGCCGCCCGCGGGCGCCGGCGCACTGGCGTCCCCATGCTGGTCTGGGCTCTCGCCGCGCTGCATGTGGCGCTGATGCTGAGCTTCGCGATGCTCTACCCCGCGATGTACGGCTACGACGAGCCGCAGCATGTGGACATGGCGTACGCGTACTCCAAGGGCCACGGCGTTTACGACCCGGGTGAGCGGTGGCTCGCGGCGGGCGTCCGCAACGGTGAGCGCGGCCCCAGCTACCCGCCGAGCAAGCCGTTCAGCGACCACGAGGTCCGTGCGCGCGACCAGCGGATGCCCTTCGACGGCCAGGGCGGCGACACCCCGTACCGGGGGTCGCTGCCCAACCAGATGGTCCAGCACCCGCCGCTCTACTACCTGCTCGGCGCGGCGGTGCTGAACTTCCCCGGGGTGTCCGGGATGGGCTATGACCGGCAGATCTGGCTGCTGCGGATGCTGTCCGTGCTGATGCTCGCCCCGTTGCCGCTGCTCGCCTGGGCCGCTGCCCGCGCGCTGCTCGGGCCGGGGCAGCCCGCGTCGATCGCCGCCGTGCTGCCGCTCGCGGTGCCCGGCCTGACCCGGATCGGGGCGTCGGTGACCAATGATGCGCTGATGGTCCTGGTCGGCTCCCTGCTGGTGTACCTGCTCGCCCGGGTGCTGGCCGGCGACCTGCGGGCCCGGACCGGGGCGCTGGTCGGAGCGGTGCTGCTTGCCGGGCTGCTCACGAAGGGTTTCGGACTGGCGCTGCCGCCGGTGGCCGCAGCGGCGTACCTGGTCGCCATGCTGCGGCATCGGCGGTTCCCGGTGATGCCGGCCGTGCTGGTGGCGATGTTGTCCGCCGCCGGCGGCCTCTGGTGGCTGCGCAACCTCCTCCTGTACGGCGCTGTGCAGCCGCCCGGCGTCGGCGAGACGGCTTTCAGCACGATCCTCGGTCCGGAGCAACCGGGCGGCACCCTCACCGACTTCGTGCCAGGCTTCGTCGATCGTCTTTCGTCGCGACTGTGGGGCGGGATCGGGCTGCCGGAGGGGCCCAAGCTGTCGTCGGCGCTGACCACCAGTTGGTCGGTCGCGGTCGTGGCGCTCGTCGTCGTCGGGGTGGCGATCGGCGTCCACGGCCGATGGGGGCGGGCGTCGCTGGCGGTGCTGACGCTGCCTGCGGTGCTGACCCTCCTCATGGTTTTCGCCGGGGCGTACTCGACCTATCGCCACCACGTCGGCGTCTATGGCGGCATCCACGGACGCTACCTCTACGACGGGCTGGCCGGCCTCGCGATCGCCCTGGGGGTAGGGCTGGACCGGCTGGCGCGGCTCGCCGGGCGGCATGGGCCCAGCCTCGCCCGCCGGATGCCGGCGGCGGTGCTCACGGCCGCGCTGCTGACCCAACTGGTCGCCTGCAAGACGGTCGCGGGCGCCTGGTGGGCGCCGTCGCGGGCGAACGGCCTGCGGGCGGAACTCGGCGGGGCGCTGACCGGGATCGCCCGCTGGTCGCCGTTCCCCGCGGTGCCGACATACGCGCCGTTCGTGCTCGCGGTCGGGCTCGCGGTGCTCGCGCTGGTGGTCGCGATCGCGCCATCCTCCGGGCCGGGCGGACAGGCACCGAGCATGCGTCAGGCGAGCTGACGCGCGGCGGCCCGGGCGTACGACGCGAGGTGCGCGTCCGCGCTGGCCGCCCAGGTGAACTCGCCGGCGCGCTTGATGGCGGCCTCGCCGAGCGTCCGGCGGGCCTCCTCGTCGTCGAGCAGCGCGGCCAGCGAGTGCGCGATCGAGTCCGGGTCGCCCTCGGTGTAGGCGACCGCGTCGCCGCCGACCTCGGGCAGTGAGAGGCGCTGCGTGGTCAGCACGGCGGCACCGCACGCCATCGCCTCCAGCACCGGCAGGCCGAAGCCCTCGCCATGGCTCGGGTACGCGACCACCGTCGCCCCACCGAGGTAGCCGCGCAGGTCGGACATCTTCAGGTACCCGGGGCGGAGCACCCGCAGCCTGCTGGGCACCTCCGTGATCGCCTGGTCGATCTCGTCGTCCCAGCCGGAGCCTCCGGCCAGCACGAGCGCGGGCGGCTCGTCGCGGTCCTGCACCGCCTTGACCCAGCCGCGGACCAGCGACGGCACGTTCTTGCGCGGCTCGAGCATGCCGAGGAAGGCGACGTACGGGGTGCCGCGCAGGCCGAGCCGCGCCTGCACCCGCAGCCGCTCCTCCTCGCTCGGCACGTGGAAGATCTCCCGGTCGACCCCGTGGTAGGCCACGTCGATGCGGGTCGGGTCGGCGTCGAGCACGCGGACGAGCTCGTCGCGGGTGGCCTTGGAGGGCGTGATGGTGCGGGCGGCGCGGTGCAGCGCGGTCTTGATCGCGGACCGGAAGAACGGTCCCTTGATCGAGGTGTGCACGTCGGGCTGGCTGAAGAAGGTCGCGTCGTGGATGGTCACCACGACCGGACGGCCCGCCCGCAGCGGCATCGTGTAGTGCGGCGAGTGCAGGACGTCGGCGCCGACCTGCTGCGCGACCAGCGGCAGGCCGGTCTGCTCCCACGCCAGCCGCGCGGGCCGGTGCGCGATCGCGGCGGGCCCGGGGACGATCGTCGCCTCCGGCGCCATCCGGCCGAACCGCTCGGCGTCGGCCCGCTGGGAGGCGACGGCGAAGTCGGCGCCGGCCACGCCCAGTGCGGAGATGAGGCCGTCGACGTACCGCCCTACGCCACCACGGTCGGCGGGGACGGCCGTCGCATCGACGAGCACGCGGGGCGCGCGGCCTGACACGAATCGGCTCCTGCGGTCTGCTCGGTGTGGTGGATCTCACTGGTGGTTCCGGGTCCACGACAGCCTACGCCCGCTGTCCCGGCCGCTCTTCGCGGCGCCACCTCATGTCGCGGGGGCTGTTACCAGGCCCTCGTACAGGGTCCACAGGGCGCGAGCGGACTCCGACCACGAGTAGTGGGCGGCACGCGCACGCCCCGCCGCGGAGTGCCGCTCCCAGACGTCCGGGCCGGTCACCCGAGCGAGCGCGGCGGCCAGCGCGGCCGGGTCGTCGCGCGGCACCACCACCGTGGCGCCCCCGCCGACCTCGACGAGCGCCGGCGCGTCCGAGGTCACCGCCGGCACGCCCGCGGCCATCGCCTCCAGCACCGGCAGCCCGAAGCCCTCGGCCCGGCTGGGCGCGGCGAGCGCGGTCGCCCGGTGCAGCACGACCGCCAGGTCCGCGTCGTCGAGCCGGCCGAGCGTGCGGACCCGATCCACGGCGAGGCCGAGCCGGTGCGCCTCGGCCAGCGGGTCGACGCCGCCCCAGCCCGGCTGGCCGACGAGCAGCAGCGGCAGGTCCGGGGCGTCGGGGTGGGCGAGGGCCGCGAGCAGCACGTCCAGACCCTTGCGCGGCTCCAGGGTGGCCAGGCTGAGCAGGTAGCCGGCGCCCGGGAGCCGGAGCCTGCCGGCCCGCTCGTCGGCGTCCTGCGGCTGCCCGGCCAGCGCGTGCGTGGTGCCCTCGCCGATCACGCTGACCCGGTCGCCGAGCCCCGGCAGCACGCTCGCCAGCTCGTCGGCGACCGCCCGGGTCGGCACGACGATCCGGTCCGCGTGTCGCGCGGCGAGCGCCGCCGCCCGCCGGTGCCAGGCGACGCCCCGCGCAGTCAGCGTCTCCGGGTGGGTCCACGGGACGGCGTCGTGGATGGTGACCACGAGCGGAGAGCCGCGGCGCGGCGGCGCGAGCGGCGTCGGGGCATGCACCAGGTCGGCGCGCGGCGCCGGGCCGACGCCGCGCTCCCACGCGGCGACCAGCCCCCGCCGTGGCAGCGGCAGCCGCCTCGGCCCGCCCACCCCGCCGATCCGGGCGGGTCCCGCGTCCCGGTGCCACGCCGTCCAGCCGGTCACCTCCCCGCCGGTCGGCGCGGTCGCGGCCAGCGCCGCGGCCAGCTCCCGGGCGTACCGCCCGGTCCCGCCCGGCACCGGCGCCAGCACCTGCTCGACCACCACCGCCACCCGCACGCCGCCGCACGCTACGCGCGCAGGCACAGCCCGTCCCGCCCGCCGGGACGTATCCGGCTGATCTCGCCGGCGCGGACGCGGCGGCCGCCTCCCGCGCGCGCCCGGCCCCGCGCGAGCGCTGTCAGCCCTTGGTGGCTCCGCCGGTGAGGCCCCGTACGAAGTGCTTCTGCAGCAGCAGGTAGAAGACGAGCACGGGCAGGGTCGACAGGAACATCAGCGCGAAGACGCTGCCGAGATCGACCTGGTACAGGCCGATCGAGCGGTAGATGCCGGTGGTGACCGTGGTCCCCTGGCTCGGGCCGAGGATCACCAGCGGGTCGATGAAGTCGTTCCAGATCCAGACGCCGAGGAAGATCAGCACGCTCGCGGTCGCCGGCCGCAGCAGCGGGAAGACGATCTGCCAGAAGACCTGCATCCGGCTCGCGCCGTCGATCGCCGCGGCCTCCTCGAGCTCGACCGGCACCGAACGGATGAAGCCGGTGAAGACGAAGACGCCGAACGGCACGTAGTAGCCCACGTTGAACAGCACCAGGCCCTGCAGCGTGCTCATCAGGTGAGCCGCTCGCAGCACGTCGGTGACCGGGATGAGGATCACCTGCGGCGGGATCATCAGCCCGGACAGCAGCACCAGGGTCAGCACCCCGCCCCAGCGGCTCCGGCTGCGCGCCAGGTAGTGGCCCAGCATCGCGGACAGCACGGTGAGCACCGCGACGGACAGCGCGGTCACCATGACGCTGTTGGTCAGGCTCGCCCAGAACAGCCGGTCGGGCCGGGTCAGCACGCGGCGCAGGTTGTCCAGCG
>WNGJ01001595.1_pt1 | contig 22400 bp, 15 predicted proteins | sample 5400611 | NCBI WGS metagenome assembly WNGJ01 (sample SAMN13153375, study PRJNA577476) | soil metagenome | isolation source: 40 cm soil or saprolite under Garry oak tree replicate 1 | place: USA:California | collected 2016-06-15
CGATCTATCACGCCCACACGCGCCCAGCTATCCTGGAGGGCGAGGCTGCGCAGCGCGCCATCATGCTGGCGACACTGACGGAAGCGCCGCTCTATGTCGTACATGTCAGTTGTGCCCATTCACTGCATGCTGTAGCCGCTGCCCGCGTCAAGGGATTACCCGTCTGGGGAGAGACGTGCCCGCAATATCTTTACCTCGATGACAGCTGCTATACCGCTCCAGGTTTTGAAGGAGCTAAATACGTCTGTACCCCACCTATACGCAGTGATGCAGACAACGAGGCGCTCTGGGTGGGTTTACAACGGCGCGAACTTCAGGTGGTTTCTACCGATCATGCACCCTTTAATTATCATGGGCAGAAAGAACTGGGCTTGCATGATTTCACCAGGATACCCAACGGCCTGCCAGGGGTAGAGCATCGCGTCATTCTGATGTACGATGGTGTGCGCAAGGGAAAACTGGCTATACAGCATTTCGTGGACCTGGTTTCGACCACGCCAGCCAAACTCTTCGGGCTTTTCCCCCGTAAAGGGACTATTTCCCCTGGAAGTGATGCCGACCTGGTTTTTTTTGACCCTGATCGGACAATGACGATTAGCGCCGCGACCCAGCATCAACGTGTCGATTACACTCCCTATGAAGGCATGCGCGTTCAAGGAGTACCCGCTATAGTGCTCCTGCGAGGAAAGGTGATTGTACGAGACGGCGAATATGTCGGTGGCAAGGGTGGTGGGCAGTATTTACCGCGAAAGACTTTTACTGAGCCTTAGTGCTGGGAAGGCAGCAATCATGCACCTGCTCGGGTTGTTGGCCTACTCCACTATGGGCACGATTAATCGGATCCTTACATATCGTCTTTTTGCTGCTCGCGTGGTGGCACAAGTTTATGCTCGACGGCAAATGCCGCCGCCTCGCTGCGCCGCGAGAGTCCCAATTTATCCAGGATATGGCTGACATGGTTACGCGCGGTCTTTTCACTGACGTATAACGTATCGGCAATCTGTTTGTTGGTATAGCCGCGTGCCACCAGCGTTAGCACTTCACGTTCGCGCTCGGTGAGCTCGTTCCCTGGCATCTGCGCCAGGCGCTCCATGGCCTGTCTGGTAGCATTGGCATCGATCAGTGATTGGCCCGAGGCTACTAGGCGTATTGAACGCAATAGCTCGGCTCGGCTTAAATGCTTTAGCAGGTAACCACTGGCCCCAGCGAGAATCGACGAGATTACAGCGTCATCGTCAGTATAGGAAGTAATCATCAGGATGTGCACATCGGGGTAGCGACTTTTAATCTCGCGGCATGCCTCGATGCCATTCATTTTCTCCATACGCACATCCATGAGAATCAGTTGTGGATCCAACACAGCCATCTTGGCCAGGGCTTCCGATCCATTACTTGCTTCTCCGACCACGGCGAGATCTGGCTCTGCCTCGAATGCGGCACGCATGCCCAGGCGTACTACTTCGTGATCGTCTACAATCATAATGCGTATTTTTGCCATATTGCCTCCTTAGATGGGAATGCGTGCCAGGACACTGGTGCCTCCTGTGGGTATTTGCCTCACTTCAAACGTTCCGCCTAATTCTTCAGCTCGCTCAAGCATCCCTCGCATGCCATGACCTGAATAGATGCGCTGTTGTTCTCCGTTGGCCCCAAGATGATAGCTATGGAGTGCTGCATAAAAGCCTATACCGTCATCGCTTATCTCGACTTCAACGAATTGCGGTAAATGGTGCAGGTATACCTGGATCTGAGTTGCACCAGCGTGCTTATAAGCATTGGTGAGTGCTTCCTGGGTAATACGGAAAATAGCGGTTCCCACCTGTGCTGTCTTGCGTGCACGCCTTTGATCTCCGTTTGGCGATGCTTCGATACCTTCGACTACTAAACGTGCTGGCAATCCACTGATCGTTTCAAACTCGCGTAATTGGTTGGTCAGCATCTGTGTCAGAGTGGAGGTGCCTCTCATCAATGGTTTCAGGGTAAACATATAGTGGCGAGTCTCCCACAACGCTTGCTTCGAGATAGTCACTAGCTTATCCAGCCGCTCGGCTACAGGCTCTAACATCAACGTCTCTTCAGGAGAGGCGTCAGCTAGACGCTTCAGGAGAGCCGCACATGTTTCGCTGTTTAAACTCAACATATAGATGAGTTGAGCGATGCCGTCGTGAATCTCACGTGCGATCCGCCCGCGTTCTGCAGCTGCCGCCAGGTCGGCAGTCTGTTCAGTCAGGCGCACGTTCTCCAGCGCTACGGCCAGTAGTGTTCCTACGATTTTCAAGAAGTTCTCTTGCCTCTCTTCAAATGGCGTTTTCCGTGTGCTTTCGGCTCCTAATACCATGTACACATGCTCCTCTTTGGAAAAAGGCTGGTAGAAACGAGCTATGCCAACAGATTCTTCTTGTCCCTCCGCGTCTAGCGGCTCAAAGGCGAGCAGCTTTTCTCCTGATTGCGCCACTTGTGCTACTAACAACTCGCTCGTATCACGTGGTATTGCCTCAATTCTGCCTGACTCCACGTACGTGTCGATTTGTGGCCGTGGACTGTTACTCTCTCCTCTGTAGTTAAGCAGGGCTATTATCAGATGCTCAAAGTGACCGCCTTGACGTATCTGTTTAACACTTTGTTGCAAGAGTTGTTGGCTATTGCTGGCCCCAGCTACCAACGTCTCGCTTACTCGCAACAAAGACCGTTGTCTGCGTAAGCTGTCCTGGTCATGCCTCTTAGTTCGCGTAACGCTGTTTAGCAACGTAGCTATGTAAGCGGTAAAGATGGCTACGAGCAGAACATCTAATATTGAGCCTAACAGATCCTGCACTTTTAGGGTATAAGGCAGCTGTGCCATAGGTGGTGGAATGAACAATCCGAGCAAGACAAATAGATCATAGCCGATTGCCGCCGCTAAACCACCGCGATAACGAAAAGTAAACCCTGCAACAAAAACTGTTGAGAAACCGTAGCGGTAGAATGGTGATCCGTCACCAAAAGGAGGAGTTCCATAGATGGCGCTAAAATACATGACTAGTCCACAGATGATCACATCCAAGCCATAGATAGCGATATTTTTGTACGGATTACTTGATCGGGCCAATGGAGGCAGTATCTCTGGCTCTTCATCTGTGGCGAGTGGTTGTGGACGTTTGCGTTCCCATATGATGCGCCTCTCCCGCTTCGCCTGTTGCTCTTTAGGTTGTCCTGGTGTATTTTCCTTATTCTTCCTCGGAAAGCCGGGTAGGAATATTTTGAAGACGGGGGCGTAGAAGGTGACTACTAATGACTGTATAAAAGTTATGGTCAGGAGAAACAATATTAGAGGTGTTGGTTTTTGAGGCGCTAGCATTATCCAGAACAACGCATAGAACCACCACGTCCATCGCCAGATCAGAAAGAAGTATGTCGGAATGCTGCGTAGGCGGCGTAGCGTGGTCTGGGGAATACCTCGAATGCGCGGTTTTGTTTTCTGGCTCATGGCTGTTTACGCTTCCTGTCTGATTGCAAGACACGCTGTCGTCACCCATGCTCTGTTCTTCTTTGTAGGCAGTATGCATTGTTTTAACCAGCCTGTCAATAAGTAGTTGCCTGAAATACTCCGTTATGTGATACTATTTTGTGAGAAAAAACATAAGCAAGAAAGGGAACATACAATGCCAGGACAGATACTAAAACCAATTCGTTCACTAGGCGTACTCACTGGCGGTGGTGACGTACCAGGATTAAACGCTGCAATTAAGGCGCTGGTCTATCGTGCGGAACCGATGGGTATCCGTGTGGTGGGTCTGCGTGCAGGGTGGAAAGGCATTAGCTACATCGATCGATCACGTAGCATTGACTCCCTGATCTTCGATGCTGAGAAACCTAGCACCTGGCAAGACTGCTATCTGATGCCTTTGAATAGACTAAACACCCGCCCCATCGACAGGGAGGGTGGAACCATCCTGCAATCCTCCCGTACCAATCCCGCACGTGTGCTTGTGGGTGATCTTCCACCTCACCTACAATCTCATGTCGGCGGCCGTGCCTCAAGTGAGTATGTTGATCTCACGGATGAGGTGTTGGCGAACTTGAGCTTTCTTGAATTGGATGGCCTGGTAGTTATTGGTGGGGATGATACCTTGAGTTATGGTTCCATCCTCTCTGCAAAAGGAGTTCCAATCTGGGGGATTCCCAAGACCATGGATAATGATGTGCATGGGACTGACTACTGCATCGGTTTCCAAACAGCAATTAACCGGGCGGGAGAATTTATCAACCGTATCCGCTCAACTGCTGGGTCCCATAGTGAGACCATCCTTTTCCGCATGTTCGGTCGCGATGCTGGCTTCACAGCACTGGAGACAGCCATCGTTTCCTGGGCTGATCGCCTTTTGATCCCCGAGGTACCTGCTAACATTGACATTCTGGCCGAGCTAATCACACATGATCGGCAGAATCCACTCAGCTATTCAACTGTAGTACTCTCAGAGGGAGCGAACCTTGGCGTACCTGTACCGGAAGTCGGGCATCCTGATGCTTATGGACATCGAAAAAAAGTTAACGTGGCTGAGTTCCTGGCTGATGAACTTACCCGTCGCTTGCCAGGAGTACGCTTCCTGGCAATTGACCTGACTTATTTCCTGCGCAGCGGCGAACCAGATGTCTATGACAAACATATGGCAATCTATTATGCCAATCTAGTTATGAGCCAGCTTGAATCAGGCATACATGGTGTTATGGCGGCCCACCGCGATGGCGCTTTTATAAGTACTGATATCCCTGGCAAAGATCTGCCTGCGCGGCGTGTTGACCCTGAAGACTATCACCCAACACGTTATCGTCCACGCTTCGAGCACATTGCGGGTCCTTATCGGCCACAACAGTAGAGACATGGTGCACTGCGTTTCGCAAGGATATCTCGAGGAGTGAAAACTTGAAAAAGGCTCGGGATTTTGTTGAAGAGAATCCAGGTCTCTCGAGTAAGTAAACGATGTTTAAAAAGAATTGGCTGATCACGCTGGTTCTCCTACTAGTGTTTTCGGTAGAATTATTGACGCTTGTCGATTGTGGTCCTGTGCATGGACCCGCCACGACCGTATCTCAGGTCGATTGCAGCGGGCATCAGGCCGGTACTCACATCAGTGGTTCCCCAACGGTTAATGCATGCCACAAGAGGTTGCTCGTTTTTTCCAAAACGGGCGGATTTCTCCATGCCTCGATCAAGGATGGGAAAATAGCGCTCCAAAAGCTGGCTACCGAACATAGCTTCGTGATCGACTTTACGGAAGATGCGACGGCTTTTACTGATGCAAATCTGGCACATTACGTTGCCGTTGTTTTCCTACTTACTACTGGTGAAATACTCGATGATAGCCAGCAAGCAGCATTTGAACGCTATATTCGGGGCGGTGGAGGGTATGTGGGCGTTCACTCTGCCAGCGATACTGAATACAACTGGCCCTGGTACGGTGGATTGGTAGGCGCGTACTTCGACCGCATCCATGGACACTCGAAGGTCGTACAGGCGACCATTCACGTCGTTGATAGAACCCATCCATCAACCGCTATGCTACCGGGCATGTGGGTGCGTACTGATGAGTGGTACAACTTTGCTTCAAATCCTCGTGGGAGAGTCAGTGTACTGATGACTCTAGATGAGAGTACGTACAGTGGTGGGACGATGGGCGCTGACCATCCCATTGCCTGGTATCACGAGTATGATGGTGGACGTGCCTGGTATACAGCATTGGGTCATACCTCAGAAAGCTATTATGAACCTTTATTCCTTGCTCATCTGTGGGGTGGCATTATATATGCAGTTGGAGGCGGGCAGAGAATGGCGACGATGCTCGATCAGTAGCAGCCTGTAACAGCAGGTATCGTATACTTAAGGGAAGGTTATCGGTCTTGATATCTACGCAATATGCCCTTGGAGGTAATTATGGCTCTTAAGGATACTAAGAGTGACAAACCTACCAGCAGCGACATCGCGCGCTACCGAGAGAACTATCTTTCTGAGCAAGAAGGAGTGTATCTTTACCGTATGCTTGCCGAAACTGAGAGTGATGCCCACCTGGCAGAACTATACCGGCGGATTGCTAGCATTGAACAGCGGCACTCGGATCTCTGGAAAGATTATCTGATCGACGCAGGTGAAACACCGCCAACCTATACCCCGAACTGGCGCATCAGGACATTAGTATGGATAGCTAAACGCTTTGGTACAAGCGCGGTGCTATCCACTGTTTCTTCGATGGAAAACAATGCTGTTTATGACTATGATTCCCAACCAGAGGCCGTCAATGCTGGTCTGCCGACCGACGAGCGCTCGCATGCTCGCCTGTTTAGCTATTTGCAATCTTCGACCAGGGGCGGCATTACTGGTCCTTCGCTCGCTCAGTTTGAGGGTCGTCACCGCAGTGCAGGGGGCAACGAGCTACGTGCCGCCGTACTGGGTGCAAGTGACGGGCTAACCTCGAATCTCAGCCTGGTGATGGGTGTCGCAGGTGCGACGCTTGCGGGTCATGCCATTCTTATCTCCGGCTTGGCGGGATTGCTAGCGGGCGCGTTCTCCATGTCCATTGGTGAGTGGGTCTCTGTACAGAGTGCGCGTGAACTCAACCTTCACCAGGTCGCTATCGAGCGCGAAGAACTGAAAAATGTCCCCGATGAAGAACAGGAAGAGTTAGCACTGATTTATCAATCGAAAGGTATAGATGAGAAAACCGCGAATGAGCTTGCCGCCAACCTGATGCAACAGAGCAATACCGCGCTTGATACGCTCGCACGAGAAGAGCTGGGCATTGACCCAAAAGACCTCGGTGGTTCTGCTTGGGGAGCAGCTATAACATCGTTTTTCCTCTTCGCGATTGGAGCGATTATTCCAGTCTTCCCGTTTATCTTCATCAGTGGATTCACAGCAGTTGTCATCAGTTTAATCCTCAGCGTGATTGGCTTATTCGGTATAGGTGCAGGCGTAAGCTTGACCGCTGGCTCCCCACTCTGGAAATCGGGTGGGCGACAAATACTCCTTGGCTTACTGGCAGCAGGCATTACATTCGGTATAGGCAGGCTCATCGGCGCAGCGGTTGGGTAGTTACTACGCATTCCTGGCTAACCAGGAAGAATTCGGCACCTAGCCTTCTTGTCAACGCTGCTGCTAGCGATGTGAGCAGCTAGCCTGCGGTTCAGGCAAGACGATAGGAGAAGGAGGAATAGTATTGGGCCATCCAACCTACACTGATCTTTTCACATACTTTCAGCAGCGACTCTTCTCGACTGGTGGTGAGTCTCACCAGGTAGCACGTCTGGCAGAGGCCGCAGAGATCATTGCCGCTCACCCTGCATTGATTGCCAGTGAGATTGTTGTTCCGCCAAACTTTGGTCAAAATCAACATTGGGGAGCAATACTTCCGCTATTGAGCAGTAAAGGCATTGTTATACGCGAGGCTGGAAGTCCAGCCAATGTTGCCGATGCTCCTGCCGGCCTTTCTGGCGCGGAACTTGCTATCGCTGAGACGGGTTCTGTACTCCTCGCTGAAAACTCGCTCGAAGCCAGAGTAGTCAGTATGCTTACCCTGACGCACTTCATACTCGTGAGTGAGGACAAGCTTGTTCCAATGCTTGATGATGCGGCTGTGATCTTACAGCGGCTGACCAAGGTAGGTTCTGATCAGCGTCATTATATGTCTTTTGTCACAGGTCCCAGTCGTACCGCCGATATTGAGCGCACGCTTACTATCGGGGTGCAAGGACCAAAAACGTTGTGCGTCATTATTGTTGCAGACGAGGATGAGGCAAAGCCATGACTAGCGACTATAAAGTCACGTCCCCTCAACAGATTGTGAGCGAAGAAACAGCGAATCCCACAAACGAGAATCAGCCTTTTGAAGAACGCCTGGAAGAGGCACTCAGCGACGAAAACATGCACCGTGCCCTGGAACGCTTTGCCCCTTCCTGGCGTGCCTCACGCGCAACAGTTTTTGCCTCTGAGGAGGCCGATTACGGTTCTGATTATAGCTTTGCCCACATGCGTGCTACACTGCGCAAATCGAAAGACTATGCGATTGAACACCAGGCAGAACTGATAGCTCAATTTAAAGCTCAGGCAGAAGCTGCAGGAGCGATTATCTACGAAGCACGCACAGCAGAGGATGCCAATCGCTATATTTACGAGCTGTGTCAGCGCAAGGGCATTGACCTTATTGTCAAATCCAAGACAATGGTGAGCGAAGAGACCGAGTTGAATCTCTACCTTGAAGCACGAGGCATCACTCCTGTTGAAACTGATCTTGGTGAATGGGTAGCTCAACTCGCTCACGAACGTCCCTCGCATATGGTTATGCCCATCATTCATAAGACGCGCCAGCAAGTGGGCAGTATACTTACTGAAGCACTTGGCCGTGAGATTTCGCGTGAAAATGTTGCCGAGCAGGTGGCGGTGATTCGTGTTGAGCACCGTAAATCATTTCTCAACGCGGGTATGGGCATCAGTGGAGCAAATGCATTGATTGCTGAAAGCGGTACCGTGATGATGCTTACCAACGAGGGAAATGGCCGCCTGGTGACGTCACTACCACCTGTTCATGTTGTAATGGCTGGTTATGATAAGCTTGTTGGCACATTTGCCGAGGCTATGACGCAGTTACGCCTGCTCGCCCGTAGTGCCACTGCCCAGCAAATTACGAGCTATACAACTTTTATCACTGGTCCCGCGACGCCTGACAAAGAGATGCATATCGTTCTTGTTGATAATGGACGCAGCGAGATGCGCGATGATCCCCGCTTCAAAGAAGCACTACGCTGTATTCGCTGTGCTGCCTGTGCCAACGTCTGCCCTCCTTATCAACAGGTGGGTGGGCACGTCTTCGGCTATATCTACAGTGGAGCAATTGGACTAGTCGTCACACCTTTTCATCATGGCCTCGATGCAGATGCGGGACCGCAGAGCCTGTGTGTAAGCTGTAACGCCTGCGAAACCGTTTGTCCCGTCGAGATACCGCTGCCGAACCTGATCCTGGATGTGCGTAGTCGCGTTGTTGAGGCGAAGGGGTTGCCATGGCTTAAGAAGGTGACCTTTGGAGCGATGGCACGTCCACGCCTGTTTGATATAACGGTGAGATTTTTTAGCTTTGCCCAGTTTCCGGTGACACGAGGCAGCAACTACATTAGCACACGTAGCCTGGGGATACTTGGCAAGCTCCCTGGTGTACGTGCGCTAGCGAAACTCGCACGCTGGCGCAGTCTTCCTGCTTTCGCGATAAAGCCCCTGCGCGATAGGGTAAAAGGAAAATTCTCGCCATCTTTGAGTAGTAGAACAAGCCAGGCCAGTACAGAGCGGTCTGGCGTAACAGTCTGCTACTTCGCGGGTTGTATGATAGATCGTCTTTTTCCTGAAATGGGTGAGGCTGCCATTAAAGTGCTGAGGGCAAGTGGTGTCCAGGTCACGTTTCCGCAGAAGCAAAACTGCTGCGGCCTGATTGCACTCAATTCTGGTGATCTCGTAGATTGTACGAAAATGGCACGCCAGACGATTACAATGCTGGAGCAGGCGCTTGAAGAAAGCAAGGCTGACTACATTGTTGGCGCCACGACAAGTTGTGTTGTGACCCTGACACAAGACTATATCAGGCTCTTTGAGGATCTACAGCAGCAAGGGTGGCTGCAGCGTGCGCGGGCATTGGCCGAGAAGGTGATGGATTTTGCGAGCTTTGTAGATCATGTTTTGCTGGCAAATGGTACGCAACTGCCGGTTCGGAAAAGCGATGGCAAAGGCAACGATGTGATCGTGACGTATCATGATTCTTGCCAGTCGATCAATTGTCTTGGGCTACGGTCGGAGGCACGGCATATCATCCAGGATATGTTGGGGTTGGAGTTGCGGGAGATGCCGCAGTCGGATGTTTGTTGCGGGTTCGGAGGTTCCACATCGGTGGAGCATGGGGACGTGGCGGAGCGCATTATGAACAATAAGCTGAATAATGCTGAGAGTACAGAGGCGACGGTGCTTGTGGCGGATAATCCCGGGTGCCTGATGCATTTAAGGGGAGGGGTTGATGCAAGTGGGAGGAAGATGCGGGTGTTGCATTTGGCCCAGCTTATTGCTGAACAATTAGAGTCATGATGTGTGTGGCAAGTTTGGAGACCTGGTCATCTCTGCTGACGACACAGAGATCAGATCCATTGAGAGTTTGCACGAGAAACTCGTAGCAGCACAGAGCGGCACACTCACAATAGAGATACTGCGTGGTATAGAGCGCTATGTCCTCCATATGTCAGTTGGTAGACCAGCTAATGAGGGCCTATTCTAACCGCTTTCTATGATAGACTTACTCTTGTCGAAGAACATTACGCAGGCGGGGGGAGCAAGACGCTCTTACACCATGAACGTCTGTGCTTGGCTCTATCAGAGGTCTTTGACGGTGAAAGGGGGTAACGATTCATCAGGGGGTTCCAAGGGGCCTGCAAGGCCCCTTGGCGGGGTGCGGGGTGTCCCCGCCTTCCTCCCCCACCCAGCCGCCAGAGGCGGTGCCAGAGCAAAGAAACCTGAAGAGTTACGAAAGGGGTATCATATAGATGGTTCGACTCGGAGATCAACGATGGTAATGAAAGAGACGCTTGTCATTTCTAGGACCCTGGCCCGTCGGCTCGCCATTGCGGCACAGTATCTGGATGGTTCGCGACGTAACGCCGACACCGAGGGCATTATGGACGTGATTGGTCAGCTGGGTTGTCTGCAGCTTGATCCCATCAACGTTGTGGCCCGCAGTCATCTGCTTGTGTTGTGGAGTCGCCTCGGCTCATATGATACTGTGCTCCTCAATACCTTGCTCTGGCAGGAACGTCGGCTCTTCGAGTACTGGGCACATGCGGCTTCGATTGTATTAACCCAGGACTACCCCATCCACCAGATGATGATGCAGCGATACGGCCAGGAGTCTGACTCCTGGTCGCAGAAAGTCAACGCCTGGATGCAGCAGAATGAGAGCCTGCGAATATCCATCCTCACCGCGCTGCATCAGCGCGGTCCCTTGCGTTCCCGGGATTTCAAAGATACGTCTCTGGTTGCCTGGCAATCGACTGGCTGGACAGGGGGCCGCAATGTTGGCAGAATGCTTGACTTGCTCTGGGCTCAGGGAAAGATCATGGTTGTCAGGCGCATAGGTATAGAAAAGTGGTGGGATCTGGCGGAACGCTGCCTGCCCGCTTGGACCTCAAAAGAGCCACTTTCTGAGCGCGAGGTGGTGCGTTGTGCCGCCCAGAAAGCCTTGCGCGCCTTAGGAGTAGCGACCGAGCGAGATATTGCTCAGCACTTTACACGCGGCCGCTACCCCGGCCTCAGCGAGGTATTGGCCGAACTGGAAGCCGCCGGACACCTCGTGCGTGTCCGAGTTTATGAGCGTGGCAAAGAACTGACAGGCCCCTGGTTCATGCATGCTGCGTCGTTGCCAACTCTGGATCTGTTGGAGAAGAATGTCTGGGAACCCCGAACAACCCTACTCTCCCCGTTCGATAACCTGATCTGTGATCGTGAGCGGACAGCCCGTCTCTTCAATTTCACGTATCAGAGCGAGATCTACACGCCCAGGAACAAACGCCGATTCGGGTACTACGTCATGCCAATTTTGTCCGGCGATCGACTGATTGGCCGGATTGATCCGGTGCTCGAACGAACGCACAAGCGGCTTGAGATCAACGCAGTTTATTTCGAACCCTCTACTCGCATCGCACGAGAGACCGTCCAGGCGGTAACAAGTGCCATCGAGGACCTGGCAAGGTTTCTCGGCGCAACGACGATCTCTTACAACCACCCTCTGCAAGAGGACTGGAAGCAAATGCTCTCCTGAACTCACGCGCCTGTAAGCAAGTGTACAGCAGAAAGGCGTTATCGCAAAGTGCTCGCTGGCAGATGCGACGTGAATCTGGGATGCCAAAGGTGCGATCGACAGTGTCGGTGCTGGGGATAATCATTACGTCTACGTCGGGTGCCAGATCGCTATTGAGGCCGATTGAGAGCAGGTCATTTGATACATCAGCATCTTCTGCGTTCTCAATTGTAGAGGGGAATGATCATAAGAAATCAGACATACTGAGTTTTTAGAAACGTAGCGAATTGATTGAAAATGTAGTATAATAATTTCTGAGCTTATATTGCATATAATGCAGTTCAAGCAAGCGGTACTTGAAAAATGGAGAGGCGAGCGCTAAGAAGATATTGAACTTGAGTAATGCATTCGAATAGCTGGCAAGGGGCTAAAAATGCGGAACAAATTACTCACAACGACTAGTTCGCTGGCAGCAACCCTCATCGGCGTTAATGCTCCATCACCTCTAATTGACCTCGATAAGATCCTTACAATTGTCGCTGATACCTATGATTATACAACCTCGATAGATGATGAGAGACAATTCAATGACTCTAATCTAGCTGAACCTCTAGAGATATTCGCACAACTACTCAGAAAGCAATACAGACAGCGTGCTCATGTTTTAGCTATTAGCTGCGGCGCGGGATGGGAAGCAAATTTCCTGATGGCCCGAGGTTCTGATATCGTAGGGATCGACACTTCCGCTGAGGTGCTGCAAAGAGCACGCAACCGTGTACCGGGTGGAAAATTCTTACAAATGGATATACAAAATCTGCATTTTCCCCCCGAAGAGACTTTTGACGCTGTCTGGAGCACACGCACGTTAATTCATGTGCCCCCAGCCCTGGTAGTTGATTTATTAGCTTCCTGGAAACGAGTATTGAAGCCCGGTGGTATTTTAGGCCTCGGTGTCAACATAGGTGAACGCAACGGCTGGGAAACAAACGAGGCGATGTCCGAGTTGCCTATGTTTTATCACTATTTCGCTGATGGTGAACTAGAAGAGGCGCTCGAAGCTGCTGGATACCAGGTAGTGGAAAAAGCTCGTATTACAAGCAAGTCCAATTCTGCCGAATCTCGCAATTTTTTTGTTTTCGCGCAAAGATCTGACACAAGCCTCGACAAGATCATTTATTCACAATATGTGCATTATGATGAACATGAAAAACGAAGAACAGTACAACCCGAAGACTTAGAGCCAGTCATTGCTTTACTTCTACATGCCGGTTCCCTCACATCCAAAGAACAAACAAACCTTTGCTTGTTGTACGATCAGTTAACCTTACGGGATAGAGCCGATGGTAATCGCTACAAACTAGCAGCGCAGAAATTGAAGCTTCACCTGCAAACGCCAGAAACCTTTTTCACTGAAGACTTTGATGTGTGGCTTGCAATGGGCAAATTACATCTTAAGCTGGCTCAGTACCCGCAGGTTACTTTATGCCTGGAACAGGCCCTTAGACTTCGACCTGATCACTTTGCTACCCTTATGCGCTTAAGCTATGCTTACGATGGAGTGAAAAATTTCGATAAAGCCATCGCAATTGCACACACAGCAGAGCGCCTCCCCGAACAAAGCCGGGTGAGTAACGAGGAAAAGGCAGAATTATACCATGCGTTGGGCCATTCCTACATTGACCGCAGTCTAAGTGCGAATAACGAGGTATCTGTCCAGGATAGGGAAAAGGGTGACTACTATATGCAGCTTGCCTGTAGCACGGGAAAGAACGGATATATGTATATCGCCTGTCTTGCAAGTATATATAATGAAACAAAACGCTTTTCAGAGACCATCCAGCTTTTTGATACTTTCATTGAAAATGAGAAGATCCGTGTAGATGAGAAACTCGAAAATGCACTATACTTTTACCGAGCAGAGGCAGGCATAGGCACAGATCGCTATGCCCACGCACTGGGGTATCTAGCTCATTGCGAGCGCTACGCCCGGGCCAACCGGGACTGGGATGCACTTGCGCATGTGAAGCTCTATCAAATACGCACCGAATTGAAGCGGAAAGATGTAGGAGAACTGAGCCCTGATGAAATTCGCTCTCACTTATCAGTCCTCTACGAGCACGAGCCTTCACCTTACGTCGCGGAATCCTTCAAACTCGACCGTGAGAATGTAATCAGCATATTGAGCGCATTCTACCTGATCAACCAATCTCTCAACGAACAGGTGCTTCCCGATAATGTTGACGAGATTTTAGCAGAAGCAATCTATTACCTGGAAAAAATGTATGAAAGAGGTGAAGAGCGCGAGTTGAACCTCCTGGTTTTCGCCGATAATCCTGGCGCTGTACCTGGTGAGTTATATAAATTCAATTGCAGACTCCACCTCTTCAGATTTGATGAAGTGGGCACGGATTTAACCGAAAGAGAAATGCACCAATTTCGGGTATGGGCGATTCTTGCTTTAACAGGTGAGGCACCTGCGTCAACACTTTCCGCGATCACTTTCGCGATTGGACGCTTCTCTCATGAAGGATACACCATTTATTTCTACGATCCTAAAAGGGTCTTGCCTACGTTTGTACGAAAATCCCTGAATGAATTCTTCGTGGATAGCATCGAGGAAATTGCACAATTTACCTACGTAAATATGCTTTACGACAAAGCGCGTGATTACCTCAGCAGTACGAGGATACCAGGTTTATCTGCTATGGATATCACACTTTCAGAGCAGAGTTCATCGAACATTGATTTGTTGCCAATCGAGGAGGAGGTGAGATAATGCAGGAGCAGCTTTCACATAAACAGCAAGCACTACATGCAGGAATACGAATGTCAGATGCAAGGAGGAAGCGGCGTTCGGAAGAGGATTCACCTGGGCTCGTGCTCCAATATGATCTCATCCTGGGTTTCTTACAGAAGATCGGGCCAGTACTAGCCGAATATCCAGAGCTGAACATGTTTTACTTCCCTGTCCAATCTGAGCAACTCCTTTGCGTCTACCGTCTAGCAAATGTGCCGGAGCCACTTCCTGTGGAACTCCGCCCTTACCTGATAGTCACTCTCGCTAATGCTCGCCAACTCTTCAATGAAACGCTAGATGCGGGATTCCTCTCGTCTTACCACCTGCCGCTGGAGAATCTCGAATACCAGCATGACACAAGTCAGCAGAAATTGGTTCTAGAAATTATCTTTTCTACCCTGGGCGGTCAATTACCCTATACGCATCCAAAAGCTGCTACATCGCTCGTTATTTGTTGTCCTATTCCAGACAAGCTTGCAACTGCAAGCAAGCGACTGCGTGACTTATCCGGTCTCCTCATTCTTTTTGGCGACGAACAGAATTTTTCTCAATCAAGCCATTCTTCACTGGTCAAAACAGTGAATAAGGAGTTTAATAAATATATCGAAGATACGGGACAATATGCTGCCATCCGTGAGCTGGATTTCTTTCTCTCATCGCTTATTAGCCAGGATGAACGTATTCAAGACAACCAGAACCGCGTTCTTGGCTTTATTGCTCAAATGGTAGTTCATCGCTTTCGCAATTTCAGGCAAGTAGCAGAGTTCATTGTTCAAGAATATCCTACGGCGCAGTTGGTTAGCAAGGATCCAGACCATTACGAAGAGAAAATACGGGCTATGAAAACCCAATTAAACAGCGCCAGGCGCCTGGAAAAACAGCTAAAATATGTAGAACGCGCACCAGACAAGACGCCAATAACACTAGGTGAACTCGTTGATATTGTTGAGTATGTTTTCAATGAAATGAAAATGCAGACGAAAAGTTCCATCGAGCTGGAGGTTGACATCCCTGATAGCTCTCGTTCAGAGCTGGTCTTATCACCACCGGCTGTCATCGAAGAAGTGTTTTATAACCATCTTGAAAATATGTTCCGAGCAATTGATCATCCGGATGTAGAAAACAAGAAGCTGTCCCTACAATCTCATGAGGAAGAAAAACTCCTTTGCCTCGACCTTATCAATTATGGACCAGCGCTTGCCTCAGATGTTTTAGAGGACTTGCAACGTCTGGTACGTGTCAGCCGACCAAGTGGCTCGGGTCTTGGTATGTTCTTGTCAGCAATGATCATGCGTAGCGTAGGTGGCGATCAAGAAGTAATCAGTCCCATACCTGGCAAGGATAGAGACGTATGCATTACATTTCAATTTCCGCGCCCCTAGAAAGGAGAGATCCACGTGGCTACCATCCTCATTGTTGAAGACCAGCCTGAAAACCAGTCACTTTACGCCGATATTGTCTATCGCGTTCAACGTGAACTAGGTCTTACCATTCAACTTCGTTCAGCTTCAGACTTTGAGAACGCTCAACGTGCCTTGGACCGCGGTCTCGAAGAAACTGAAGAAGCTCCTCTCTTGATTTTGCTTGACATGGAGATCCCTTACAAGGGACGTAAAGACAAACGTGCCGGTTACCGGCTGATGCAACAGTATCGTGAGCATTTTGCTAGCTCCTATTGGGTGCCGCTGACCGCTAACATTGCATGGCATGAAAAAGACCTGTCTGGCATGACTCCTCTTTTCGATGATTTATATAAATTACAGCCCTTCGGTGTTTTCTCCAAAGGAAGTACCAATGAACTAAAGGATATTGTGCGCCGCGCGCTAAGATTACACGTCGAAAGAACAGAAACCAGGTCACAGGAAGATGCCACTACTCTACCAGAAGTAATTATTAGATTTGATAATTTCCTCTATGCCATGCCGGACTACCAGCTCTATCATGAAATTCGGAGTGCTGCTGAGAATACTCGTGGTATTCTTCTCTTTGGTGAACCCGGCACCGGGAAAACTTTGACCGCTAGTTTGATGCATTATTATAGTGACCGACGAGATGCTAATTTTCATATCATTGATGGCATGATAGATGCAAGTGAGTTAGAAAAAATGCTCTTTCCTTCAAGCAAGCAGGCGGATGATGATGCTTTACTTGGTCAAGCGCAAGGGGGAACTTTATACATCGCAAATTTTGACAGAATGGGAAAGCAAGACAACGAAGAGAGCCAAAGGCTACAAAGAAAATTGCTGCACTATTTGAAGTACCGAAAGTATGATGTGCGTATCATCGGGGGCATTAATAGAAATCGTAAAGGCTTTCCCATGTTTAATAGATTCCTGCCTGAGTTACTAGATACGATGATTCCTCTAGACTTACCCCCTTTACGCGAAAGAAAAGATGATATTCCCCTTCTGATTGAAACTTTCCTGGAGCAATTCAACCAACAACGAAAAAAGCAGAGCGAGAGAAAGAAGTTTATCGATCTTCAACAGATCCATGAAATCCTGCAGGCACAGAACTGGCGGCACGGTAATATTGACCAATTGCGCATGGTGATAGAAGAAGTCCTGATCAAAACGCCATCTGCGTCGGTCACAGCAGATGACTTTAGGCCAATTCTAGACGCGCATGGAGATGAATATGCCTCCGATGCTGCACCAGCATCCGCCGAAACGGACGAAGAGCGACAAACAAAGGTTACGAAACCGCCTCTCATCATTACCGATGAAGATTTACGCAGATTCGGCATTCGTTGACGGCTTGTTGGGGACATAGTATGAAATTTTTAGTCAATCCGAAAGAGAATTTCTCCAGTACTGCCGTCTCTATTATCATTCAGGATGGTGCTGAGACAATATTTCATATTGAAGTGCCTGGCGGGCAAAACGATATTGCTGGTTGGTGCATTCGCTTCACATATTTGCGCAAAACGCAACCTCAAGAGCTACATGCACTTCTTAGTGCCATACCCCAACTCCTCGAAATACAGGTTGACGAGGATGCGCATCCAACATACTTAAAAGTGTTACACGCATTGTTTCTGTGGACAGAAAAAGAACAACAAGAGTTACAAGAACAAAGCTCCACAGAAAATGACCTACCAAACTTGTACAACCTGCACCAACAGCTTAAACACGCTCTTTTCAACTTCGAGGTAATTACCTCTCCCAATAATGAGTATTATAAAGCCATTTTCCCCCTTCCTGGTCAACAAAAATTAAGAGTCTATATCCCTGGTGGCTTATTTGAAAAATCTCCTGTTCAAACGAGTCAGGTGGTGCTCAAAAAGGCTCATGAGAGCGATCCTAAATACATCGAATATTTCATTCAAAACTACTCACACATCCAGGAATATGTCATGAGTGCTGATCCATTAACTTTTAAAGTCTTCACTAGCCTCTCGAAAGCCCTGGTTAGGTTAATAAGGCAAGAAAATGCTAACCTGAGCATCTATATCTCGCTTGTCCCCGACATTTGCACATTTATCGTAAAAAAAGAACTGGAGAGCGAGGAACAGAAGGAATATCTCGAGCCAATTTTGAGTAGTTCTGAAACCGTCGAACAGAAGTTAGAAAGATTGAATGGTCTCATTACGGATGTCAAGAATGAAATTTCTCTGAGACGGACACCGCATCCAGTGAACGTGAGGAAGTTTGAGGAAGATGGCTATAGGCGATTAATGCACGTGATCAGCGTCATCTCAAATCACTACTTAAAACTCTATGATCTTGATAGCTCAGCTAATTTCTGGCTCAAAGCTAGAAGTAGAGACCCTGTACTATGGTTTTTCCTGGTCCTTCACCGCCGGCCATTTCTATACCTGCTTTTCCAGATAGCGTTATTAAGTATTCCTTCCTTTTATGCTTACCAACATTGGCTAACAGGACAACAGTGTCCTCTTCTTCTTGGTTCGCCTAACTCGGCCATCGAAAAATCTTGTCATCTCATTCCCGATTCATCTAGCCTGGAATTCATTGTTGTACTGATATGGTATATGCTCCTTTTACTCCTCCTCTTTTTTATCTTCACGCAGATTGTACGTAAGCGCGGGGTGTATTCTCAGTTGTTGCTTCCACGCCTATTGGGAGCAGCTATCGTTGGCCTGATTCCTCTCTTGCTCAATGATCAATCCTGGAATATTGGTATTCAAAGTAGCGCGTTCAACGCGTTCTTTTTGGTTCTGCTTACCTATATTGGCTCCTTCATCTACATATTCATTGAAGTACATAATATTAAGAAATTCGTCAAGGGCCATTCGATAGCACAAGCCTTTAAAGAGAGTGGACGAATCTTTCTGATTGCCCTTTCAGAGACATTGTTTATTGTTACCATTGCCTCATCCCTCATCTTCCCCGCTGTGATCTCAAATATAGGAATCGATATAGCGAATGCTAGGTTTGGAATCTACGCCTCCACACCGCTGCTATCTTTTGGCTTCTTCCCAACTCTCATCATCGTCTGGACCGGGATCACGCTTTTCATTGGTTCGTTCGTCCAACTCTTATGGCAGGATCAACGCATCACAGAGTCTCTTTAGGGAGATGCACAACTTACCCATTTTCTTGCATCATGTTGTGCTATGCACTTATCGATTGGTAAGCCACTGCCCTTGACTAATGATCATATTCTGCATATATTTCTACTGGAGAGGTTTTTCTGTGTATGGTGTTACGTATCAGGCAGCTGAAAATTGGTCCCGAGGGGATGCTTGCGATTCTCCTCATCGCATTGGCTACGTGGTTGCGTCTGCTGCTGATCGCCTGGGGCTGGCCACATAGCAATGTGGATGAGGCCACTATGGGTCTCATGGCTCTGCATATTACGGCCAAAGGCGAACGCCCGCTCTTTTTTTATGGCCAGTATTATATGGGCACCGGGGAGGCGTTTCTTGGGGCGGCCTTCTTTCGGCTGGTTGGGATATCGGTGTTCACCCTGCGACTTGGTCCCGTTCTATTGTTTGCCCTCTTCCTGAGCAGTATGTATCTCCTGACAAGCCTGCTGTATACGCAAAAACTGGCGGTGCTCACGCTCGTCTTGTTGAGCCTGGGATCGAGCATCATGCTAGATACAGAAGTCGTTGCGCTGGGTGGGTATCCTGAACTGCTCTTCTGTGGCTCCCTGTCGCTCCTGCTTGCCTGCTGGCTGGCCCTCACGGATGCGCGCTACGCGTCGCTCCGCACACAGCTCTGGCGCTGGCTTGCCTATGGATGTTGGGGGCTTGTGGTGGGGCTTGGGTTCTGGAGTGACTTCCTGATGCTCCCGTTTATCCTGGTTTCTGGCCTGCTCCTGGTGCTGTTCTGCTGGCGCGAGTTGCTCAAGGGTGCAGTCTTGTTTCTGGTGCTGGGTCTTGCCATCGGTGCCTTTCCTTTAATCTTCTACAATCTGCATGCAGTGCCAGGACAGAGTACCTTGAAAGTACTCAGCTACCTTCATAGCAATGGTCATCTCCAGTTAGCTCAACTCACCTCCCATGACCGTATCCCGTTTGGACCTCAAATTCGTGGAATGCTATTGACCAGCCTGCCTGCGACCACGGGAGGCGCGCCTTTCTGCTTTGATTCCTATACCCATTTCAGGCTCGCTGGGTATCTCGGTCCCGAACAGTTTCCGTGTTCGATTGTCCATGGCAACTGGAGCCTAGTTAGCATGGCGCTCGCCTGGAGTCTTGGTTTTCTCCTACTCTGGGCAATCGCAACCTTTCTAACGCTGAAGAATCTCTGGAAATTATGCGTGAGAACTCCAGAACAGTCGCGGTCACCAGCAGAACAACACGCGGTGAAAATTTATTTTGCCTGCCTGATGCTATTATGCTCTGCTGGGTTAACCTTGTGCCTCGTTGGAACCAGTCCTATGGCAGCAGCATTTCCAGCCAATTCGCGCTATTTAATTGGTTTGCTGGTCTCTACTCCCGCGCTGATCGGCCCTCTGTGGGGCTTGTCACTTGACAAGAGGACGTTAAATGCGGATAGGAGTACCAGCACGAACCACCCCGCATTGGCATTATTCACATTAATGGTTAATCGAACGACAATCAAATTCGTCTTGAAGCGAGGAGTACTTTTCTTGATCGGCTTTTCGCTTCGAAAACTAACACATACATTGCAGACCTCATATATAATGGAGCAAGTATATGGCAGTTAGCTCCTGTTGGCAAGCTGCCCTTTCGATATTACGCATTTGCGTCCGACAAAGCGTCGTCAAACTCTTCATCCCTTGGTTGTACTTAGTGCATAATCAAGCGACCATTTCGGGGAGACATCCCCCGATACGCTCCTCTTGTTCTGCACGAGGCTCACCCAGCGATACAATCGCTACAAGTGATACAAATGATACAAATGATACAAATCTCACCAGAAGTACACTAGAGACCGTACATAACCGAGATAAGCCAAACTCGCGGCCAGTTGCTGCTCTTCATATGTGATAATCGCCTTTACTGGCTCGTCCCGTTCAACAAGACACCGAGGCGTTTTTCGCAGTCTTCTATATTATGTATATTCTGATGTCAACCCCCTTCTTCCCGTGGGGAACGAGTCAGCCATCGCGGAACGGTGCGTAGATAGTTCTGATAGCTCTCCCCATACTTTCGGGCGAGGCGCGGTTCCTCGACAAATACCACGAACAGATGCACCCCCAGCACGAGCAGCAGGAGATAGGCGATCAGCCAAAGGGAGTGAAAGAGCAGAGCCTCACCGCTGATCATCAAAAAGAGAGCCAGATACATGGGATTGCGCACCCAGTGATACGGCCCCGTTCTGACCAGGAAGATCGGCGCAGAGATGGGCGCGAGCGTCCCATGGCCTGTGAAGGTAAACAGCCCATTACACCACAAGAAGAGTCCCACTCCCACCAGTAGCGGGAGCAAACCCACCAGCCAGATCGATGGGGAAAGCGGAGGTACTCCTCCCGACCATTGCAAGAGGAGCCAGGGAACGATGCCCGGCACCGTCAAGAAACCCAGGATCGTGAAAAAGAGCGATTTCAGAGCCACCATAGACTCCCTCCTCTGTCTTTGGTTTGAAAGGCCAGGGCTGCTCCAAGCATGGAAGCAATATTGATTACCCGGCCAGAGCGCTGCTCCTTCATGTAGCGAGCTACCGCTCGCGAACAGAGGAATCAAAGCCTTCTTGCGTTTCCCCTTGTGGTCAACGGTCCCAATCACGACGCTGTCGAGACGTGGCGTATGTGCGCAAGGCAGCTTGCAAATGTGTAGCGGAATGCTAGTGGAAAGGGAAGGCCGCGTCCCATGAGCGCCGAACCCGAGACTACCCCTGAAGGCACAAATGTCCGTTCTCCTGGGCCGTCTACAAGAGCAGAGACGTCCGCAGTTTCGATGAGGTATCGCGTGTTCGCGTCCAGGGTCCGCAACCGTAACGGCGGGAGGGGTCTGCCAAAGACGTTTGGTCGCTGGAATGCGAAGATGACTGCCTCAGATTGGTCAGGCGAGGTGTACTGCACGGCAGCGAGGGCTCCATGGGTCGCATGAGACGAAATGAGCCAAGATTGTTCCCCCTCCTGAACCAGTGAGCGCACTACTTAATAGACGGAGATCCAGCATGCCGCTCGTTCCGCCAGTGCAAACTGACCAGCTTCATCCACGTTGAAGGACGTAGCTTCCCACGAGTTATAGAGTACAGGGCGAGGCTCACATGTATGGGGCTGTGGTAGAACGATCTCTCGCGTGTAGCGATGGAGTCGCTGCCGCACGCCATCGAATCCATTAGAGGTGAAACCCGCCACAAAGTCCGGTGTGGAGAAAGCTTCGCCAGCACCCAATCGCCAGGCAAAGTCATGATCGGAAATGCCACCTG
>WNGJ01010592.1_pt1 | contig 22395 bp, 18 predicted proteins | sample 5400611 | NCBI WGS metagenome assembly WNGJ01 (sample SAMN13153375, study PRJNA577476) | soil metagenome | isolation source: 40 cm soil or saprolite under Garry oak tree replicate 1 | place: USA:California | collected 2016-06-15
CCACCGACGTGGCGGGATGGTAATCAAATGCTGCTGGAACAGACATACTGTTTTCTCCTTTCGGGCGCAATAAACTAGGCCCCTACTGCTGGTGGATGACCTTCCACAACTTCTCAGACGTAAACGGCATATCAACATGCGCAACACCCAGCGCATCACAGATAGCGTTAGCCACTGCCGGTGTAGAGCCAATCGTCCCCGCCTCACCAACACCCTTGACGCCAAGCGGATTAACAGGGCTTAATGTGACCGTGCTATCAATCTCAAAGCTTGGTAGCTCTGGCGCAATCGGCATGGCATAGTCCGTCAGAGTAGCCGTCAGTAACTGGCCATCCTCACCATAGACAACTCCCTCAATCAATGCCTGGCCAATGCCATGTGCAAGACCGCCCTGCACCTGGCCCTCAACAAGCAAGGGGTTGAGTTGACGGCCACAGTCATCAACCGCTACAAAGCGCGTAATCTCAGCCGCACCGGTATCTTTGTCTACCTCGACCACGCAGATATGCGTGCCAAAAGGGAAAGTATTTGCTTCTGGTTCCCAGAAAGCAGTGGTCTCCAGGCCCGGCTCAATACTCGGATGCAACGTGTTGGAGAGATTGGCTGTCGCAGCTACCTCCGCAAAGGTAACAGCTTTCTGGGGTGTACCTGCTACAGTGAATTTGCCATCCTCCAGAGTGACATCAGAAACATTAGCCTCCAACATGTGGGAGGCAATCTGCTTCATCTTCTCCTTCAGCCTCTGGACAGCTATTAAGACAGCAGGACCTCCAACCGCCGTAGTACGGCTGCCATAGGTGCCGCGTCCCTCAGGCGTGGAGTCGGTATCACCATGCAACACCAGAATATCGTCTATCGGAATGCCAAACTCTTCAGAAACGATTTGAGCAAACGTTGTTTCTTCTCCCTGTCCATGCGGAGACGCGCCGGTGTAGACCATCACAGTGCCACTGGCCTCAACACGCACACGCGCACTTTCAAAAAGACCAACGGGCAAAGTCCCCTTAGGGCCAATCCCACAGGCCTCGATGTAGGAGGAGAGGCCGATGCCCATGAGCTTACCCTCAGCGCGTTTCTGCGCTTGCTCTGCACGCAGGCCCTGATAGTCTGCTATCTGCAGGGCTTTATCCAACGTGCTCTCGTAGTTGCCACTATCATACACTGCTCCAGCAGGCGACTTATATGGGAACTGGTTTGGCTGGATGAAATTAAGCCTGCGTACCTCTGCCGGGTCCTTGCCCAGTTCGCGCGCCAGCAGATCCATGGACCGCTCTATGATATAGGTAGCCTCCGGACGACCCGCCCCACGAACAGCATCGGTAGGAGCCTTATTCGTGAAGACAAGATCAGCGCTGAGATGTACCACTGGGATGTCATAGGCGCCACCGGACACGGGGAACCCAAGCCCAATCATAATTATATTGGTGCCGAGCTGGGAATACGAGCCCAGGTCAGAGATTGCATACACCTTCAGCCCTGTTACTTTGCCCTCCTTCGTCGCAGCAATTTCTACATAGTCAACCTGGTCACGCCCATGGATGGTAGCCGCAAGATTCTCACTGCGATCTTCAATCCATTTGACAGGACGCCCTAACTTCATAGTTGCGAATACGGCAACCATTTCTTCCGGATAAACATTCAGTTTGCAGCCAAAACCACCGCCAACCTCAGGCACAATCACTCGCACCTGGTGCTGGGGAAGCCCAACCAGCGCTGACAGAATGTTGCGCAGTAGATGAGGAATCTGTGACGAACTCCAGACCGTTAACTTCTTACCAAACTTGCTGGCCACCACTCCTCGGGTCTCTATTGATACAGGAGCCAGTCGCTGATTCACCAGGCGCTGCTTGATCACAACACCACCATCCGTTTTGGTCTGCTCGAAAACTTTGTCTATATCATCCGTTTCAGGGTGCAAACCGAAGGCGACGTTCGTGCCGAACTCTTCATAGAGTAGCGGGGCATCAGGTTGCATGGCCTTCTCGACATCGATGGCGGCCGGCAGCGGCTCATAATCGACCTCGATCAAGTCTCGTGCGTCGCGAGCAGTGTAGCGATCATCCGCAATCACGACGGCTACGGGGTCTCCATAGAAACGTACCTTGCCCTCGGCCAGTGGACCATGAATGCCCATACCTTCGGTCATTTTTCCCAGGGGAACGGCTACGGCAACATTCCCTACAGCACCTTTCAAGTCTTCCGCTGCGTACACAGCTACGACGCCCGGATACTTACGGGCAGCTTCAGTGTTCATACTCGTAATGCGAGCATGACCATACGGGCTGCGCAGTACAGCCATATGGAGCATACCATGGAGTTTGATATCGTCAACGTAGGTCGCCTGACCGGTGATCAGGCGCGGATCTTCACGCCTTTTAATCGGCGCACCAAGCATAGTTGCAACACCCATGTGTGCCTCTCCTTTCTCTTCGCGAGAAATAGCAGTTGTGACAACTTGTAATACTTAAAGAGAAGTTAACCGCAAAGGTTCCTCTCCTCTCACAGAACTACTCACCCCCACCCACAGGTGCGGCAGCCTCTGTACGCATCTGTTCAGCAGCATACTGTACAGCACGTACTATGTTCTGATAGCCGGTGCAGCGGCAGATATTGCCCTCAAGGCCTTTGCGTATTTCAGCTTCGGTCGGGTTGGGATTGTTCTTGAGTAGTTGATAGGAAGCCATTATCATCCCAGGAGTACAGAAGCCACATTGCAGGCCGTGTTTCTCCCAGAAACCTTCCTGGATTGGATGCAGGCTACCCTCTGGGGCCAGTCCCTCAATAGTTGTCACTTCACTGCCATCTGCCTGTACAGCCAGTACCGTGCAGGCCTTGACGGAATCGCCATTCAGCAGTACTGTGCAAGCTCCGCATTGCGAGGTGTCACAACCGATATGGGTTCCTGTGAGGTCTAATACATCTCGTAAATAATGTACCAGCAACATTCGGGGTTCAACCTGTGCATGGTATTGCTGGCCATTCACAGTGACGGTGATTTCGCGCTTCATTGCCATCGATGGTCCTCCATCTGTCTTAATCACGGTTAAACTCCTGCCTTTAGCAGAAACAGTGAGCAAACGTGACAATATCGTTCAAGCCAAACCGATCATAGTCTTGTGCTGATCAGGAATCTTCATCCCTGCTGCACATCCTGGGTAATGTCGTTTGTTTGTTGCAAAGCTTATCCGGCTAGTCCAAAGCACGACGCAACGCGCAGCTTTGCAGAAGTTTTCATTCGAGGACAAATACGATAACTCTTCAATGCTCCTTTCTAACCAGGTTGAGGTTGATATTACTCCTACTAGTTGTGGATACGTTGATCCGTTACAAACACAGCGCCTGGCGACACTCCACCCCTTGAGAAAAGGCTCGTAACGCTTTAGAGCGTACCATATCAGGAAGTTCCATGTCAATTGTTACAGTAGCCATATGAGGGGAATCTCAGAATGTACACTAACTTGGCGGGATATAGTAAAATATACACGAAGTATTCTGCTAAAGTAACAGGATGAGGGTAGAGGCCACTGGCCTGGCCTTGACCCCGCACACATCTTATAAGGAAATAATCATGCATCGTCGGGCACCAAGTATTCACCCAGGGCTTATGACCGATCTCTATCACCCGGATAGCGCCTTTGTCTCCTGGCGCACTGGCCTCAATGGTCTGACTACCTTCGATCTCTATACGCGCGCCGCTCCCTTTGGAGGAGCTTATCTACTTGTAGCAGGCATAGAGGCCGCTCTTGAATTTGCCCAGGCATTTCGCTATGCCCCTGAGGACTTGCGCTTCCTCGCGCATATTCGCGATTATGACTCCGCCTTTCTCGATGACCTTGCGACCTTGCGCTTCACTGGCGAAATTCTGGCAATGCCGGAAGGATCTATCGCTTTCCCTAATGAACCCATTTTGCGTGTCACTGCTCCCTTTCGTGAAGCACTCTTGTTGGAGTCCGGTCTGCTCCAGGCTATTAATCTTTCAACCCTTATCGCTACCAAAGCCAGTCGTATCGTCTTTGCGGCAGAACAGGGCCACCCTCGCAGAGTTGCAGAATTTGCTTTTCGACGAGCACAGGAGCCTTTAACTGTAGCACGGGCCTCCTACATCGGGGGATGTGCCAGCACTTCTTTGCTCGATGCCGCCTACGAGTTTCGCTTACCTGCGACTGGCACAGTACCGCACGCTCTTATCGAATTATTCCCCACCGAAGAAGAAGCTTTCGAAGCCATCGCTGCAGCTTACAATCGCTACACTCTTTTGCTCGACACCTACGATCCTCGCCAGGCAATCCATATAGCCATTGGTGTCGCCCTGCGCTCGCAAGAAACACTCGGACATACTCTCGCAGCCGTGCGCCTCGATAGCGGTGATATTGTTGGAGACAGCATCTATGTGCGTGAACAACTTGACAAGGCGGGATTGACCTATGTGCGTATCCTTGCTAGCGGTGACCTCGACGAATGGAAAATCACTGATCTCCTGAATGCTGGAGCAGCCATCGACTCTTTTGGCGTGGGTACCGCTCTGGGCGGTGGAGTCGGCTCGGCAGAGCGAGGTATCGAAGGAGGTGCGCTCGGAGGGGTCTACAAGGAAGTATGGTACGTTGATGAGGAAGGAAACGAATACCCCAAAGTAAAAACTGCTGGAGTCAAATCTACCTGGCCGGGGAAAAAAGAGATCTATCGACATCCTCACTGGGAGGAAGATATCATACAGCTCGAGCATGAGCTACGCCCTGATAACTATCAACGTCTCTTGCGACCGGTCATGCGCAACGGTAAGATCATCCCAGGCAGTCTGCCACCCCTTACCGAAATCCGCGAACTGGCACAGCAGAATTTACAGGCGCTGCCACTACAGTACCGTGCGCTTACAGTCGGGCAACCCTACCCGGTTCGCTTCAGCAAAGGCCTCCAAGCTCTCCGTCAACAAGCCGTCGAAGCAATGGGTAGTACTCAATCCTCCTGACGAGCCCCCCGATCGTGTAGGGGCGGGAGCGGTGGAGTGGGGCGTGGGGACGCTTGCGTCGCCCTGGTGAGCTTTACGCGGGGCGTGGGGACGCTTGCGTCGCCCTGGTGAGCAGAAAGGAGAGCCTCCGGCTGCTCGAAGACTTGATGCGGGGAGTGGGGACGCTTGCGTCGCCCTGGTGGGGACCCCCGATTCTGGGTAGTTCCAATTGCGCATCACAATCCTGAGGAGTACAATACTAGCATCAGTATGACCCTCCTTCCAGGGGAAATTCCTTTCTTGTAGGGGCGAGGGTAGTCTTTTCAGCACTGCTGAGTGCGCAGCACGAGACGCGCAGCGTCGTTGCAGTGCTGGATAAAGAACAGAGTGAAGAGTGGCGGAGTGGGCCTTTATGATCGCCCGCCGTCCCTCTAAAGGATGTAGCTTCACCGGCACAGCAATTAACAAGGGGGCAGCGTATTGTATGGCTGAAGGCGCCATCAAATCGGGCATCGATCACGATCAAATAAACGAGTCAGAGCATACAACCAACGAGAATACTACTGTAGCCGAAGGAACGCCGCAGCTAGAATCAACCGGTTCTCGCCCGATCATCTGGACTCCACGCTTCATCGTGATATTCGCGCTAACACTTGTCTTTGGCTTGAGCACAGAGAGCTTGCTAACTCGAGGTTGGTTAAATGGCTACTACACGGGACAGTGGATATTCCAGGTACACGTCATACTCATCACTATATGCTGGCTCGCTCTCTTTGTTCTTGCTCATTCAATCTGGCTTCGCATTGGCAGCATATTTGGATGCATCTGGTCGTTATTTATGACCCTCAATATATTTATAAGCACTCAACATGCCACTTCCACCTCACCCACTCTTTTCTATGTGAACGCCGCAACTTGCATTGCCTTGCTTGGTTCATATATTTGTCTCTCGATTGACAAAACACCATTTAGTCGCCTGGACGCCTGGTTCTTTGGACTTGCCCCTATTGCCGCAACTATTGCAGTTGCGCTTACCTATTTTCTGACACCTGCGATAGCGCGTTCTCAGATTACACTTGAGAACGCCATAGCCACCGTAGCTCTCATACTCTCACTACTTGTCTGGTGGATACGACCCACCTCCTGGAAGTCGCACCACGGCCTCACATTCCTTTTTGGCTGCGTTCCGCTCATTCTCCTCTCCCTCATCACCCTATCCGGCACAGGATTTGATCCTTCAAACTACTTTCTCGCACATGTACTTAAGAAACCCATTTCCCACTTGTTAACAAATGACGCAAATTTCTTTTTTTCACAGGTTGCTCTCCTCTGCCTGCTGCTGGGAATCATGCGCGTGCTCCAAAGTGAGATACTACAATTTGGCTCATCTCATCATGCTCACCAATGAAGAAAGCTTCCATAAGAATATGAGTGAGGTAAACAAATGAACACCTACGACCTGACAGCACCGGAGCGCCTTTTCGATGTGGGGCATGGCAAGGATCTGCCGCTCCCACCTGAACTGGCAACCCTCTATGGCCCTCTCCGATTCCCAGCACACACAGACCGGCCATACATCATTGGCAACTTTGTCACAACGTTGGATGGAGTTGTAGCACTGAACATGTCTGGTGATGACGGTGGCGGAGACATCAGTGGATTCAATCAGCACGATCGTATGCTCATGGGACTGCTACGAGCGATTGTCGACGCCGTGATCGTAGGTGCCGGGACGCAACGGGCTGTGCCCCGTCACCGCTGGACTGCCGGATCCATTTATCCACCACTAGCCGAAACATACCTGCAGCTTCGAACGAACCTGGGAAAATCAGCGCCGCCGCTGAATGTCATCGTGACTGAACGCGGTAATATCAGCCTGGATCTGCCAGTGTTCCAATCCGCTGAGGTTCCTGTTTTGATTGTCACGACAAAGCGCGGCTGGAACCGCATTCACACCCAAAGTATCCCACCATCAGTTCAAATCTCTACGCTTGATAACGCCGGGCCACTCACCGCTCAGGCTATCTTGGAAGAGGTAGGACGCGTCAGCCAAAGTGATTTGATTCTGGTCGAGGGAGGTCCCCAGTTAATGGGAGACTTCTTCGCAGAACAATGCCTGGATGAACTTTTCTTGACGCTGGCCCCACAGATTGCTGGAAGAGATGGGAATGTCGAGCGACCCGGTCTCGTGGCCGGGAAAACGTTCGCGCCTGAGCATCCACTCTGGGGAAGACTCATAAGCGTAAAACGTGCAGGGAGTCACCTGTTTCTGCGCTACGCATTCGATTCGAAGTATCCTAAGTCACTCTGAAATTGTGAACTGATTAATTGACCCTATTGTATCGATGCACTATACTGTGCTTAATAACCATGTAACGTATTTCACACACGTGGAAAGACGAGACGGGCTAAATTCTAATAGTGCGAGGTGTATCATTGTCCACTTACGATCATAAGACCGGCAGACTCGCTCCTCAATCGATGCTACATCAACGTTACCGCGTTGTTGCGCAGGTGGGCCGAGGTGGCATGAGCGCCGTCTACCAGGCAGAAGACACACTGTCTGGAAACCACCATGTTGCTCTTAAAGAGATGAGCCAGGGTCATCTCAACACCAATGAGCTCGCCGGCGCAACAGCACGCTTTCAACAGGAAGCCGCTCTACTTGGTTCGCTATATCACCCCAATCTACCCGCCATCTATGAAGCTTTCAGCGAAGATGGACGCTCCTACCTGGTAATGGAATACATTGAAGGGAAAACCCTGCTGCAGATGCTCAAAGATTCAGGCGGGCGTCCACTGCCTACAGCGCAGGTGCTCGACTATGCCATCCAGTTATGCGATGTTCTTACCTATCTCCACTCCCATCATCCCCCGATCATTTTCCGAGATCTTAAGCCGACGAATGTAATGGTAGAGGCGTATGGGCATGTCATGCTGATTGATTTTGGTATTGCGCGTTTCTTCAAAGAGGGCCAGGCGCAAGACACCGTTTTCCTGGGTTCGCCGGGCTATGCGCCTCCCCTTTCCATGCTGAAGATCGCTTCGCATTTCCACCAGTGCATCAACTGAACCCGCTGGTCCCTGGCGAACTCGATCGACTCGTTCAATGTATGGTGTCATTGGATGAGCGAGAACGTCCGAACAGCGCTCTAGAGGTGCGACAGGAGTTGCTCAGAATCAAACAACAAGCATCAAGTGACACTACTGGTCTGGACCCTGTACAGGCCTCGGCTCCAACCCAGCATAACCCGCCTGCTCCCACACCCGCACCAGCGCCTATTCGCAGTACCAACCCGCCATTTACGCACCCACCAGCAGTTCCGGTGAGCCCTCCTCCTGCGCAGCCTCCCGCTTATCGTCAATTACCGCCCATAACGCGTACACCGCGGGCACGGGCAAGTGGTATCTTAAGTCTTTCCGCAGTGTGGACCCCTCGCTTTATCATACTGTTTGGATTAATGCTCGCCCTTACTGTAGTTGGCAGCGCCGTCGCATTCAACATCCCTCAACCCTATGGATCTGCTAACCCGGCAGGACTTGATCATGCCGTTGAACTTGGCCTATCCGTGCTCTTAATACTGGTTGCAATCGGCGCGACCGGGTTCGTGCGCAACCGCCTTGCTATCGGCATCCTTTTATTGACCGCATTGTCTGCTCTGGTAGCTGCCTTCGCCTTTCTCTCACAAACATTAAAAGACATTCAGCAGTTGCCAACCGTTCTGGCACAAGTTAATCCAAACGTATTCTCAACTTTTGGCCTGGCAGCCGCCTCCCTCATTTCACTCCTATGGCTGATACGTCCGTATACGCTAATTGATCGCATCATTCTTCTGGCACTATTCGGAGTCGCCGCCGTCTTTGTCTTCCTACAATATTCCGGTGTAGACATAGACGTATCCAAACACATCTATCTGCTCATCTCGCTCATCCTGCTGGTACAGGGCGTGTTGATCGCAGCGCAGACGGAACGTGTGCGGACAAGTAGTGCATGATTCCATAAAGTTCGCTAATTCGGGCATGGATCGCAGGCCAACAATTTGGACAGAGTTTTGTCTGTTCACGCTGCGTTGCCATATGAACAACTATGTCTTGGTAGCATTCATCCAGGTAAAAGAGAAGCAGCAGCAGCAATCTCCACACACCCATCCACCATCCGCACTGTGCGATCAGCCATTGCCGCAACACTCGCATCATGCGTCACCACCACCAGCGTGTACTCATGCTCTCGACAGAGCGTATCCAGCAACGTCATCACCTGTTTACCAGTTACTGAATCAAGGCTCCCCGTCGGTTCATCGGCCAGCAACACAGGCGGCGAGGCAATCAACGCACGCGCGATCGCTACCCGCTGTTGTTCACCACCTGACAACTGATCAGGATAGTGCTCCATGCGCTCTCCAAGGCCTACTTTCATCAGCAGCGAAATCGCTCTTTTTCGCAAGCTAGATCGCGAGTAATAGGGAAGCAATGGCAACATCACATTCTCCAGCGCGCTCAGTGCCGGAAGCAACAAAAACTGCTGAAACACCAATCCTACTCGTTCACGCCGAAAGCGTGCAAGCTCTTTCCCATGTAATGTCTGGGTGGCGACGCCCCCAATTGACACGTCCCCTTTCCTGGGCCAATCGAGCGCAGCGCAGAGACGCAACAACGTAGATTTTCCTGCTCCAGATGGCCCAACAATCGCCACATGCTCGCCCTGCCGCACCAACAAATCCAGCCCTTGCAACACGATAATCTCTCCCGCGCCTGTGAAATAGCTATAATGTACCTGCGAACACACAATCATCTCCATCGATACACCCTTCCCGTCTCCTGCCAGGCAATCCCTATCGTCGCTAAACCAGCCAATAGTGCGCCAAGAAGCGGACCGCATACCAGCAAACCCAGCGTCATCAACATCATTGGGAAAGCCGCCGCCAGCATTGCGCCAGCTATAGCCAGCAGTACGCCAATTGCTCCACTTACGAGTGCAGGAGAGCAATGATCCCACATGATACGCAGCATCACCGCCCGTCTTTCCCAACCCACCATTGCAAGCAATTGTAGCTCCTCGCGCCTTCCTAGCAATAACAGCTTGGAACATAGACCCACTGTTAATAGCGACGCGCTCACGAAAATCAGCAACAATACGAGTTGCGAACCCTCCAATGCCGTATGCACCTGTTTCCCCAAGATAGTGACAACCAATTCCTGGTTATAACCGTTTAGGAGTATATATCCCTGGGCTATAAGAAAGATCGCAGCAGTCAGAGCGAGACCACTAACGAGTTCGACAATGACTTTGGCACGATGTGCCGGTGACGAGAAGCGTCGTCGCGCCAGGGCGGGGGCAAGCCCCGCCCCTACAATCTTCGAAATATGAATATCACACATAGTATAGTAGGGGCGGGGCTTGCCCCCGCCCTCGTTCCCCTTGCCTCCGCCCTCGTTCCCCTTGCCCCCGCCCTGGCGCCCATTACTGCGGTATACTCGCCTTCCCTCACTTATCCCAGTACGCGCCACCATCACAAGCGCACAGCAATACACCAGCACACCCACTGCAAGCAGCGCCCACGTTATCGTAGGCGACAAACTGCTTGCCCACATCCTCGTTGCAAGCATAGTCCACGCTATCGACAGCAGGCAACCGGGTCCACACAACGCCAATCCATCAATCGTGAAGATTGCGACCAGTACATTTCTCCGCCAACCCACTTGCACTAGCAAAAGAGCGTCCTTTCTTCGCCCCACGCCTACCAATATCCCCGCTGCTCCAATTGCAAGCAAACACACAATTGAGCAAAGCGTAAGCAGCACTGCTTGCAACGTATCCATGCCATGCTCTATCTGTACTGCTACTCCGACGACCCCCCACATCGATTGAGTGCTTACGACAGCCCCCATACGCGCTTGATCCTGCGCAGTTATCCTTATCGCACGCAGAGATGACCCATCGAGTATATCGACATGTAAACCAGTACGGGCAGCAATGGATGCCGACGTCGACTGTAAGAGCGCAAGGCTCTGCTCGCTATATCGCTCTACACCACTCAACCGCACATACAAACCACTATAGCAATGTTCTCCATTGATAGAACAGGCCTGCTTGAGCGGCACGAAGCCCACCGCATCTGTCAAAAGCGGCAAACGTTGTGGCATTGAAAATGGGAGTAAATTATGCATTGGAAGAGCTTCCAATGCCACATCTTCCATCTGTACAGGTACAGAAACATGCTCAGGTAGAAGCTTACGATAGAGTAGTCCCTGCGAATCGCTGCCAGGCGCCACAATCGATACCTCCCCTGCTGCAATTTGCTGGAGACTGGCTGCATACTGTGTTCTCGAGAAGCGCAGTAATTGCGCACTATCACTCCGGTACTTTATCGCACCCTGCCGCACCTGCTGGGCTATCCAGCAATCAACCCGCTCTATGCATCCCGCTAAAGAACTCATCCCGCCCTGTAATCGCTCGACATGAAGTGAAATGGGTATCGCAGGTGGAGGAGCCAGATTCTCTAATAGTGTTTGGCTTAACATCCCTTGTTGTGATACCGGAACACCAATTACCGCCTGTATCCCTTGCACAGGCATCGTGAAGACCACTGGCTTTATATCGTCGCTGATAATTACATGTTGCACATCAAGATCAGGCAACTGCACTTCATTTGTAAGGTGCGCAAGATCGCTTACTTCAACGTAGCGTACAACCACGTTCTCCATATTACGCTTTTCATTCCACACCGCTGAGATTCTATAGATCCCCTTTGAAGCTAACTCCACAGGCAAGAGCACTTCAACTGGCTGCCACCCAACGCTAGCAACAGGTACAACCTGGACTACATGCGCGATTGCACTGATGCTGGTAATTTGCTGTTGGCTGATACCTCCATAGGACTCCAACAAGCTCTGCGGATCTACCCAGCCAGCGCTTCGTTCCGGTTCGCTTACAGCAGATTGCGGACGTATCAACAGGTCATAGTGGCCACGCCAACTGCGCATTATCTGCTGCCGCGCTAGTTGACTCGAGACATCATGCAGCGATCCAATTGATTGCACTGCACCGATTAACAACAAGAATGAGACCACCACGGGTATGATCTGCCCTGTTCGCCGTCGCAATCCCCACACAGCAAAGGAGAAGCCTCCCAGGAGTGATACATAGAGATTCTTCATGGCGATACCGGGGGAGGGGTAGGCAGATTCGGTTCTTTGCGCCGCTCTCGTAGCGAGACAAGGGTCAGCTCCATATGGCTATAATGCAGGCTATCTACCTGCCCCATCAAAACAAAAGCTCTTGACATCCCCGGGAATATATCCTCCGCCACCCCCTCCGCCTGGCCTATCACATTCCCTGCCTTGTCGTAAAAGGTGGCATCGACGGTGACATCAAACGGAAAACGATCTTTTCCTGTATTCTGAATCATCCCATCTATTTCAGCCTGGTTATCCAGCATGATGATGCGCGAAGATACTATATGAAACGACTTCAAACGCGCATCTAACTGCTGTGCCTGCCGCTGATCTCCCAACCCACATCCAGTAAGAAACACCACCAGGCAGAGAAGAAAAAACATAGAGGCCAGATTATGCTGATTAACAAAATAACCCATCCTCCGTAGGTGCCGGTGCCGATTTATCGTGCACACCGCCGATTTATCGGCCTTCGGTGGATAGTAGAATGTCCGCATTAATTTGTCTATGTGCATTATCACGCACCACGTTGGGGAAAGGTGGTATCGGCCCTTCTGTAATCTCAGAGGACCTCTCTCTAGATGCCAGTTATCTTTCAATCTCATCCCTTGCATCACACACACCCCCCAGGCGCTTCTACACGTGCCTCCGCAGGCGCGGGTAATCCCAATGCATGCATCAGCATAGGCGCAATCACAAAGCTTGCATAAGCGGTAGTATCAGTCGAACCAATACATACTCCTGGTTCCGACAGAGCTAGCAACGTCCGTTTGCTCGTTCCCTGCCCCGTAACGCCCATACCATAGAAGTTATCTGCATCGGTATGATTGGCCTCGGCCTGGCTCGTCGTCAGCGCAATCAGCGTATTCTGCAATACACCTTGTTGTCCCAGCCAGTCTATGAATTGCCCGAAAGTCTGATCCGCTAACAATAAAGCGCCTTGATACTCATCGCCCTGGGCATCAGGACTGGAACTCATATCTTCTTGTCCCAGGGGAGCCAGTTCACCATACAGCAGGAAACCATTCGTTTGCTGCATACCAGACAATACAACATCCTCCATCTGCGCCAGCCAGCGAACAGCGTCAAAGGTACTGGAACGCTGTAACAGATCAAGATTGCGTGTCGTAGCATCGCTCAGGATATAATCAGAGCTCGCCACAACATCTGTCTGCATGCCAAAACCTTTCGCAACATCAAAAATTGACTCCTGCCCGAACAGGTGAGCGCTGCGCCCACCGCTAAACCAGAACCTTGTATCTATCCCATCTGGTGCTCCCCATGCTACCGGATTGGGCCAGGTATCAAAAGTCGCCCACCGGGGATAGCCGCCCGTCAGCAACGCATATTGATCCAGCGCCCTCCATCCATAGGCATGCCACACCGATTTCAATACGTGCGCATGCCGTAAAAATGCTTGCAGGTTTGGAGTCAGATTGAACAGCAGCGCATCATTGAGCAATGAGTCAGCATAGAAACCACGCAGGTCAATCAGAATAACGTTCTTTGCCTGGCCTGCCACAACAGACCGCTTCCCAGGAGCAGACATTGGCGTGAGCGGCAACACTAAGCCCGAACGATTTCCACTGATGGCTACTGCCGAAAATATGCGCTCTGCATAATAGCGACCATCACCCACGTTATAATAGCGACTGGCAGCGACTGTATAGATTCCCGCTGCCAGATGAGCAAACTGGTAATTCCCCAATACATCTGTAGCTACGTTCAGCGCAATGCTGGTTGGTCGTCCTTTTTGCACGGGCATATGTATCCAAACAATCGCGTTTATTACAGGTTTCCCCGATTGCACATCGATTACCGTGCCGCTCAGTTGGAACCCCCCACGTTGAAACTGGAACTCTGGCACCAGCGGCCGTTCCACACTAATATCCGGGTCCGCATCTTCCGGATCGTGAACATCACCCACAACAGGCACAAAGCCAGGCGCGGGTGTTGCTGGCTGCGTATGCTTCACAGCAACAGGACGTAAGTATATCCAGGTATAACTAAAGCCTGCAAGAACGATTGCAATAAGCACACAACACCATACAATCAGCATACGAGGAAGTCTCCTTCTGTTACATCTGCGCCTTGTTCTCGATGGCGTCTTTTCGCCTATATCAATCATGGTCCATCCATCTATAGTCTGAAGGCAAACAAGCCCTGATCACCCAGCGAAGCCTGGTAGAGCACACCTTGAGCTACCACAGGCTCAGCGTGTAGTTCACCCAGGTTCCACCAATAAAGGAGCTTACCCGAATAGCTATCCATGAAAAGGCACTTCCCTCCCTGGGAAGCAAGAATTATCCAGCTTTGTACTGCGCCCTGCACCATGATAGGAGATGCTGTAACAGCGCTCCCCGCTTGTATTTGCCATCGCGTCTGTCCTGTACTGGCATCGAGCGCGTAAAATGAGCCATCAAAACTACCGAGATAAAGCAGGTTCTGTTCTTCTGACAGAGCCGGCGAAGTTTCTGAACCACCCGCTACATGTACATCCCAGCGTATTGCTCCCGAATGCGCATCGAGCGCGACAACACGCCCTGACCACATTACGACAAAGACTAACCCTAATACCTCATCAACCATTGGCCCCCCCGTCATGCGTTCACCTAGCCCAACTTCCCACACCTTACGCCCTGTCCGCAGGTTCAGCGCGTTAAATTCATTCGAGGCGCCCAGCGCGATATACACTAGCCCACCAGAGACTGCAGGCGTTGTACGCGTCGGCCAGAACTCGGCCAGCGCATCCTCAGAATGGAAAACCCAATATCTCGTCCCTGTTAAGGCATCCAGGCACCACAGCGAATTTGCACCACTGCTGATGAGTAAGATGCGACCCACGACCAGCGGCGCCGCTCTCACAAGACCTCCTGTATCAAAGCTCCAGCGCTCCTGACCATTGTTCGCATCCAGTGCTGCGATAGAGTGCCCGGCAAGCGCCACGTAGATCAGGCCATGCGCGATGGCCAGTCTATTAGAAGACAGCTCCCCACCCACAGGTACGCGCCATTCCTCAGTGCCGCTCAGCGCATTTAGCACATGCAGGTATCCATCCGAAGCCAGCAGATAGACCCGTCCATTATGAATAACAGGAGCATAGAGTACCGGTGTATCCAGCGAGTGATACCAGATAGGCCCTGGGGTTCCGGCATTACAACATGCAGGGATTTCCACCGAACGTGTCGCAGCCCCATCATGACCAGCTACCGTCCACGCATCGTCGCTAAAATGAAGATCAACCTGAGCGGGCATTGGCGCATCATGAAAAAATATCTGTGAATGTGGCAGTATCGGCTCACCCCCCGCCAACACAGGTGTCGGAGTCTGATGGGTTATTCTGGGTTGGTTTACAGAAACGCTAGTGCAGGCTGTTAAAAGCACAACCAGCAAGCATAATAGAAAGAGCCTTACAAAAAACCTACACAAACGCATACACCCCCCCACTCAGGCTCCCGACATACAGATGACCATCCGCTAAAGAAGCTGAAGCGCGTATCTCTCCCGTAACATAACGCCAGGCGGGTCGCCCCGTTTGTGTATCAAGCGCATAGAAATTGCCATCACCTGAGCCGATATAGACCTGCGCGGCAGTCACTACCGGCGTTGCCAGGATTTGTGCGCCAGTCGGGTAACGCCAGATCAACCTACCATGCAGCGCATCAATGCATGAAATCACACCGCGATAGTCTCCAACATACAGATGACCATTTGCCAGGGCCATACTGCCGGCCACCCCATCAACAGTATTTTGACTATGATTTGCATTGAGCGCATAGACCCAGCGCTTTGTACCATTGACACGATTTACAGCAAAAATGTTGCCGCGCCATGTGGCAACGTAAACGCTATCCGCTTTCACCAGCGCTTCACTGGTGATACGGTCGCCAGTATCAAACGACCAGAGGACATGTCCGTTAGTTAAATCGAGCGCCCAGAGCTGTGTACCCGTTCCCAGGCCAATATAGACCACTTTGCCTGCTACGGCGGGAGATCCTGTTGTTGGCCAGCCAACCTCTCCACGACGAAACTTCCACACAACTCGCCCTGTCGCAGCATCCAGCCCCCATAGCGTCATACCTGTTGCAACCAGGACACGATTTCCCACAACCAGTGGGGGAGCTTGTATCTTCTCACCTGTCTCAAATATCCAGTACATCTCCCCAGTACGCGCATTAAGGGACTCTAAGGCGGTACTGTGCGCCGATACAAACAGCACCTGGCCCTCTAAAGCCGGGGTCGCATCGGTTAACAGATTATCCAGGCGCACTCTCCAGGCTATAGAGCCTGAGCTTTGTTGAAGCGCATACAAATAGCCATCGGTGCTCGATATGTAGAGCATTCCCAGACCAGCCACGGGTGAGGAAAAGATCGGGCCAACATGTCGTGTCCATAGCAACTTACCTTGAACAGCATGTGGATTTGCGTTTTGATCGACATAACTCGTATGTCCTGGATCGTAAGCGAATAGTGGCCAGTCGCCACTGGTGGAACCCAACAACAATGTTGCATTAATCACACGGTTATGATGAGTTACTGAAGTAACCGGAGCAGAAACTGACCCACAAGAAGTCAGCATCACTAGCCCACCCAACACCAGTAACAGAGATTTGCGCGGCACAACCATCGCCCTTCCCGGTAAAAATTTCATTCTGCCCAACTAAACGCTTCCCTGCCGCAAAATTCCACCAATGCCATCAAATCAACTGCCAGATTCTGCTAATCATTCACTGTATGACTGTTTATTTGCTAGAGAACCTTTACGGATTCCAGGAAAAAGAAGTGTATCAAAAAAGGAGTGTATCAACATATGAAAGTGGCTGTGTCCACACGCACATTCTGTTTTCCCATCGTTGCAGCTTCCATACTTATGCTGTTGTTGCTTACAGCCTGCGGGGGCGTTAACAACACGACTTCAGGCACATCAACACCGCCCTCTCCGGCAAGCAGCGCCAATGCTACTTCGGCAGCGACAGCTACCTCAATTATGAAGCTAGTTTCATTGATCGGTCAGCCGAACGTAAAGATGCTATCTGGAACAAATTTTGAGGCGGATGGACAGCTCAAGAATAACGATACATTTCAGCACGATTTTACCCTGAAAGTGACGCTCCTGGATGCATCCGGGAAAGTCATCGCATCCGCAACCCGGCTAGTAGACAATGTGAAAGGTGGTTATACCGTAAATTATGCCATTCAAGGTACAACCACCCAACCCAACTGGTTCAGTGTGGAAGTGGCCGTAATCAAGGTAAGCGAGAACATCAACGGATCAGATAGCGATTAGGGAGTGCAGAGGGCACGGAAAAAGAACGATTCTCTGAGAAAGCTCCAGGTTACTCGCGACCAAACCCCTGAAACGACGAATTCGTATTTTGTAGACAGGAGTAGAGATTGAAAGAAACGAAGAGTAGTTGGTTGCGTCGGTATCGATCCACCATCATATCTTTAGGGGCAATTATCGCCTTACTTATTTCGTCGATTGCCATCATCCCTCGCGCTTTATCCATCCATCCAGAGCAACGCATCGGTCCACGCGCTCATTATGTTCCTTCCAACGCTTTCGGTGATACCGATGATCTGCCTGACGGCGCGCTTCTTGCACCCAGGCTCAGCCTTGCCGCAGGTTCTTCCACAGTGAGTGGAGTAGTCAAGGATGCTACCAACGGTAGCCCGGTTGCTAATGCGCAGGTGGGCATCAGCATCGGCACAGTCGGCGGCGGCGCGCAATACACGACGACCGCCAGCAACGGCAGCTACAATTTCAGTGGCATTGCTAACGGGACATATAACCTGGAGGCTAACCGTTACACTATCAGCGGCACACAACCTTTTTACAAAGATGCGCAGCAGATGCAGGTCACCGTCAGTGGAAGCGCCACCGTTAATTTTAGTTTGACTCCCATTCCCATCCCTGGTTCGCGCACAATCCCCGCAGGACGAGCGAAAAATCTGATCATTGTGGACTTTGACGAAACCTATCACGAGTCGTGGTTCACAGACACTCAATCGATGGCAAACAACTCACCGGCTACACATCAGCTTGCACAGACTGGTGTTGTGGCCTCTGAAAACTGGACTCAGTATGGCTGGTCACCCATCGATCACTACCAGATCGCCGTTGGCTCTTACCCCGCCTGGCGCACTCCCGATGCTCCTGCCAAAGTCTGGGGCCAGCCCGATGGTCTCGACACAAACATCTGGTACAGTGGAACTGAGGTATTTGGGCAGGAATCGATCTTCGACGTCGCTAAAAGTCACGGTATGAGCACAGCAGTTATCGGCGGGAATGACTACCCGACCGGGCACATTACCGATGCCAACGTTGATCAGATTACACTGGGACAGAACATCAACGGCGTGCCGGCCCAATGGGTAACCGAGGTACAGAATTTCATCACAGCAAATGCCAACAATCCCAACGGCTTTTTGGTCTACATGCCCATCACCGAAGCCGAAGGCCGCTCTGTGGAAAGCACGAGTCCCGATGCTTCCGGCGGCCTGTACCAGCAGGCAAGCAGTTGGGACGATCAAGCATTCGGTCAACTCTACACCTGGCTGCAACAAAATCAATACACCAGCAACACGGCTATCTCGATTACCTCCGACGAGGCCGAGAACGATCACACCAGCTACGACAATTTCTACGGCCTTGGCAGCACAGGTATGGGTACAACACGACATAATGCGTTCGTTTTCGCCGGCCCGGGTATTGTGAGCGGTCAGACGTATACAGCACAGGTAGGCATCGATGATCTGAGCGCAAACTACATGTATGCGCTTGGTCTACCAGCTCCCGTGGACAGTCGCGGGCACGTGATTCCCAATTTCTTCACCTCGGGTGGAACGCCAGTACCTACACCAACCGCAACGGCGGTGCTTTCGCCAACACCAACTATCAATCCGACAGCAACTCCAACGAATATCCCAACGGCTACACCCACCTCGACTACGGTCACCACTCCAACATCTACACCAACCAGTACACCAACGTCTCCTCCTGGTTCTGACCTCATTCAGAACGGGGGTTTTGAGTCAAGCTCGTCTGGCTGGGTATATGGGGGTACATATCATCCAAGACGTAGCCAATCGATTGCGCATAGTGGAAGTTACTCGTTAAAGCTAGGAAATAGTAGTAGTCACCTTGTTGACTCCATCGCCTACCAGGTGGTGACTATTCCCAGCAGTGCCAGAAATGCCTCACTCAGTTTTTATTACTGGCCTGCCAGTAATGACTCAAGCACATATGGCTGGCAGGAGGCTGATGTGATCGATAGTAACGGCAACGTACTGCAACAGCTTTTCGTGAACACGACGAACGATCAAGTTTGGGTGCAGATGACGTTCGACCTTTCAGCTTACGCCGGACACACCATTGGTATCCGGTTCCTCGACCATGAGAATTCGGGTGGAGGTTCATACCATACCTATATGTACGTTGACGATGTGTCGTTGAAGGTGAGCTAATCTGGAACCTGATCTGCTTTGAAATGAAGGTAGTCTTCCCACAAATAGGATGAACAGAGCGCTACATTTGCGACGTAGCGCTCTGTTACTTTTCTGGACGAATCTCCTAGAAGCTACTCAAGTTTCTAGCAGGCGTTCCCTGATGACCCACTGGTGAAACCGGCTGGGCCTTTATTCTCAGAGGTCTGTGTTGCTTGAGCAGCTTGCGTACCACCATTCGTGGTACGTCGAGACCAATGTTGTTCGTCAACCTCTGTCTCGGCCAGCTCGAATGTCGTTCGATACGGGCCAAAGCTTACGTGCTTATTCACTGCATAAAGTGCCTGCGGAGCGCACAAGAACAAAGCCAGTGCCTCGTCGAACACATAACGGTCAATCTGTTCAGCCACCTTCACGAGTTTCTGACCGTCAATCTGGGCGGCCATTTCCGTGTAGAGCTTGTCGAATTCCGGTAGCTCTGGCCCAGCTCTAAAAGCCCCGTCAGAGCCAAAGAATTCCCGGTGAACCGCAGCCGGAGGAGCCTCGGAACTGAGGTCGAACCAACCGAAAATGAGCACATCCCACGGTGGCACGAGCTTCTTTTCCACCAGCATACGTGTACCAGCCAGCAACTTCTCTTGTGGAACGACTATAACATCGACTCCGATGCCTGATGCTCCCTGTATATCAGATGCCACCAGTCGAGCAATGCCCCCAAACGGCTCAGGCGCAGCGATGCGCATATTCCGGCCTGCCGGCCAGCCGACCTCATCCATAAGTTTCCTGGCTTGCGCAGGATCGTGTGCATACGGCTCCATATCGGAAGCAAAGCCACCACACCAGGACGGGGTGAGCGCGCAGAGCGGATTGGCATAGCCCCCGAGGCCCTGGCTGATCACTTTCTGGCTATCGACTGCCAGGTTCAGCGCCTCGCGAACCCGCCTGTCATGAAGAGGTACATCTGAGGGATAGCGGTTGATAATGCCCACCAGCACACGGTTGGCGTCGCATACTACCAGCTTCGCGTGCTCAGAGGCAATGACGCGAGCCGCATCTGCAGCTGAGACCTCGGTAACAATGTCCATCTCCCCTTCAGTGGAAATGCAGAGGTCCAGCGCTTCGGCAGGGGAGAGGTCATTGCGAAACACAGCGCGTTCCAGCCGTGGCCCACGTTCTATATTCCAATGGCTACGGTTCGCTTCAAGAACGAGACGGGGTGATCGATCTTCGCTTTCGATGATCCCAGCGCTGGCAAACGGATTCGCCCGTATAGCCACGACGCGCTGATTAATTGTAGAATACCCCTTGGTGAGAGTGAATGGTCCGGTGCCCCACGGGCCCGGTGCATCGATCGCTCACCAATGGCCTTCGCCACTACCTAACTTGGCGTACCCAAACCCTTGTTCACGCCAGAAAGCCGAACTGGCGATGTGGAAACCGCGCATCTTGCCAAGTGCCAGGCCATCTGGACCAGGAAAGTGGAAACGGACGGTGTGCTCATTTACCACTTCGCAGGACGACTCTGGGGGGAAGTTAAGCCAGCTTCCAGGTGGGTGTGGAGCTATCCAGCGTTGCATCTCGTCGAAATTCTGCTTGATGCTATGAGCGGTAAAGGGTTCACCGTCTTGAAAACGCACTCCTGTGCGCAGGTCAAGCTCGAGGGTATGGTCATCCAGCCAGTGCGCATCGGTCGCGAGAGCGTTGACGACGCGCCCATCCTGATCGACGCGAATCGGTTCCTCCATCGTATTCCAGGTGATAAATAGCCAGTTCAACGGCGAGGGATCGAAGACGTAGATAGTGCCGACCGGAGGACGCCATTTTGCTTTGCTGGGGGCGACCTGAGGGCTAACCATCGATTGATGCTCCTTTCGTAGTCTACAAATTCACATCATCGTGTACGGGAGAGACAAACAGGTGTCGCTTTACATTGGCTCTTACTAAATCCTACTACTGTTCGATTGGATTACGCAGTCGGCGCCTATGCACTTCTCAATAAGGAGCTATAACGAAGTATAGCACACGGAAAATTAACCCACCAGATATATCCGGTGGGTCAGAGTTTACGAAATAACCCTGAAGCCACTCTCAAAAACTAATGACATAGCCTCTATCTTGGTGTATAATACCGTGCTTAGAGATACGACACCAAGACTGCATAGTTAATGATAATCTATTCATGCTCGGAGAGGGGCAACGCGATGACCACGACCGCCACTATTGCGCGAGGGAAATACCACATCTGGACTGTTGGCTGCCAGATGAACCAGGCAGACTCCCAACGAATCCAAACCATGCTTGATGAATTAGGTTGGGAAGAAACCAGTATGGACCAGGCTAACCTCGTGATCCTCAATACGTGTAGCGTGCGCAAAGCGCCTGAGGAGAAGGCGCACAACCAGCTTGCCCAATTGAAACATGCTAAGGCGAAACGTAGCGATCTGCTTGTCGCCATGATGGGTTGTATGATTGGCAACCAGAAAACCATCGATGACCTCAGCAAACGCTACCCACACATTGACCTGTTCATGAAGGTCGAGCAGGCCGATATCCTGCCTCGTTTCCTGGAAGAGCGCTGGACACCTATCTCTGGTGCAGGTTGTCTCGACATTGAATATATGCCTCCCGATGAAGAAATCCCCCTGGAACCTATCGAGCGCATCCTACCAACCTTCGCCACCTCGACCAGCACCCTGGGGAAACGTACCGTACTGCCCATGGCGATCACGCCTAAACCAGGCGAACGAACTGCTCACTATCCAACAAAGATCGAACCAGCACTGGCCAGTCCGACCGCCTGGCTTCCCATCATCCTTGGTTGCAATAAA
>WNGJ01001596.1_pt1 | contig 22391 bp, 24 predicted proteins | sample 5400611 | NCBI WGS metagenome assembly WNGJ01 (sample SAMN13153375, study PRJNA577476) | soil metagenome | isolation source: 40 cm soil or saprolite under Garry oak tree replicate 1 | place: USA:California | collected 2016-06-15
TTCTCCGGGGTTTGGCTAAGCAAACCCGATGTGAAGGCTTTATCAAGAACCCAATCACCGCACCGGCGATCTGTCGTTGCCCATCGCGAAACGGTGTGCGAGATCCCGCCGGCTGATTTTTCCGCGTTCATTCGCCGGAATTGCATCCACCATAAAAACTCGCTTCGGCACCTGCCAGGTGCTCAATTCGCGTCTGCAAAATTCCAATAGCTCGGCTTCGGTCACGCCAGGCGATGCGACCACGCATGCCACGACTTCTTCATTCCGCAGGATCGACGCGCGCCCAAACACAACCGCCTGGCGCACACCGCTAAACCGAAGCAAGTTCGCTTCCACTTCCGCCGGATTCACCTTTTTCCCAGCGACATTTATTAGATCCGACGTCCGGCCTACGATTCGGAACCCGTTCGTCGTTTTAGTCAGTAGATCGTCCGGCACAAAGAATCCGCCGCCAAGTTTTGCTTCGTCGGATTCAGGAAAATAACCCTCTCCCAACGCAGGGCTGCGCACGCGAATTTGGCTAGCGGACGCTTTTGGATCGACCATTTCAATATCGACCCCTTTCATCGGTTGCCCGACAAAGCCTTCCTCTTCGCCTATCGCGTCATCATCATAACAAATCCCGCCGCATTCCGACGCGCCGTAAAAGGAATGGATCGGCAGCTTGAATTTTTGCCGAAACTGGCGCGCAACGGTCACAGCCAGCGGCGCGCCTGCGGAAATGCAAAGCCGAAGGTTCGGCAGCGCTGGAACATTCTCCATTTCGCAGAATGCTTGATAGAAAACCGGCATTCCTGGGAAAACCGTCGCGTCGGTCCGGGCAAGGTCGACAAGCACGCCCCGCGGCATCCGGTCCTGGCTCAGCACCATCGGCACGCCACGCGCAATCAGCGGCGTGATTAAATTGCTGAAGCCATAAGAATGCGAAATTGGAATGACGCCGAAGTTCAGATCGGCATCGCTGATTCCCATCGTATCGCAAATCTGATTGCAATCGGCGAGGAGCTGCTCGCTCCGAAATCGAATCGCGCGCGGCGCGGCCGTTGTGCCGGAGGTGAATTTCAAAAGGGTCGGCGGATTTTCGCCCCAGTCCCGCTTTGAGGCGACCGTCCTCAGCGGCACAACTTCCGGTGGTTTGCCACCGGGGACAGCGGTTTCTACAACGCCAGCAGCCTGACAGATTTTCAGTGCTGCGTCGCGCTGTTGATCGCTGATCGATTGTTCCAGCGGCAGAACAACCAGTCGCTTCCGCAAACACGCAATCAAAATCGACGGCCAATCTTCGTGTTTTCCGATCTGGACTGCGATAACGCTTCCGGCGTTGAACATTTCGATCTTCGTCTCGAAATCGCGAGCACGCTCTTCGATCTCGGAGAATTTTCGCACGACTTGGCCGCGCGTGTTGAGGATAGCGGGCGCATCTTCCGCGCGGCCGATGGTTTGCCTCCAGGCAGCAATCAGTGCGTCAGTCGATTTCATCCCTTGCGCGAGCAGCTCCGCATGATTACATTTCGCGCTCCTTTTTGAAGATGAAAGCAGGCATTCATCCAGAATACTACGATACCGATATTGTGTGCGCGTGCGGCGCGGTTTATCACACCCGCTCGACGCGCCGTGATATTAAGATCGGTATTTGTGCCGCTTGCCATCCGTTTTTCACAGGCGAACAGAAGTTCGTCGATACCGCCGGGCGCGTCGAAAAATTCGCCCGCCGCTACGGCAGCACCAAAGCCGCGCGGGCTGAAAAGAAAGCTTAGCTGAGCTGTAGCCGGCGGCGGTGACCCGGCCGGTACCCCGAAAGTCTCGGGGCATATAACATGGACCTTGATCTACTCATTGAACGCAAACGCGAACGCTTCGAACAACTCGAACGCGAAATCGCGGACCCACGTTTGTTCGATAACCGCAAACGAGCCGGCGAAATCATGCGCGAACATGCCGGCATCAAGGAACTGCTTGCGCGCTGGAATGAAGTCGAAACGGCGCGGCGCCAGTTGGACGATAATCGCGAACTGGCCACCTCCCGTGACGTTGAGATCGCGGCGATGGCCGACGACGAAATCCCCGATTTGGAAAAGCGAGTTCTCGACCGGGAGCGCGAAATTCAAATCGCCCTGCTTCCAACGGACGAGAATGAAAATCGAGATGCCATTGTCGAAATTCGTGCCGGGACAGGCGGCAGCGAAGCCGCGATTTTCGCCGCCGATCTTTACCGCATGTACAATCGCTACGCGGAATCTGCCGGCTTAAAAACCGAAGACCTCGAATCGAGTCCGTCGGAGCTTGGCGGATTAAAGGAAGTGATCTTTCGCGTTTCCGGCGAATCTGTTTTTCGCAAACTGCGTTACGAAAGCGGCGTTCATCGTGTACAACGAGTTCCGGCAACGGAGGCGCAAGGTCGCATTCATACATCGACAGCCACGGTGGCAGTTTTGCCGGAAGCGGAAGATGTCGATGTTGAGTTGAAACCGGACGATTTGCGCATTGAAGTTTCGCGTGCTGGCGGGCCCGGCGGTCAAGGTGTGAACACGACCGACTCCGCTGTGCAGGTTTTGCATATTCCCACCGGCACAATCGTTCGTTGCCAGGATGGCCGCAGCCAGATCAAGAACAAAGAAAGAGCGCTGTCGATCTTGCGGGCACGACTGCTGGAGCGAAAGCAGCGCGAAGAAGCCGAAAAATACAGTGCGCAGCGCCGGGGCCAGATTGGCACCGGCGGCCGCGAAGAGAAAATTCGCACCTACAATTTTCCGCAGAACCGCGTAACTGATCATCGCGTTGGTTTGACGCTTTATAGTTTGGATCGCGTGATGGAGGGCAATCTCGGCGAATTGATTCGGGCGCTGCAAGTTGCAGACGTGGCGGAGCGATTGAAAGAATCGGCGGTCGTGTGAGCAGTCTGCTTCTGTCATTTCGACCGAAGTGTCCCGCCATCGCGGGATTACTGTTTCGCGCTAAATAGCAGCTCGATCAGATAACGGTGAGAGATTCCTCGACCCATTCGACTTCGCTCAGGGCAAGACTTTCGCTCGGAATGACAATGGAACGCGTATGACCCTCCTTGAAGTGTTGCAATCGACGACCGCATATTTCAAGAAACACGGGATTGAGAATCCGCGCCTCAATGCCGAGCACCTGCTCGCGCACGCGCTTGGCCGTACGCGCATGGAACTTTATCTCGAGTTCGAGCGAAATCTTGGCGAAGCAGAGCTCGCGCCGTTGCGCGAACTTGTTCAACGCCGAGGCGAAGGTGAGCCCCTCGATCATTTGCTCGGCACCGTGGAATTTTGCGGCCACACTTTTCTCTGCGACAAACGCGCGCTCGTGCCGCGACCCGAAACCGAGCAGCTGGTGGAAATCGTCGAATCGGAAATCGGAAATCGACAATCGAAAATTCTGGATGTTGGGACCGGCAGCGGAGTGATCGCGCTCACTCTGGCAAAAAAATTTCCCGAAGCGCAGATTTTCGCCGTCGATGTCTCGGAAGATGCGCTGGCACTCGCGCGAGAAAATGCCGCGCGCCTTGGTTTAAGCGGGCGCGTCCAATTTAGAAAGAGCGATCTTCTTGAAAATTTGGATGAAAGATTCGACCTGATCGTTGCGAATCTTCCCTACATCGCCACGCAAGATCGACATACTCTGTCACGTGAAGTTTTACACGATCCGGAGGTCGCCCTCTTCGCCGGGGTGCACGGTGACGAATTAGTGCGCGAATTGATTGAGCAAGCGGCTCCGCGACTTCGCCCGGGCGGGATGCTGGCCTTGGAAATCGGACTCGACCAGAGCGAAGCGCTTCTTTCGGCCTTGGCGGAAAAAAATTACCGCGACATTTGTTCGAAAAACGATTATTCAGGTGTGACACGATTCCTTTTTGCCAGGTATGGACAAGATTCTCATCCACGGCGGCCGCCCGCTTTCCGGGTCGATTAAGGTCAGCGGTTCGAAAAATTCCTCGCTGCCCATTCTGGCCGCGACGTTGCTCACGCGCGAACCGTGCATCGTTCATCGCGTGCCCGACCTAAGCGACACGCATTACATGCTGCAAATTTTGATCCATCTCGGCGCGCAAGTCGAACGCGCCAGCGGAACAGTCACGGTGGCGGCCGAGAACGTGCAATCGGTCGCGCCTTACGATGTCGTGCGCAAAATGCGCGCTTCGGTTTGCGTGCTTGGGCCGCTGCTCGGCCGTTGTAAAGAAGCGACCGTGTCGATGCCGGGCGGATGCGTGATCGGCGACCGACCAATCGATTTGCATCTGCAAGGATTTGAGGCGCTTGGCTCGGCCGTGCGCGTGGAGGCCGGCAACATAAAAGTGTTTGCACCGAAATTGCGCGGCGCAGTCATCAACTTGCGCGGGAAATTTGGTCCAACCGTCCTCGGCACCGACAACGTCATGATGGCGGCGGTGCTAGCGGAGGGAACAACCGTGATTGAAGGCGCGGCGCAGGAACCGGAAGTTGTCGATCTTGCAAATTTTTTGACCAAGATGGGCGCAAAGATAGAAGGCGCCGGCACGCGCCGTTTGATCATCGAAGGGGTGAAAGAATTGCATGGCGCCGAGCACGACATCATTCCCGATCGGATCGAAGCGGGAACATTTCTGGTCGCGGGCGCGATTTGCGGCAAGGGAATTACGATAAAGCACGTAACGCCGGAGCACGTGAAAGCGGTCACGAGCGCGCTTGGGAATTGTGGTTTTCGACTTGAAGCGACAGGCGACTCGATTTCCGTTTCACCAAACGGTGAGACCAAACCCCTTGATCTGGCGACGGAGCCGTATCCAGGTTTTCCCACCGACATGCAGGCGCAAATGTGCGCGCTACTCTCGACGACGGACGGCATCAGTGTCATCACAGAGAACATTTTTCCGCAACGCTACATGCATGTCGCTGAGTTAAAGCGGATGGGCGCACATGTCGATCTTGAGGGACCGACTGCGGTCATTCAGGGCGTCGACCACCTTTTTGGCGCGCCAGTGATGGCGAGCGATCTGCGCGCGTCCGCGGCGCTGGTGCTTGCGGGCTTGAAAGCGGACGGCGTTACCGAAGTCAGTCGCGTTTATCACATCGACCGCGGCTACGAACATCTCGATGAAAAATTGAGCGAACTCGGCGCGCATATTGAGCGGGTAAAAGCAGCCTGACCGAATTCTTTTTTCTTGCTCTTCTGTTAGCAAGCAGTCAGTCGTTGTTTCACGCAAGCGAAAGGTTAAATATGGAAACATCGACATCTTCCTCAAACGTTCGAACTTGGAACGTGCTTTGCCATGCCACCGCATTAGCCGGATTTTTCGTGCCGTGGGCCGGTCATATTCTCGGGCCGTTGATTGTTTGGCTGGCCAAACGGGGCGATTCCGCGGAAATCGATGCCCATGGAAAAGAGTCGCTCAACTTTCAAATATCAATGCTGATCTACAATTTGATCGCGGGCATTCTCTGCCTGGTGCTGATTGGGTTTGTAATCCTGGGCATACTGCACCTCTTGAATCTGGTGCTCGTGATCGTGGCCTCCATTCAAGCAAGTGAAGGAAAGTTCTATCGCTATCCGCTGGCGATTCGGCTGATTAAGTAACAGTTGTAGCCGTCGCCCTGCGGGCGACGCGCACGCTTCGCACAGCAAAGCGGCTACAGCAGTCCGCGTAATGTCTTCATATTGGCAATGTCTTCAGCTAGGTCTTTCGCTTTCGGTGTTTCGAGCACTTTCGGGATTTTGCGGAAACGGCGGTTGCGCATGATGAAGCAGAAAGCCTCAAGACCGATTTTACCCCTGCCGATGTGTTCATGTCGATCTACGCGCGAGGCGCGAACGGTTTTGGAATCGTTGACATGCATTGCAACGAGACGATCCCGACCGATGAGGCGATCAAATTCGCGAAATGTTTTTCGAATCGCCGATTCATCGCTGATGTCGTAACCCGCGGCGAAAATATGCGCGGTATCGAGACAAACACACAAGCGCTCCGGCTGGCGCACGCGGCTGATGATGTAAGCGAGGTGCTCGAATTTGCTCCCCAGGGATGAACCCTGGCCGGCAGTCGTTTCCAGCGCGATCCGCGTCTTTATTTTCGGAATTCCAGAAAGCACGCGGTCAATCGATTCAATAATTTTCTCGAGCCCGGCGTCTTCGCCCGCGCCGAGATGCGCGCCCGGATGCAATACCAGAAACGGCAATTTGAGTTGATCGGCGCGAATCAATTCCTCAGAAAGAGACCGCAGCGAGTTCGCTTGAAATTGCGGGTTTGTGGCGGCCAGATTGATCAGATAATTCGCATGCGCGAAGATCGATAATAACTCGTGGCGCCGAGTATGTTTGAGAAACGCGCCAATCTCCCGGCGGGTCAACGGTCGGGCAAACCACTGCATGTTGTTCTTCACGAAGATTTGCATGGTGGTGCACCCGATGGAACAAGCGCGCTGAATCGCCATGTGCACTCCACCGCTGATCGACATGTGCGCGCCCAAAAGAATTTTCGATTGGCGATTTTCGATCTGCGATTTGGGATCGCCTGACGCTATTTGTTTCAATCGAAAATCTAAAATCTCTTGGCGTGCCAGTCCGGTTTCTTCAAGCTTCCTTCGCCGGTGTATTCGAAGAGCTTGTACACGGGCGTAAGTAGCACGCCGGGCCCCTTCATGTTCAGCCGCAGATTGAAGTCGAGTTTGTCATCGAGGAAATGAATGTCGCCGTTGCCGAGCATGCTAAAGAGCATGCCGGATGCCTCGAAATCGTCGGTATGGATAATTCCCTCGTTTATCTTAAAGCTGGCGCTCGCCTTGCGCGCAATGCTGTAGCCGCTGCCAGGGACAATATGATTGAGAATTCCTGAGAGCGGCCCAAAAATCGGGATCGCGAAAACGTCGCCGTTGGTTACTTCCACCTTTCCACGGCCATGCATGGTGCGCGGATCGCTCCCCAAGCCAGTGAAGTCATACGTGCCGCTGAACTCCCCCTGCGCGGTCTTGTAGTTATAGTACAACTCGGTCAGCTGCGGAAAATTGATTCCGGTTATGGAGACATCCGCTCGATAACGCTGATCATTTTGCGCCAGAGAGATATCGGCATTTCCACGCAGCGTGCCGGAAAGAAACCCGCCGCGAAGATCGATAATTTGCAATCGGTCGTTGGTGAAGAGCAATCGTCCGGAGACGCGGTCGAACGGCAGCGTCCTTCCAAGGAAGCCGTAATCCATTCCATCGGCGCCATCGACCGTGACCTCCAGATGTGTGTTCTTGCCACCGCGAAATTGATACAAGCCATTAGCCGTGACGGTAGGCGGACGCCGAAATTTGTAAGGCACAACGGTTTTCCAAATCTTCGGATCGATCCAAAAAATCACTTGGGCGGGATGCAAAGAACTTTTGATGTTGGAGACGCGCACCTCGTGTTTCTTAGAATCGTAGGTGAAGTTGCCGGTGCCGGTTCCTTCATCGCGCACTACACGAAAATCCTCGCAAGTGATAGCGCCATCGGCGAAATGGATTTTCGCGCTTCCGCTGTTCATCCACGCGCCGCGGAACCGGGTTCGCCCAAGGGAAATGGTGCCTTCCCCTCGCCAATTCTCTGGATTGTGATCGCCACCCCGGATCGCGAGATGGATTGTGGGCGAACGCTGCGATTCCCATTCCCGGAGAAATTCATTCAACTCCGGAGAAGCAAGCGCGCGCATTGCGCTCGGAGATATTGTGCTCTCGACGTTTAAACGAAAATCATTCGGTGCATCGAAGAGGTCGGCCCTCAGCTGCCCAGTTTGATGTTGGAGGCGCAGGTCCCGAAGCAATGTCCGCTCGCTATCCCAGGAAAAATCAGCGGTAAGTTCAAAGAACGGCACCGCCTTATACGTGAACCGGCCAAAAGTGGCGTGACCGATGATCGCTGGCCGAAAACGATTCTGCCCGAGACCTACCAAGCCGGAGATTTCGACCAGAGGCGGCGAGTTAAATGCCAAGTCCGCGAGCGGGCCACCGAGATTCAAAGCATCAAGAAACGCTTTCAAGTCCAGGCTGCTGCGCACCTGAAAATTTGCGCTGTTGCTTTGCCGATCCCACTCGGCACGGCCCGCAAAACCGCCCATGCCGTCACCCCATTCGCAGTGCGTGACATCCAGGTGTTGATGGTTCCATTCGGCCAGGGCAGAAAGGTTTCTAATTTCGTAATTGCCGCGTTGTAACCGATCGCCGCGCAGCGTCGCCTCGACTCGCGCATTCTCGATATCTGCGATGTCTCCGGCGAACTTTACCTGCAGCGAGGGAGGGGCGGCTGGAAAGCTAAACTTTTGCAGTTCATTCACTACGCGTTGCGCTATCGACAATCGCTTTCGCCATTCATCTTCCGGAATCGGCGGCGACGGCTTGTAATCCCTGCGCTTGATTAACTGCCCCGTCGCGGAAATTCGGATTCCGCAAAAAATTCCCTCCGCCTGACTGACGTAAATTTGCTCTGGCGGAAAATAAACGTGGGCGCGGAAGTTATTGAGTTGCGCGTTGTCGGTTTTCCCATTGGCGGCTCTAAGTGGAAGCGTGATTTGGGCGTCACGAACATCGAGCGCGTTAAGAAAGGGCTCATGATGGATAAGGGCAGCGTAATTGATATCTAGCGATACTTCGCTAATGAGGGCTAGCGTCTTTTCCCGGTTTTTGTAATCAAAGATGCGCACATTCTGTGCAATCAGGCCGCGGAACGGATCCAGCGTCAATCGGCCAACGGAGGCTTCAACGCCGCGTTTGTGCAATTCCTCGACTACGCGGTAGCGCCATTGCCGGCCGAAGCCTCTTTTTGCAAGATACCAGCCGCCGCCGAAAACAAACGAAATTGCGACGAGAATCGTCAAACGCATTACGTTTATAGCGATGCGATGCGCCAAAGTCGTCGGTTGTCGATCTTGCGCTGGAGGCCGAATTTGCGGCGGCTCGAGGACGGAGGGCATGGTGTCGTTGAAACGTTGCAGGGTTGAAGGGTTGAAGCGATAGACCAGTTTAACGCTTTAACGGTTCAACGCTTCAACGTGATTTCAATCTCCGATCTTCCAGCAATTAACGCCTCCCTGAATTTAATCAGCACGATTTTTATCTCCATGGGCTGGTACTTCATCCGGCATGGCGCGTGGCGGCGTCATAGGGCGTGCATGATTACAGCCGTGATTTCGTCGGCCTGTTTTCTGGTTGGCTACATCACTTATCACGTCCACGTGGGCGAAAAATCATCGGGATACACGGGATGGATCGCCGCTATCTACTTCCCGATATTGGCTTCGCACGTGCTGCTTGCCTTTGTGACGCTACCTCTCGTGATTTTGACGCTCATTCAGGTTTTTCGTCGCCGGTGGGATCGCCATAAGCGGATCGCCCGTTGGACCATACCGATCTGGCTCTACGTTTCCGTCACCGGAGTGCTGGTGTATTTGATGCTCTACAAATGGTTTCCGCCGCCAAATCTTGCACTCGGCCAGTAGTTGATGTTTGATCAGAGGACGCGCCGACGCGCAGATTAAAGCAATTTATGGTGACGATCGCGACGTTTAACGAACCGGCCAAAGCCAGGCAGCTGAAACGACGTTTCCATGATGCTGGGCTGAAGGCCGATGCTCATAATGAAGGCCCTTTGCAGCAGGTCGGCTTCATGTCTCGCCCGCAAGCCAATGCGAAAGTGATGGTTGAAGACAACGATTTTGAAAGGGCGCAAAGCCTCATGGTCGAGTGGGAGGCGACTGATCCGGATATTTCAGCTGCCCTGATTCGTTGTCCGCAATGCGGCTCGTCAAATATCGAGTATCCGCAGATGACCCGAAAATTCATCACACCGGCATTGGTCGGTATTCTTTGCGCGCTGAAGATTGTTCCGAAAGAATTTTACTGTCAGGATTGCCACTTCACCTGGAGCAACGAGGAAGAGCGAACGCTGGCGCGCCTGTGGCATCGGTTTTTTCCCGGGCTTGAACCCGGCAAAGAGGGATCGTAAGTCGCCGGGTCTGATCGACCGGCGCGATTCGCTCCCGCGCACGATTCCTCTTATGATGGACCTTCGATTGTTTCCAACAATGAGAGTTTGCCCTTCGCCTCGATCTTGCCTGGCTAAGGGCGGCAATTCTAGGATGTCGCTTGGATTCACAATCGCACTCCGCCATCCATGAAGTGGCTCCTCGTGTTGCTGCTGGCGCTGATCATCTTCGGCGGCGCCGCCTGGTTCGGTTACAACAGTTTCGTCAAAGAAGAAATCGCCGTGAAAAAGGAGCAACGTGGAGAAGTCACCCAGCTGCCTGCGCCAGACATTAGTCTCCCGGAATTTCAGGCGGCGGCGCAACTGCGGCAGGAAGGGAAACTCGCTGAAGCTCGCGACGCGCTGGTTGTTTTTATCCAAAAATATCCGGGCGGACTGCATGTCGAAGAAGCCAAAGATTTGCTCGGCGAAATCAACGTCGACATTTTACTTTCGCGTTATCCTTCGCCCGAAAAAACGGAGTACGTCGTGAAGTCTGGAGACGTGCTGGCAAAGATCTCACGAAAGCTGAAAACGACGCCTGAGCTCATTATGCGCATGAATAATATGAGCGGCACGATGCTGCATATCGGCGAACATCTGCTTATTTCGCACCCGGATTTTTCAATCGTTATTCAACGAAAGGCGAACCTGGTTGTGCTCCTAAATCACGGGGCGTTTTTCAAGCAATATCATGTGCGTGAAGCAAAGTTATCGCCGAAACAGCCCTCGAAAATCACGGCGAAGGTTGCTGAGACGATGGCTTGGAAAGACGGGAAACGCGTCGGGCTCGGAAGCAAGGAGTACCTTAACAGCACCCGGTGGATACGGCTCGCCGGGGCCGCGGCGTACACATTGTATTCAATGCCCGATTCCGCGCATCCCAATCTCGATCAGCCGCCGCCGCCAGTGGGGCTTGGCCTGGCCGCCTCTGATGTCGAGGAGTTAGGCAGCCTTGTAAACAACCACACGCCTGTCACCATTATCGACTGAATCTAGGTTAAAACCGTTAAAAGCGTTACAAGGGTTACATCGTGACAACTTCATGAGAAATTCTCCTCTTGTAACTTTCGTAACGTTGTAACTTTTCTTGACTTCCACCATGGAACTACAACCGCTCGATTTTGAGAAACCAATCTTTGAACTGGAACGGCGATTGCAGGATCTGAGAGATCACTCGGATGAGCACGATGTCGATCTGGATTCGGCGGTTAAGGCAGTAGAGGCAAAGCTACGCGACACGCGGCGCCAGGTTTACAGCAACCTTACCGCCTGGCAGCGTGTTCAAATCGCACGGCATGTGCAACGGCCGTTCGCGTTCGATTACATCGAACGATGTTTTACAAATTGGACTGAACTGCATGGCGACCGCCGTTTTGCCGATGACAGAGCCATGCCAAGCGGCCTCGCCATGCTCGGCGGGCAGCGCTGTGTGGTTATCACTCACCAAAAAGGACGTAACACGAAAGAAAACGTGATGCGGAATTTCGGCTGCGCCCATCCCGAAGGTTATCGGAAAGCGCTGCGATTGATGCAGCTCGGCGAAAAATTTGGCATGCCGGTGATCTCATTGATCGATACGCCAGGTGCGTTTCCCGGGATCGGATCGGAGGAGCGCCACATTTCCGAAGCAATTGCGGTAAATCTTCGCGAAATGATGCGGCTGCGCGTGCCGATTATCGCTGCGGTTGTCGGCGAGGGCGGATCGGGTGGGGCACTTGGCATTGGCGTTGCGGACCGCGTGTTGATCCTCGAGAACGCTTACTACTCGGTTATCAGCCCGGAAGCGTGTTCCGCGATTTTGTGGAGAGACCGGCGGCATGCTGCCGAGGCGGCCGAGGCGCTTAAGCTGACGGCGCAGGATTTGTTGAAACTCAAAGTGGTCGACGAAATCGTCCCGGAACCGCAGGGCGGCGCGCACCGGGACTATGATTCGGTTGCGGAAAATCTGGGTAGCGCACTGCGCCGGAATTTGCAGCACATCTCCAAGATCCCGATTGATGAACTGCTACAGAATCGCTACGAAAAATTTCGCCGACTTGGGATCTTTACCGGAGGCAAAAGTACAGCCGCTCCCGCGCGCTCTTGATGTGATTCTCTGCAATTGGAGCAAATCGGCAGGTGTTTGCTGGCTCAGCGTGTTCGCTGCTGTCACTACGATGCAAGCGAGCATAGGGGCTTCGGATTTTCGTTTTGATCGCGACACCCTGGCGTTTCAAAACGCCACCGTGCTCAAGTATAAGGATGGGGTTCCCTTTCTGCGCGCAAAATCGACAAGCGACGATCCCGCCAACAAATATACCCGCCGCTGTTTTGTGATGACGCGCACGGCGATGCAATTTCGTAAGTTCGCTCGTTTCGATCCGCGAGGCGCCTCGTTGGATGACAAAGCTTTGGCCGCCCGCATTCGCTCGGTTAGGCGACGACGGGCTTGGGGTGCTCCGTTACCGGGAAATCAGCGAATTGTTTTTCCCGGCTATACAAATCTTCGCCAGATGAGCGAAGCGCGCCCCCGCGTGTTTCAAGAAAATATCGGCAGCGGATTCATAACTTACTTTCGGCCCAGCAATGGCCGAATGTTTTTCGAACACAGTCGGAAATACCAGGAGAGGACTCACGCCAACCTAGATGCCGCCCTCTCGCGTGGTGACGTTTTCATCGGCTATCTTTCCACGTATCCGAAACTAAGTATTAATCATGCGGTGCTGGTTTATGCCCTGAACAAAAGTGTCCCTGGGGATGACCTGGAGCATTATCTTGCGTATGATCCAAACCACGCCGAAGCACCGCGTGAGCTAACCTGGTCGCCTCGTGAGCGCGCCTTTGCTTATCAGAAAGACATAGACTTCATCGGGGGATTCGTTCGCGTTTACCAATCTTACGGCAAGCCGTTGCAGTGAAAACGATTCGACGCGTTCTTGACGTGATTCCCAGCAATTCGCGCACAGGTGTAGGTTTTTGGCAGCTCGGCGCTTTCGTAGCTCTTGTCCTGCTACGAAGCAGCGCGGCAGCGTCGGATTTTTGTTTCGACCGCGATACGGTCGGCTTCGCCAACGCAACCGTCTTCGAATATCGCGAAGGTCATCCCTATTTGCGGCAAAGAGAGAAAGGAGAGCCGAAAAGGTACACTCGCCGCTGTTTTGTCCTATGCCGTACGACGATGCAGTTTCAGAAGTTCGCTCGCTTCGATCCGCATGCCCCTCCGTTGGACGACAATGCGTTGGCCGCTCGCATTCGAAATGTCACTCGTCGGGCGGCTTGGGAAACGCGATTGCCGACAAATCAGCGCGTCGTCTTCCCGGGCTACGCCAACTTGCGCGCAATGAGCAAGGCGCGCCGCGAAGTTGTGCGAGCAAATATCGGCCTTGGCTGGCCGACTTACTTTCGGCTCGGAAATTTCCGGATGCTTTTCGAGCACGACTCCAATTACCACAAGGAAACCCACGCCAACCTCAATGCAGCTTTGGAGCGCGGCGAGTTATTCGTCGGTTTTCTCACAACTTATCCTCTTCTCAGCATCAATCACGCAGTCTTGGTCTACAAACGAAAGCCTGCCTCTCAGAATGGTGGAATTGATCGTTATCTAGTTTACGACCCCAATCATCCGGAATCGCCGCGTGAGCTCACCTGGTCCTCCCGCGCTTGTGCTTTCGCATACCAAAAAGATTGGGATTTCATCGGCGGCTTCGTTCGCGTATATGAAATTTACGGCAAGTGGCTGCAGTAAAAACGATTCGTTTTAAGGAGAGTACCAATGCCAGATCGCCCATCGCCACCCACGCCAACGCCGCCGATACCGACGCCGCCTCCTGAGCCTTTGCCGCCCAATCCGCCGGAGCCGCCGCTCGGAAGGTAGGTGGATTCATGTGGTTGGCGGAAAGAGAAACCGCAGAGCGGGATCGACCCGCGCGGCCCAGGCAGCTTCGCTGTGATCGGCGCCTTTGACCTCCATGTATTGAAGATCGTCACGAAGCTTCCAGCCTTTTTCGAACAAACGATCGCGCAGCTCGCGTGCTTGTTCCCATCCGGGCTCGGCTGTGCCGGTATCGAGCCAGATTTTTAGCGGCGGTTTTTGTTCGGTGGAATCCACCAGCCGGTAAATCGCGAAATCGTCCCACCAAATTGACGGCGACATCACGACGAGTCGGCGAAACACGCGCGGGTATAAAATTCCAATCGCAAGGGTGACCAGACCGCCGAGCGAGGAGCCGCCCAATCCGGTACATTCCGCGTCCGGTTTTGTTCGATATTTTCGGTCGATATAGGGCTTGAGCTCGTCGATGAGAAAGTGCCCGTACAGGCGCGCGAGCCCGCGGCTCCGTTTTTTTCTTTTCGCTTTGGCATCGATGACCCCCCGTGTCGGTGCATATTCATGAATCCGCTCTTCGCCCATGTTTGCAATTGCTACGATGATAAGCGGCTCGATGAGTTTTCGTCGAATTAAGCGTTCGGCCGTCTCGTCAACCCCCCACTCCACACCGGAAAATGACGTCGCCGCGTCGAAAACATTTTGGCCGTCATGCAAATACAAAACCGGGTAACGTTTTCGCGAAAATCGACGATAACCCGGCGGCAGATATACCAACACGTCGCGCCGGTTCCCGAGAATCTTCGATGGAAAGGCGCGGTGCCGTTTGATGTTTCCAGTGAGCGTATGCTTAGGCATCGAAAAACCCAGACGCTTCGCTGAAGTTGTTGATCTTGTCCAACGTTGCCTCGAGTGGACGAGCGAAAATGCTTTGACAGAATCGACAGAATGAAACCGAATGTTTATCGGCCAAACCTTATTCTGATCATTTTGTCGATTCTGTCTTCAGTTTTCGGATGAACGAACGTTACATCAAATGGCACACGCCGTATTTAAGCCGTGAGTTCGAGATGCTTGCGTTTGGAAATGGCGGCGGGCTGCCGCTGATCCTCTTCCCCACTTCCTTCGGCAGTTATTATCAGAACAAAGACTTTGGGCTGGTTGGTTCTGTGAGCGGCTATGTCGATGGAGGCAAAGTCACCGTCTATTGCCCTGACGCGATCGATCTCGAAAGTTTCTACAACAAATCGATTCACCCGGCTGATCGGATGCGCACCCACAACGCGTACGAAAACGTTATCGTCCGCGATGTCTTTGATCTCGCGCGCCGCGAATGCAATTGTCATCGCGTTGCGGTCTGTGGCGCCAGCCTCGGCGCGTATCACGCCGCAAATATCGCTTTTCGTCATCCCGACGCGGTGAGCCATCTCATCAGCCTCAGTGGCTCGTTCGACATCAGCTCGTTCTTCGATGGCTATCACGACGACAACATTTACTTCAATAGCCCCTACGAATATCTGCCGAACACTACCGACCCATGGAAATACAATCACATGGGCATCATCATCGGCACCGGCGAATGGGACAACACCCGCCACGAAAGCTTACGCCTCTCCGAGATTCTCAACTCAAAAGGCATTAAACATTTTCTCGACGACCGGAAATGGTGCGGGCACGAATGGAGTTATTGGCGCGACATGCTGCCATATTACTTGTCGCTCTTGTGAGGAAGGCGCCGTCGCCGCGCATGCTCTTTCTTGTCATGTCGAGCGGAGTCGAGACATCTCAAGGGGCGGCTTCCAAGCCGCTGGGGCGATTTGGAAATCGCCCTTATTTGTCTTATCCGTGTAAATCCGCGTAATCCGCGGTTCATCTTCTCATGAAAAAAATCGGAATCCTTTTTGGTCAGGAATACAGTTTTCCGCCGGCGCTTGTCGAGCGAGTGAATCAGAAAACGGGCGGCAAAGAGATCGTCGCCGAATTCGTTAAGATCGACAAAGTGATCCAGGGCGAGCCGTGCGGGTACGACGTGGTGATCGATCGCATCTCGCAGGACGTCCCGTTCTATCGCGCCTGGTTGAAGAACGCCGCGCTTACCGGAACAGCTGTCGTCAACAATCCTTTTTGGTGGAGCGCCGACGAGAAATTCTTCAATAACGCGCTAGCCACGAAGATCGGCGTGGCCGTTCCGCGAACGGTCCTCTTGCCATCGAACCAGCCGCCGCCGGACACTAACGACAAGTCGTTTCGCAATCTCGGCTACCCCCTCGATTGGGAAGGGATTTTCAATTACGTCGGGTGGCCGGCCTTTTTCAAACCGTTCGCAGGCGGCGGTTGGAAGAATGTCTATCGCTTGCATAACCCGGAGGAATTTTATCGGGCCTACAGCGAGACTGGGCAGCTCGTGATGATGTTGCAGGAGGAAGTGAAGTTCGACATGTACTTCCGCTGTTACTCAATCGATCAACGGCGCGTGCGGATTATGCCGTACGAGCCGCGTCATCCTTATCACTTGCGGTATCAAACCGAATGGCAGGCGCCGAAAGATATCCTCGAAAGAGTCGAGCATGATGTGCTGACGCTGAATCAGTTTCTTGGTTACGACTTGAACACGGTCGAGTTTGCGATTCACGACGGTATGCCGGTCGCCATTGATTTTTGTAATCCCGCACCGGATGCGGAAGCAGCCAACGTCGGTCAGGCAAATTTCGAATGGGTGGTCGAAGCGGTTTCCGAAATGGCGATCCGTAAAGCACGCGAGCACAAACCGGGCCGCGATAATTTGAGCTGGGGCAAATTCGTTCAAGCCGCCGTGGCGCGAGGCGCGCTGGGCGAGCTCGGGTAAGAAATACCGTGTAGGGCAAAGGTGGATCGACCGCTCTGCGGGCGATGCCAAACAAATGCGGCTTCGCCTCCCGATTTTAGCATCGAGCAAGGGACTGCTCGATCCCACCATGACAGCGCATCGTTTTTGGGGGACATTTGCGCCCCGTCATGAGCGTCAGGAACCACGTCTTCACTCTCGGCATCGAAGAGGAATTCGCGATCATCGATCCGGAGACACGTGAGCTCCGGTCGCATATCCAGGAAATTCTCGAAGGCGGCAAGATCCTGCTCAAGGAGCAGATCAAGCCAGAGATGCACCAATCTGTCGTTGAGCTTGGCACAGAAATTTGCCAGTCGACTGTCGATGCGCGTGCCCACGTGATCGAACTGCGCAGCAGACTCGCGGAACTCGCCGGCCGCAGCGGATTAAAGATTGCCTCCGTCGGCACGCATCCATTTTCCCACTGGCGCGATCAACTCATTACTCAAGGCGAGCGCTATCGCGAAATCGTCAAAGACATGCAGCAGCTCGCGCGCGCGAATCTCATTTTCGGACTGCACGTTCATGTTGGCATTCCAGATCGCGAGTTGGCCATCCACGTGATGAATCAGGCGCGATATTTTCTGCCGCACATTTACGCGCTCTCGGTCAACTCGCCATTCTGGGTTGGCCAGGACACGGGCTTGAAAGGTTATCGACTCAAAGTGTTCGAGCGTTTTCCGCGCACCGGGATTCCCGATGCCTTCGAGAGCCTTTCCGAGTACGAAGATTACTGCAAGCTGCTGGTCAAGACCGGCTGTGTCGATAACGCGAAAAAAATCTGGTGGGACATTCGGTTACACCCGTTCTTCGACACGCTGGAAGTGCGCGTGTGCGACGCACAATCGCGCGTGGACGACACGCTGGCGATTGCGGCTTTGATTCAGGCTGTGATCGCGAAGCTGCACAAGCTCCTTCGGCAAAACATTACATTTCGCGTTTATCGCCGCCGGTTACTGGATGAGAATCGCTGGCGCGCTTCGCGCTACGGTATCGACGGCAAACTGATCGATTTCGGCAAGGAAACGGAAGTGGAGACGCGCAGTCTATTAAATGAGCTGCTCGAGTTCGTCTCGACCGAGGTAAATGAGCTCGGCACCCAGAATGAGATGGCGCACATCGAGCGAATCATGCGCGAAGGCACCGGCGCAGACCGGCAACTCGCCGTGTGGGAACGCACGCAGGATATGAAAACAGTGGTCGATCACATTGTCACAGAAACGTACGAAGGATTGGATGTGTCGCGGCGTGCCGCGATTGCTGGTTAATTCGCTTCCCCGGTCGATTGACGGATTTTGCCCGCGAATCACGCGAAACATTTTCCATTCACGGTTTTTTTGCGTGTTTCGCGGGCACTTACTGACTGATCAAGCACTTAACCAGTAGAGCAGACTCCCAAGGGGGACGGCCGGTTGAACTGATTTCTGTAGGGGAAGAGGATCGCTTCCCCTCGGGAGCCTAACAGCCTCCCTACAGATCGGACAAAAGAAAACGTGCGCCTCCACTGGAAAAACGGCTGCGCAAAAAAAACGAACAGGAAGCCCTCCAACCTCAACCCAACCTTGGATCACCAAACTTTATGAACTAAGAAAGCACCTGTCGCACTCGCCCGCCGCACTTGACACCTTCATCAACTCTTCAGTGGCCAAGCAACGCCATCCAGCTCTTTAGGCAACTGTTTTGGGTCCACTGGATACACCAGTTTCTGGTCGAGCGTTTCGCCGGGTTCCAACTCCTTCTCCGGGGCACCGATAATGAGCCAGAGTACCTCAGTCTCTGTATCATTGAATACTTGGCGCAACGGTTCCGGGCCAACGAGCACTCCTCCATACTTCGGGACCGTGAGGGTCTGGTCGCCGACGCGAATACGTCCGACGCCTTCGACCACGAAATAAAACTCTTCCATCTTGGGATGCCGGTGGAGCGTGTTGGCACTCTTCGGCGGAAGCCGCCAAAATCGGGCTCCCAAAATCTCGCTCTCTGTTCGCTCAAGAAAATCCGCATTCGGGATTTTCATCATATTCGACGGTCTCCAGGAGAGGTCTTCCGGTCTGATGAGAAAGTAACCGTCTATTGACTTCATAGAAGATGCCTAACGAGACGGAGATCAGTCACCGCCGGCGGGGCTGGGCTCTGCTGGACTCTCAACTCTCATCAAAAACTCTCAACTGAGTTTTAGTACAAGAGCCAGCCGTCGGCTGCATCGTTTGGTTAGGCAGTATTCCATAGGCAAAATCAGTCGTGCGCAAGGAAGATCAATATCTCGAAGATCGAAAAATCGGTAACCGCATGAGTGACAAACGGAACCAGGAGGCCTCGCGTGTGGGCCCGTAGCACGCCAAGTATCACTCCGTAAACTGATGCAAGCAATATACCGACGCTTCCACTGGGAAACCCGTGCAGGTGAGCAACCCCAAACGACACAGCCTGCATCAGGACTACTGGGACAGTCGGCAATCTCGTTCGTTCGAGGGCGTCGAAGACGACACCACGCCAAATCATCTCTTCCAGCGCTGCGTTGAACAGTGCAAATCCGACACCCAGAAGTACAAGTCTTGCCGGAGACCACATGGGAATCAAACCCGCTTGCCACTTAACGTCGGGACGCGCCAGCTTAAACCAAACCAGAAGAGACACAGCAGAACCCACTGCGACGGTTGCGGCGGCAATCCACATCGGCAGCGTCGGGTGGCCCATGCGCAACCATGCGACGGTTAGGCGTAACGGCCGGAAACTCTGGAGCAATGCCCAATACAAAAGGACCGGCACGAGGAAGATCCACGGCCATCGACGGGTGCCAGGAATCACGGAAAATAGGGTTAACGAACAGAGTAATATGGCGAGGTGAACGGTATTCCAATCGTGTCGTGGAATAGCGCGGATCAATAGTACTAGTTGCGCGATGGCCAAGCCCCAAACGAAACTCCCGGGTACGAATGGACGTACAATAGAAATGATTATGAGGAGGATTATCGGTAATATCTCCTCCGAACGTGACACGTCCGCGTTCATCGCTCGCCCTGCCTAACGAGATATGGATGGAATTTTTCCGTAATATCTTGCGGAATTACTCCGTCTAATTTGGTTGCTCGCCTCGGGGCGAACGGATAAAGGCGGAGTCACGGATTCAGTTAAGCCGCGAGCGCAGGTGAGGCAAACTGAAAAAGTCTCTCGATCAGATGCTATTCAGTATCCTCGCGCCGAAAGACCAAAGTCACGATGAGACCCAGAACGCTGACAGCCGCTACCATTCCCAGGACGGCTGGCACGCCGAATTTGCCCTTTAAGATCGGCAGGACGAAGACACCGAAGGTCGCTCCAATCTTCGCAACACCAGCAGCGAAGCCGCTGGCGGTGGCTCGTAATTGCGTCGGAAAAAGGATCGGTGCGAGCGTAAACGTGGTGGCGTTAGGCCCGGCGTTCATCAACAAGTTGAACAGGATGAACCCGGCGAACACCAACGGAATGTGCAAGCTGGAATTCGACAGCTGAACAGCGGTCATCAGTATCAACATGCCCAGAGCCATGCACCCAAAGCCGATAGCCTGCATCCGTATGCGTCCGAACCGTGGGACCGCCCAGATTCCGAGCAGAAAACCGAAGAGCAGGAACAAATCGATTGCGGCGCTTCCTCTGGCAGCGGCCAAGTCGTGCGTGATGAGGCCACGTGATCGGCCGGAGATATCAATCGTGCCCAGGATAATCGGGGTGAAAAGTCCGACGCCGTAGGTGGCGATATCCATCAAAAACCACGGGACCGCTACCAGCACCGTCCGGGCCCGATAGGGACGCGAGAATAGGAGCGCGAGTCCAGGCGCTTTCGTTTGCGTGATCGAATCTGCGAAGCTCTTCTCTCTGGCGCTGGTGGTAAGTTGCAGCACTGCCTCGCGCTGTTCAGGCATGATCCGGATGAAAGCCTGCGCCGCCTCGGCGAATTTGCCTCGAGTCATCAACCAATGCGGACTGTCCGGTTCCGATAAACGTAACAAGAAAAAGAGCAAGGCAATAATGCCTTCGGTCGCAAGAAAGAGCCGCCAGTTCTGAGTGCTGTCCACATTTTTCAACAACAGCAAAGTAATCGCCGCCGCGAGGAGCATACCGACTGACTGGCAGGCAATTGTGGCAACCATCATTCGCGCGCGACTCCGTTTGGGCGAAACTTCCGAGATGTAAGTGCTACTGACCGGGAAATCGATGCCGACTCCCACACCGACAAGGAGTTGGCCGATAAAAAGCGTCGTGGGTCCGTTCGCGAGCGCGCTGGTCGCTGCGCCGGCGACAATAATTATCATGTCGGCTAGCATCAATCGCTTGCGGCCAAGACGATCGGCCATAGGTCCGCCGAATCCGGCCCCGAAAACAGCACCTAAAACCAGGGCCGCGCCGATGAGGCCGACGACTTCGGGGGTGATATGGAATTCAGCGATGATGAGCGGCATCGCCACGCCGAGAGCAAAGATGACGAAGCCATCCAGCAACGTACCTCCAGTCGAGAGCACCCAAAGCCATCGCTGGATGGCTTTCAGCGGCGACTCATCCAGTAGCAACGTCAGGCGTTGCGCTGGGGTTACTTCAGTCAATGGTCGTGGACTGTATCAAATTAATGGAAAGTAGCGCGACTGGGGTTCCGGGGAGCGCACGTGCCCTCGCGTGCTGGTTTCGGCGCCCCGCCGAAACGAACTTCCACGACCCGGCGGGAGCGTTGTCTAGGAAGAAAAGTTCGCGATGACGAGGGCGTCATCGCCAGCACGCGAGGCGCGTGCGCTCCCCCGAAACGCATGTTCCCGCCAATGGCGGCGATACGAATAAATGATACATTGCACTAGTCGCTACGGTTCGATTTCTCGTCGGCTGCTTGATGATACTCGCGGCGAATTTCTGCCAGATTCACGGTTGGCTGCGGCATTTTCATGTCCATTTCTTCCATCGTGCGGGCAATGATCTGTGAAATAGACAAATTGCGGAACCATTTGTGGTTTGAAGGAATGATGAACCAGGGAGTATGCTTGGTACTCGTCTTAGTAAGCACATCCTCGAATGCCTCGATGTAATCACCCCAATAGTCGCGTTCCTTGTAGTCCGATTCACTGATCTTCCACTGGCGAGCCGGATCGTCGAGTCGCTTCTTGAACCGGGCGAGCTGTTCGTCTTTGGAAATGTGCAGGAAAAATTTGAGAATGGTTGTGTTATTCTCGGTGGAGATTAGCTGTTCAAAATCGTTTATCTGATCGTAGCGTTTCGCCCAGACTTTTTCCGGCACAAGATTATGGACTCTTGCCACCAACACATCTTCGTAGTGGGACCGATTGAAAATGGTGACGGAGCCTTTACGTGGCACGTGGGGATGCACACGCCAGAGAAAATCATGGGCCAAATCTTCTACCGTTGGTTGCTTGAAGTTAACTGCTACGCAACCCGACGGATTCATGCCCGTCAAAACGTGGCGGACCACACCGTCTTTGCCCCCGGCGTCGAGTCCCTGCAACACAATGAGAAGGGAATGCTTATTCTCTGCATACATCAGGTACTGCAGTTCCTGCATTTTCTGCCGGTTCTCCTCAATCTCCGGCAGGGCTGATTTGCGCGACTCATGTTTACCGTGATAATCCGGGTCGAAATCTTTAAGCCGGATCTTGGAGCCCGGCTCCACGATCAGTTTTTTCAGGTAATCGGACATGATTGTTCTCCTGGTCTCGAAGTCGTTGTAATATAAGTGGACGGACCGATTTTCCGAGCTCGCGCGGC
>WNGJ01004627.1_pt1 | contig 22382 bp, 19 predicted proteins | sample 5400611 | NCBI WGS metagenome assembly WNGJ01 (sample SAMN13153375, study PRJNA577476) | soil metagenome | isolation source: 40 cm soil or saprolite under Garry oak tree replicate 1 | place: USA:California | collected 2016-06-15
GGAATCTGGTTCATGATCGCCGCGCCATCGACCAGCCAGCCGATCGCGCCGATATCGGCCCAGGTCAGCGTCGGGTAGTTGAAGATCGAGGAATATTTTGCCTTCCCCGCCAGCATCAAATCGACCAGCTCCTCGCGCGAGGCGCCGAGCGTTTCCGCCGCGGCATAGAGATAGAGCCCGTGGCCGCACTCGTCCTGCACTTTCGCCAACAGCGCCGCCTTGCGGCGTAGCGACGGCGCGCGGGTGATCCAATTGCCCTCGGGCAGCATGCCGACGATCTCGGAATGCGCGTGCTGCGAAATCTGCCGCGTCAGCGTCTTGCGATAGGCCGCGGGCATCCAGTCATTCGGTTCGATGCGGTCGTCAGCGTCGATGCGCGCCTGGAACTGCGCGGCGCGCACGGCATCCTCGATATTGCGGTCTTCGGCGTCCGAGGTGTTGAGCGCTTGCGTGTACATGGCCGATCTCTACGGAGGCGGCCTCTAACATATAACATAATATTCTAGACGCAAGTATTTTTTGTAATATGTTTATCCGTCGCCGAACCGGCGCGCCAGCTCATTACCGGCAGCGGGCAATGGTCCGGTCTCGTTGCTGCCGTTCCGGTCAAGCCATTGTTCGGACGCGGGAAGCAAGCTGCGATAGATCTCGCCGCAAAGCTGACGGGCTGCCCTTCCCGGCCAGTCCCTGGGCAGCAAAGCGGTCGGCAACAGCGGATCGCGCAGCACTACCCGACGGTAATAGTGGATCAGCAGGATTCGCGCGGTGAAGGCGTCGGCATCCGCGAGAGCCTGGCGGCGCGCGATCCAGCCGCGCAACGGTTCAAACGTTTTCATGAATTTCAGGTAGGCGTCCGCGGTGCGATCGAGCGGCCAGCTCGCGCTGAGCAGACGTCGCCCGCTGTCGTCCTCGGCCGAGACTTCCAGCCGGATCGCACGCGCGGCCTCTTCCGGAACGGGCACGCCGGAAGGCGCGACCCACACGCCCGGCAACGGGCTGCCGAAGCCCGCGTTCTTGAGCGCCTCGCGGGACGCATCGCGATCCTCGCCGTTGCCTATCAGCAGAAGCTCGAACTTCCCGGTCCAGTGCGGTGACTGCGAATCATAGATGTGCCTGGTCGCGGTATCAAAGGTTTGGCGCCCCTTCTTCACCAGGCGGTAGAAGCTGTTGCGACCGACCTTGTTGCGCTCGAGCCAGCCGTCGCCGGCGAGCCGCGACATCGCCGTGCGCACCACCCCGCCGTCGATATCGATGGTCTCAAAGAACGCAAGCAGCGTCCCCAGCCACACCGAGCCGCCGCGCGGCACGATCGCATCGCCAAACACGGTGATGACGATGGATCCGGTGCGCGAGGGTTCGCGCTTGAGCTGTTCGATGATGCGGGCAAGCGGGTGTGGCATGCGCAACGCATAGCGCGTTTTGAGGCTTCACAACAACGCCGCCCCGAGGCGGCGCGGCGTTACCTCGCGGGATCGGACACCTGGCGGGATCGGGATCACCTGGCGGGATCGGGATCACCTGGCGGGATCAGGATAGACCAGGCTGCGCCAGCCGCTGCGGTCGAACGGCGCCCATTTACCTTCGGGCTGCGCCAGACGATCGGCCACGGCGTAGACCACCGCGGGATGATGGCCCATGCCGCAATGGCTGCTTTCCACCTCGATGTTCTCGGACCGGGCGGAGGGTTTTTCCATGCAGCCCTGCCAAGCACAAATGCCGTCGGTGCGGCTGAAGATCGCTGTGGTCGGCGCCGGCGGCGTGCCCGAAAGCGTCCCACCGAATCGTTCATCCTCTTCGTCGGCGCGGCGGCCGCTGGCCATCTCATAGACGCGCCAGGCGTTGGTCGCCTTGGAATTACCGGCAAACGGACTGCCGAGCGTGATCACCGAGCGCACCCGATCTGGCATCATCTTGGCGAGCTGGCGCGCGTAGAGACCGCCCAGGCTCCAGCCGACCAGGCTGATCTTGCGTCCATTGACATCGCTGAGCTCATGCACCAGATCGACCATCGCGCGCTGCACGCCGTCGCGCAGGCCGAGATTGCGGCCCTGACGCCAGCCACTGACGGCGTAGCCGCGATTCTTCAAAAAGCTGCGCAGCGGGCGCGTCGAGGTGTCGGACGCGACCAGGCCGGGCAATACCAGTACCGGATGGCCATCGCCCTTCGGTGCCAGGCTCAGCAGCGGCAAGGCGCCGACAAACGCGCCGAGCTCATGGATCGCCCGCCCCTCCAGAAACATCAGGGTTCTGGAGGGCGGGCGCAGCGTCTGGGCAGTCGCGGACATTTTAGCTCCTCTCTGGGCCGGCCCCTTGCGTTTCGGCAGCCGTCCAATGGACCAGCAGGAAGACCCGAACCTCGTCGAATCGTTCCGCAATGCAACGATCTCTTGGGGGAAAGCTAGGGAACCGGGTTCCGCGTTTCAAGCGGGCCGCCTTGACGCGGCCGGGGGGCGCCGCATTTTAGAAACCCTGCCGTGGTCAAATAGTCACAGCCACCGCAGCAGGACTTCGATCGTATAGAGACCCAAACCCGCAAGCCCGCCGATCAGCGAGCCGTTGAACCGGATATACTGCAGGTCCTTGCCGATGTTGATTTCGATCAGCGAAATCAGCTGCCCCATGTCCCAGGCCTTGACCTGATCGGAGATGAAGCCGGAGACGCCGCTTTTCTGGTCGGCGACAAAATTTCTGAGCACGGTAACCAGACCCTGGTTGATCTCGCCTCGTAACTCGCCGTCGCCTGCCAGCGCCTCGCCCGCTGCCATGAACATTCCGGCGAGGTGATGCTGCAGGACCTGAGTCTCGCCACTGGCGCTGCGTTCGATGAACGATCGCGTGTTCGACCAGATATTGCGCGCGAGCTCGCCGAGTTCGGGACGCGCCAGCAGGTCGCGCTTCAATCCGTCGATGCGGTTCGCGTAGGTCCGATCGCTGCCGAGCCGATCCACGAACGACAATATCATGCGATCGAACTCGCCGCGGAACGGATGCCGCGGGTCGGCGCGAACCTCTTCGAAGAACGCGGTCGCGGACGCGACGATCTTGTTCACCAGATATCTGTCGGCACGATAAAGCCTGAGCAGCGTCGGCAATTCGCTGCGGATTTTCTCGCGAACCATCGCCATGGTTTCCGGCTGGGTCAGCGATTGATGAACCGCGCGCAGGATATCGTCGAGCAACCCTTGATGCCGCCCCTCGGCCACGAAGGCGCGCAACGTGGCGGCGGCGAGGGGCGCGAGATCGATCGATTGCAACTGGGTGGTGATCCGGCGGGTCATGAACGTCATCAGGCCCGAGGTCTCGGTCGCCGACACCGCCTCGGGCAAGAGACGCAGGGTAAAGCGGGCAAGATCGGTGCTGCGCTTGCGGTCGCGCAGCCAGTCGGCGATGAAAGCGCCGAAGTCGATCTGGCGCAGCTTGGCATCGACGGGAGTTGCTTCGAGAAAATGCACCTCGATGAATTCGCCGAGCTTGTCGGCGATGCGGTGTTGATTGCTCTGGATGATCGCGGTGTGCGGGATCGGCAGTCCCAACGGCCTCTTGAACAGCGCCACCACCGCGTACCAGTCGGCCAGTCCGCCGATGGTGGCTGCTTCCGCAAACGCCGCGACGAAGCCGAACGCCGGATGCACAGGCAGTAATGCCTTCGCCGTCACGAACAGCGCCAGCGTGCTCGCCAGCACCAGGGTGGCCAGCGCTTTGACCCGCCGCAACTCGGCCGCGCGCGCGGCGTCGCCGGGGGCGTCGAAGGAAAATGTGCCGATGGCGGGCATGACGGCTTTCAGAGTGGAGCAAGCTCCTCATCCTGAGGAGCGGCGTCTTCGCCGCGTCTCGAAGGATGAGTGCACATCGTGGCCTGATGGTTCGAGACGGCGCAAGAGCGCCTCCTCACCATGAGGGAGAACGATGATCTATGGGGATGCGCGTCAAAAAGAAGGCCCGCGTCAGGCGGGCCTTTGAATGATCTGCAGGGGGGGTCGAGCGATCAGGCGGTCTTGTTGTAGACCTTGGCGAAGCTGTCCTGGGCGGTCTTCGCACCGTCGGCAACGAGCTTGCCGAGATATTCGGTGGTCGACTTCGCCCGCGACACCAACACTTCACCGCGCGCACGAACCATATCGGACTGGATCTGCACGGCCTCGTTGAACGACTTGGCGGAGGCGAGCTTGTCGATGCCTACGAAGAAGGCTTCGGTGTCCTGATAGATCGCCTGCTGGATATTGCGGCTGATCTTGGCGGCCTCGCTGACCGAACCGGCAACGGCGGTCTCGATCACGGCGGTCACTTTTTCCGAACCGGCATGAAGGTCGGCAGCGCGCTCCTTGGCGGTTTCGGCCTGCTTCTTCACGAACTCGCGGGCAGCCTCGGGAACTTCCATATTCTGGAGGTTCTTGAACGCGTCGGTGACGGGCGCAAAGGCTTCCTTGACGGTGTTCAGCACGGAATTGGTATCGGTGGTCATTTGGTCTCTCCATCCTCAGGTTGAGCTATGGGCTCACCCCGTCCGGATTGGCCCGGGGCGAGGTCGTTATGTCATAGTTAATGGTGCGACGCAACATCAATGTTGCGCTGCGATATCACGAATTCGTGATCCAGCTTCATTATCATGCGATCTGCCTGAAAATCGGCCAAACCAGGCATGGCGCTACCAACGGCCCTTCCGCCGATTCCAGGCGTACAAAAGATCGGCAAACCGATCGTACAGGAAGCCCGCAACCGGCCGGATCACCGGCAGGCCGACCAGCCGCCCGAGCCAGATATCGCCAGGTGTTCGCAGCCAAATCGCGATCGCGCAGTCGATCCCCGCATAGAGCCGGTTGTCGGCATCGACGGCATGCAGCCTGCGCCTGACGTCGTTGACCCCGGCCCCGAAGGCTGCGAGCGCCTCCGGCTCGGGATTGATGTCGCGAAATTCGATGGCGCCCGACCGGGCGGCGCGAACCAGCCGATGCTGCTGCCAGTCAATGCCGGCGTTACACACCGGACACTTCGTGTTGTACCAGACTGTGAGTTTCGGGGTCATCACGCAAGCCGCATCAAGGACTTGCCCAACATTATTGAGAGATATTCGACCTTTTTGCGCCAAGCGGCTCGGCTCCGTCGGAATGCTCACCGTCGGATCTAATGCTCCACCGCGTCCGGCAACCCATAGGCTTCCATCTGCGCCCGGAACTGCGCGACGTCATGCGCGAGCACGACAATGTCGTGCTTGTTGCCAGCCAAGTCGCAAACATGGCCGTGCAGCAGTGCCTCGGCCTTGAATCCGAACCCTTCGAAGATAGCGATGGCGCCGGTTTGATCGACCGTCATCTGAACCAGCAGCTTTTCCAGGCCGACACTCAAGGCAAGCGCGAAGGTTTCCTGCGACAGCGCCCGGCCCACTCCCTGGCCACGCACATCCGGCGAGATCACGTTGCGGATTTCGCCGACATGCGGCGACCATGACAGCGGATCGCGCACGATCGTTCCGCATCCGACCACCCTTCCCGATTTCATCGCCAACAGACTGATGATCGAACCGCGCTCGATCTCCTTGATCCAAGCGGCCAGCACCTTCGGCTCGCTGATGTTGCGCGGCAGGAACAACAGGTCATGGACCGGGAGCTTTCGCGCGAATTCAAGCACCGCGGCCTCATCGGCCGGCCGCATCATCCGAAATTCGATGTCGCCCGCGTCGGTGACGACGTGGAGCGGATAGGTGCGTATTTCACTGGGACTCATACCGATCTCCCACCCAACCAGGCATCCAGTTTCGGCCATAGCCGCTTGATGGCATTGGCGCCGGCGACAAGGCTGACATGGCCGCCCTTCAGGATCACTTCCTCTTTATCGGTCGAGCCGATCTTCTGAATCAGCGGCTTGGCGGCGTCGTAGGGCACGATGTGATCGTGTTCGGCGACCGCATGCAGGATCGGCACCGTGATCCTGGAAATATCCGCATGCCGGCCGCCGACCGACATCGTATCGTTGTAGAGCTTGTTATCCCACATCAGGTCCTTGGTGATGGTGCGGAAATACTCGCCGGCCAGCGGCAGGGTGTCGGTGGCCCAGCGATCGAACATCCGGTACGATTTGACGTATTCGTCGTTCCAGATGTTTTCCCACAATTGCACCTGGCTGACGGCGCGCGACGCCGGCCGCAACATCTCGAATGATGAAAGGATCATTTCGGGCGGCACGTTGCCGACGCTGTCGATCAGCCGGTCGACATCGAAATAGCGCCGGTCGGAGAAATTCTGGAACAGTTTCATCTCGCGGAAATCGACCGGGGTGGTGAAACAGATCAGGTTTTTCATCGGGCCGCCGGCGAAGATCGAGCCGTAAAGCAGCGACAGCACGCCGCCGAAGCAATAGCCGATCACGGTGAGGTCGGTCTCGCCGCAATCCTGCTGCACGTGGCGGACACAATCCGGGATGAAGTCGAGGACGTAGTCCTCCATCCGCAAGCCCTTCTCTTCCGGCCTCGGTGCGGTCCAGTCCAGCATGTAGACGTCGTAACCGCGCTTCAAGAGAAACTCGATGAAGCTCTGGCCGGGCACCATGTCGAGGATGTAGCCGCGATTGGTGGTCGCCATCACGATCAGGATCGGCACCCGGTAGATCTCGTCCGCTATCGGCCGGTAGTGGTACAGATTCATCGTGCCGCGGACATGTAGCACGTCCTTTGCGGTCGAGCCGAGCGAGGGACCCGTTGAGCCGAGATATTCAACGCCCTTGATGCTGCGCTGGATGGCACGCTGCACTTCGGACTGAATCCGGTCCGGGATCGACTGAAAATCCAGGCCCGCGGCAGCGTTCATTTTGGCTCTCCGCCCGGAAGCGATGGACGTTTGGTGCGCGGCGGCCTTGGCACAGCCGCGGGCCCGCCCGCCGGCACGCCCGGATTGCTGTGGATCTGATGCAGCACCGCCTTGATCTCGTTCAGCTGCCCTTCGATCGACTGCAGCCGCTCGGCGAGGCCTACCATCTGCGCCCGGCTCGGCAGATTCATGCCGACGAGATATTTCTCCATGAGATCGCCGAGTTGCTTTTGCGCCCCCGCCGTTGCTCCGCCGACCTGATTGACGACCTTGCTGAATTCCGGCGACGCCAACGCCTGGCTGGCCAAGGAATTGAACCCCTTCTCCATCTCGCCGAGCATGTTCTGCCACAACGCGACCGGATCGTTGCTCTTGTCTGCCATGGGCCCCTCGGGATTGCCGGTGAATACCTCGCCTGTTTTCGATCATAGCACACTGTTGCAACAGACCGGTCAACATCGCGAGGCGGATTTGTCAGCCTCGCTGTCGCAGCACGCCTTCTGTAACGCACGAAACCGTGCCATAAAATCCTCGTCAAACCAGCCTGAGGGACCATCCAAGGTGAACGTACTCGCCCATCAGCCGCCGCGGATCGCCCGCGCCAACGGCATCGAGATTTGTTACGAGATCTTTGGCGACGCCGGCGTTGCGGCGCGCGGGTTTCGCGTCATCCGCTTTGACAATCGCGACATCGGCAAATCCAGCAAGATGAGCGGCGGCAAGCGCCTGAGCGCGGTGGAACTGCTCAAGCTGCGGTTCCTGAGAATCCCCATCGCAGCACCCTACAAGCTACGGGATATGGCTGAGGACGTGATCGGGCTGATGGGCGTGCTCGGCATCAAGTCGGCGCATCTGGTGGGGGCGTCGATGGGCGGCATGGTCGCCCAGGAACTGGCGATCTCGTTTCCGCAAGCCGTGCGCTCGCTGACTTCCATCATGTCGACCACTGGCAATCCAAAAGTGCCGCCGCCGACCCGCGAGGCCTCCGCCCTGTTGATGGCCCCGCCTCCGGCCACCAGGGAAGAATATTATGAGCGCTTCGCAAAGACCTGGAAGGTGCTGCGGGTCGGCAGCTTCCCGCAGGATGAGGCGCTCGATCGCTCGCGCGCCGAACGCACCTATCAGCGCGGGCTTAATCCGGCTGGCGTCGGGCGGCAGCTTCGGGCGATCCTCGCCTCCGGCAGCCGCAAGCAGCGGCTCGCAGCAGTCAAGGTGCCGACGCTCGTGATTCACGGCAACGTCGATCCGCTGGTGCATCCCGAAGGCGGCAGGGACACCGCGGCCTCCATCCCCGGCGCCAAACTGCTGATGATCGAAGGCATGGGCCACGCGCTGCCGATCCCGATGTGGCCCGAGATCATCGACGCGATTGACAAGCACGCGCATGGGGCAGCGGCGAAGGCGGCGTAGGCTTGCAGCGCGAACCGAGACAACAACCACGACCGTCATCGCCCGGCCTCGACCGGGCGATCCAGTATTCCAGAGACCTTGTTTATTGGGCGTCGTCTCACGACCACCGCGGAGTACTGGGTCCCCCGCCTTCGCGGAGGACGACGGGGGAGAACTTACCCGCCGGCCCAGACATCCAGCACGTAGCGATTTGTGGTGCCGAGATCCTCGATCCAGCGCAACCCCGCATCGGCGCCTGCGCCGGTGCGTTCGCGATGGATCGCAACGAGGGCCGCCTTGACGTCGGGCTCCATCTTGCCGCCGTCGCCGCAGACATAGATGATCGCGCCCTGCTCGATCAGGCCCCAGACCCGGTCCTTTTGGGCGGCAACGAGATCCTGCACATAGGTCTTCGGGCCCTCACTGCGCGAGAACGCGGTGTGCAATTCGGTAATGCCATCGGCGGCGAAGCCTTTCAGTTCGTCGGCATAGAGATAATCCTGATCGGGATGACGGCAGCCGAAAAACAGCATCGCCGGGCCGAGGCTGGCGCCCTTGGCCTTCAGCGCCGCACGTTCCTGCAGGAAGCCGCGGAATGGCGCGAGCCCGGTCCCGGGCCCGACCATGATGATCGGCACGGCAGCGTCGTCCGGCAGCCGGAAGCCGGCCTTGGTTTCGCGCACCGTCGCCTGGATCGTCTCGCCGGCGCGGCGGCCGGCGAGATAGTTCGAGCAGATGCCTTTGTAGATGCCGCGTCCCGAACTCGCCGGCCCTTCGACCACACCGACAGTGACGCTGCAGCGCTGGGGATCGCCCGACGGCGACGACGAGATCGAATAATAGCGTGGCGCCAGCAGCGACAGCATTTCGAGATAGGCGTGGAACGGCAACTCGCAGGCCGGATGTTCCTCCAACAGATCGAACACCGATTTGCGCTTGCCGAGAATGTCCGCGCGATAATGTTCCGATGCGGCGGCATCGTCGCCGACATAGGCCAATAGTTTCGGCTTGGTCACCGGACACCGCGTGTGTTCCGACATGATCTGGATCTGCTTGCGGGTCGCGACTTGCTGCAATTCCACAAATTCGGAGAGCAATCGCCCGACCGACACCGTATCGCCGACCGGCAATTGCGCGCGGCGGCCTTCCGCGACCTGCAGCCTGATCTGATCGGCGGGCAGAAATCCGAAACGGCGCGCGACGGAATCCACCAGCGCCGGATCGTTGCGCGGCACCACGCTGAGATGATCGCCGACCCGGTAGGAGATCCCGGAAGGCAGTTGCACCTCGATGTGCCGGGTCGATCTGTCGGAGCCGTTGGCGCCCAGCTTGTTCTGCAGTTCTTGGTTGACCAGCAGCTTCATCGGCGCGACGCCGCCGAGTGCGACGATCGAATTGACTGCCGTCGGCGCCACGGGCTCGATTCTGTAAAGCGGCTCGTCGTCGGCGCTGCGATCGAAGCTCGTATCGATGCCCAGTTGCTTTACCGCCAGCGGGCGCAGTTTCGCGAACCAGGATTCGAACTGGCCTTCGAGATCGTCGCGCGCGTCGCCCTCGCCGCGGACAAAGGCGTTGCTGGCGCCGTGCGCGGCCAGTTGCTCGTCGATGAAGCGCGGGATCGACTGATAGGTCGCGAGCCAGTCGCTGTTGCCGCAGCCGAACACCGCGTAACGCACCTTGGCAAAGGCATCTTTCGGCAAATCGCCGCCAAGCCATTTGACGAATTCGGTGGCATTGTCGGGCGGGGCACCATTGTACGACGCGCAGAAAATCAGCACGCCGCCCTGCTTCGGCAGCTTGCCGACGAAATCATCGAGGGCTGCGAGCTTTGTCGCAAAGCCGTTGACCTCGGCGAGATCGGCGACGCGGGTTGCGAGCTCCTCGGCGGTGCCGAGGTTCGATCCGTAAAGCACCAGCAGCGGTGTATTGTGTCCCGGACGCGTCCGGGCAACCGGTGCAGCCGTTCTCGATACGGCGGCGGTCGCCGTGGCACGGCCGGCATGGGCGCCGCGCTCCTTGTCGGCACGCGGACGCACCTTGATCTTGAAGCCGTCCGGCTTGATCGTCAGCGTTTCTTTCAGATGCATCTGGTAGCGATTGACGTCGATCAGCTTGAAGCGCTGCAGGATCATGCCGATGGCAAGGGCGGCTTCGTGCATGGCAAAGCCGCGGCCGATGCAGGCGCGCTGGCCGTTGCCGAACGGCTTCCAGGCATTGACCGGACGCGCCGCCTCGGCCTCGCGGCTGAAATTCTCCGGATCGAACGCGTCGGGATTCGGTCCCCAGACGCTTGGATCGCGGTGCAGCGCCATCACCAATATCGTGATGAAGGTATTCTTCTTGAGCTTGTACTTGCCGCCAATGGTTTCGTCATTGAGCGGCGCAATGCCGTAGGCCGGCGCGGGCGGCCAGAGTCGCAAGGCTTCCTTCAAGATCTGCGTGATGTAAGTGAGCTGGGTAACCTGCTGGTAGGTCGGCCTTGCACCGGTATCCGGCCCGAGCACCCGATCGACCTCCCGATAGGCTTTCTTGAGCACCTCGGGGTGCTTCAGCAGCGCGTACAACGTACAGGACAACAGACCGCTGGTGGTTTCGTGACCCGCGATCAGGAACGTATTGATCTGGTAGCGAATGTTGACGTCGTCGAGTTGTTCGCCGGTGCTGCGATCGACGCCCGTCATCATGGCGCCGAGCATATCCTTCTTGACCTCGGCGGCTTCCGCGTTCTTGCGGCGCTCGGCGACGATCTCGTCGACCATCTTGTTCATGAAGGCGACGTCTTGCGCGAGTTCCTGCCGTCGCCTTTTCAGCCAGATGCCCTCGAGCGGAATCCCCCGGGTCATCATGATGGTTTCGAGCGAGCGCACCAGCGATTCCACGAACGGGTGATAATCACGCCGGTAGAACGAATTGAATCGATAGTCGAACCCGCACAGACCGATGGTGTCGAGCGTCAGGGCCGTCATATCGTGGACGACGTCGATCTCCTCGTCGCCGTTCAGCCGCTCCCACTTCTTGACGAGCTGATCGGCGATATCGACCATGCTCGGATGATAGGATTGCATGGCGCGGTTGCCGAACGGCTGCAGCAGGATGTTGTGCGCCTTGCTCCAGTTCGGCTCGCTTGTATCGGCCGTGAACAGTCCGTCGCCGCCGACTGCGCGCACCCTGCGCAGCGAGCCACGCACCGCCTTGTCGAAACGCTTTTCGTCGCTGAGTTCCTCGACGAGATCGTGGCCGGAGACGATAACCAGCGGTGCACCCATCATGTCCAGCCAGAAGATCGGTCCGAGCTCCTTGGTCAGCCGCACCAAATGCTGCACCGGCGCGGTCGAATCCAGCGACAGCATGTTGCCGACCACCGGCTTCGTCGGCGGATGCGGGATCGGACTCAGTCTGTTGGTCGACGCCATCGCGGTAGTTTCTCCTAATGGTCGAGCGCTGTTGCCTCAACCGTCATTGCGAGCTCCGCGACGCAATCCATAGCCCCGCAAAACGACTGGATTGCCTCGTCGCTTGCGCTCCTCGCAATGACGATGCGTTATCTTAGCCAAACCGCTTTCCACGCCATTCGATCAGCTTGGCGCTGACTTCGTCCGGCTTTTCCTGCTGCGTCCAATGGCCGCTGCCGCGAACCAGATATTTCTCGAGGTCGGGAATGATTTTCTCCATGCCGTCGGCCGAGGATGGTGGCAGCACGTGATCGTTCTCGGCCATGATCATCAGCGACGGCACCCGCACGGTGTGATCGATCTCCGCAGAGCGCTGCCAGTTGCGCGACATGTTGCGGTACCAGTTGATACCGCCGGTGAAGCCCGTTTTGGTGAAGGTATCGACGAAGACCTGCTTTTCCTCCGGCGACAGGATCGGCGTCCGCGGGTCGTGTTTGGCATCGTAACCGGCGATCATTTGCGGAAACGCCAGGTTGAGTCGCGGCGAAGCGCCGACACCCGCGGTCGGCGGCTCCGCGGGCACGGGTTCGCTGCGCGGGACGGGCTTACGCATAAAGGCGTCAAAGGTCTGTTCGACGCGGCTGTTGAATATCTTGTCGGCGCCACGCGCGGGATCTTGAAACTGCACGATATACATCTGCTCGCCGAAGCGCTGGCGTAACAGTTCGATCGGGTCCGCCGGCGCACGGCTGGTGTGCGGGGTGTTGATTCCGACGACGCCGGCGACGCGGTCGATGTGCCGCAGCGGCATCTGCCAGACGATAAAACCGCCCCAGTCGTGACCGGCGAAGATCGCCTTATCGATTTTGAGGTGATCGAGCAGGCCGACGAGATCGCCGGTCAGATGCTCGATGTCGTAGGACTCGACGGCTTCGGGCCGGTCGGTTGCGCCATAGCCGCGCTGATCCGGCGCGACCACCCGGATTCCGGCATCGCCCAAGGCCTTGATCTGGTGACGCCACGAGAATGCGATCTCCGGCCAGCCGTGGCAGAGAATAACCGGCGGCGCATCCGTTTTCGGGCCCGCTTCATAATACCCCATACGAATGCCGTTGGTCTGGGCGAACTGTAGCGGCGGCATTTCTATCATGGTCGCCTCACTTGTTGATCTCCGCGCACGATCCGATCGGAAAACCGGTGCCCACCCTCCCGGATTCATGCTCTAGCTTGCCGCGCTCTTCAGGTCGGCCGGTGGCGCAAAGGCGGCTTCGAGTGCGGCGAACTCTCCGGGCAGCATGTCGCACAAACCCTGGACATGGGGAATGATGTTGGCGCCGGCGATAAAACCGAAGTCCAGTTGATCGCGGTAGCTCTGCACGGTGATGTTGAGCGCGAGCCCGTGGGTCGAGATCGACACCGGGAAGATGTGCAGCAACTCCGCGCCCGCGGCATACAGCGTCTGGCGCGGACCGGGAACATTGGACACCGTGATGTTCGCAGCCGGAGGCAGCACATCGGACAGGTTTGAGCGGCTGTACAGCAGCGCCAGAATTTGAACCAGTATAGGCGCGCCGAGCATGGAGACGTTGGAGACCTGTGGCATCAAGGCCCGCATCGGATGCGACATCTCCTTCGATTTGGCGGATTGCGCGATGATCGCCTCCAGCCGCGCCTTGGGATCCTCGATGTCGGTTGCAATCGAGCAGATCATGCCGAACACCTGATTGTTGGCATCGGTATTGCCCTCTTCGCGCAACGAGATCGGTACCGCGGCCGTCATTGATTTCGCCGGCAGCGCGCCGCGCTCCAGGAGGTAGCGTCTGACCACGCCGCTCGAAATCGCCAATACCACGTCATTGAGCTTGCCGCCGGCCTGCTTGGCCAGCGCCTTGGCACGGCTCAGCGGGATCGATACCCCGGCAAAGCTGCGCTCCGATGAAATCGATTTGTTCAGAATCGTCGACGGCGACACCATGCTGGCGATGCTGTCGCGCGATTTCGGATCGGAGATCTTTCCAACCACATCCGAGACGCTCTTGAGCATCGTGGGAATGCTGCCGGCAAACTTCACCGCGGATTCGATCTGGAACATCGCGTTGTCGAACAGGATCGACCCGAGATCGCTTTTGCCGGTGCGCGGCAGATCGATGCCCTTGGCGGATGTCGAAGCATCGAACGGCTGGCGCCAAAGCTGCTGATAGGAATCGATGAAATTGGCGGCGATGTCGCGCGGCTCCTGCGCGACCTTCGCCTTCGCCGCCGGCGGCTCGACTTTCCTTGGAACCGGCGTCACATCGTAGATCATGCTGGTGAGCGCGGCCCCCGCGCCGCCATCGATGCAGGCGTGATGCATCTTGGAATAGAGCCCGATCTCGTTGTCTTTCATGCCTTCGAAGACGTAGAACTCCCAAAGCGGGCGGGCGCGATTGAGAAGTTTGGCATGCATCCAGCCGACGATCCGCTCCAGGGTCGCGCGATCATGGGGAGCAGGCAGGCTGCCGCGGAAGATGTGACGGTCGATGTCGAACTGGTCGTCCTCGACCCAGGAAGGATGATCGATGTCGAGCGGCGCCTTTTCCAGGCGGGCTTTAAGGATCGGTGCGATGTGCAGCCGCGAGGCGATCATCGCCTTGAAGTCCTCGAAGAAGTCGCCCTTGTAATCGTCGGGCAGACGGAAGATCGCCATGCTCCCGACATGCATCGGCATTTCCGGCGTTTCCAGGTACAGAAACGACGCGTCCATCGAGGACAGCTTCCTGGCGTCACTCATACTTTCCCTCCCGGCACAAATCACGCGGCGCCTTGGTGGCGCTTCTGGCGGTCCGACCCTCCTCGGGTTCAGGACATTGGTCAGGATTGTGCAGTCTCCGGAGGCGCATATGCAATGGCAAACGGCCCCGATCGGTCAAATTGCTTAAATTCGCCCTCGGTTTGGGCCAGACGATCCGCCACCGCCCACAAAGCGGCGGCGTTGACGCCCAGTCCGATATGACTGGCGAGGTGGACCTCGATATTTTCGGCGGTATCGGAGGGACGCAGGAGGCACGTTCGCCAGTTCACGATGCCGTCTGCGCGCGAATAGATCGACGTGGTCGGAACCGGCAGATCGCCTGAGATCGCCGCTCGAAGCTCCGGGTTGTCCTCGACCGCTTCGCCCGACAGCGCCTCGTAAAGCCGCGTGGCGTTGGTCGCTCTCACGTCGTTCGCGAACGGGCTTCCCAGCGTCACGACATACCGCACCATGTCCGGCGCCTGCAGCGCCAGATCGCGCGCATAGACGCCGCCGAGGCTCCACCCGACGATACTGACCTTGCGGCCGGTAGCGCCGTAAATCTCGGCAAGCCGATCCCGCAGTGCGGCGCGCATGCGTGAGACGCCACCAACGTTGCGGCCCATTTTCCACGCGTAGGTGTCGTATCCGAGTTCCTTCAGATATCTCCGCATCGGCGCCATCGACAGATCGCTGGCAAGAAAGCCCGGCAAGGTCAGCACCGGATGACCGTCGCCCTTCGGCGCGCGCATCAGCAGCGGCGAAAACAACAGGCTGGCGTTGAATTCGAATATCCCCCTCACCTCGGCCAGCAGCAGACCGAGCCCCGGTGGACGCAGCCCGCCCGCCGGCGGCGGTTCGCTTCGATCAATCGGCATCGCTATTTCTTGTCGCTGGAGCGCGCGCCGCCGAGGCCCGCCATGGTCACGAACATGTCCCCAAACCGCTCCGCGATCTTCGGATCGAACGTGAACCAGCTCTGCATCAGAGCTTCCGGCGAAACCTTTTCGATGTTGGCCAGCATCTGCTTCTGGAGGTTATCCATCACTGCCGTCTGCATCGGTTGCACATCGGGGAGTCCGAAAAACTGCCGGGCTTCGAGAGGCGTGCAATCTATTTCAACGTTTACCTTCATGGCCGCTCCTGATCGCTGCTTGACCGCCCGTCACAGTATCGTCACGAGAGGCTGTACGACGCAAGCCACCTGATCGGCCAGTCCGCTTCCTGCGCCTTCATTTGGCACATATGGTCAACCAAAACGCTCCACCGCAAAGGGCCTCGGATCGGCAAATGGCGCCTCCCCGGTCATCATCTCCGCCAGCAGACGGCCGGTGGCGGGGCCAAGCGTCAGGCCGTGGTGCTGGTGTCCGAAATCGAACCACAGCCCGGCATGCCGGGGTGCCTTTCCGATCACCGGCAGCATATCGGGCAAGCAGGGCCGCGCGCCCATCCAGGGTTTGGCGTCGATAGCATCTCCCAGCGGAAACAGCGCGTGCGCCTGCGGCAGCGCCCGCCGCAGCTGGATCGGCGTCGGCGGCGCATCGCGGCGCGCAAATTCCACGCCGGTGGTCAGACGAATGCCGCGGTTCATCGGCGCCAGCAGATAGCCGCGATCCGAATCGAGAACGGGATGATTGAGCACGGCATTGCCGCGCGGCGCCAGATGCAGATGGTATCCGCGCTTGATGCCAAGCGGGATGGAATATCCGAGCGGACCAAACACCAGGTCGGACCACGGCCCCAGCGCCACCACGACTTCGCGCGCGACCGTCGCGCCATGGGGGCCGCTCACACGCCATCCGCCGGCGCCTTGTTCGAGCGTTCGCGCATCGCCGACCAGAAAACGTCCGCCCTTGCGCTTGAGAAGCGCCGCATAGGCTTTGGCCAATCCACCGGGATCGGGGACGAATCCGGGTGCAGGAAAATGGATCGCGCCCGCGAACTCGCCGGTCAGATTGGGTTCGCGCGCCGCAATGGCCTTGCCATCGAGAACCTCGCCGTCGACCCCATATTGCTTCGCTCGCTCAAAATCTCTGACCGCTTTTGCAAGCGTTGCATCGGAGCTAAACAGCTTGATCCAGCCGGTCCGCCGCAACAGCTCCGGCACTCCCGCCTCCGCGATCAGCGCCTCATGCTCGATCAGGCTGCGCCGGATCAAAGGCAATTCGGCCATCGCGCTGTGCAGCGCGCGATCCGGTGAGGACGCAAGGTAGTAGCGCACGAGCCACGGCAGAAAGGTCGGCAAATCGGCGAAGCTGTAGCGCACCTGTGGCGTGCTGTTCATCGCGTATCGAAGAATCTGCCCGAAATCCCGTGGAAACATATAGGGAAACACCGACGCGCATTCGATCAGGCCGCCATTTCCAAAACTGGTCTCCTCGCCCGCGAGTTCGTGCCTGTCGACCAGGATGACATCCCGTCCCCGCTTCTGCAGGTGCAAGGCGGCGCTGACGCCGACCATGCCTGCCCCCAACACGAGGACATCGGCCTTGAGTTCCGCCATCCGGCGCTCCCGTTGAATGTTACGTGCTCGCGCGAGTTGCCTAGCCGCGTAGCAGTAAAGCCAGTTAATGCGCCATCGCCCCGCCAACCGCCTTGGCTTTCAGGAAATCGCGCTTGCGCGGCGGCTAAACTCTGGCAACATGGATTGGCCATAGCTGTCAATATTCCCGGAATAGAACAGCACGCCATAGTGGAGAACGTGAACAAATGTCGGTACGTCAATCCTTGCTTGCAGCGACCACGGTCTCGATCGTCGCTTTTGCGATGTCGCCGGCATCGGCCCAGACCCTGCGCTACGCCAACCAGGGCGACCTCAAATCGCTCGACCCCTATACCCTCAACGAAAGTACTACCCATGCCCATCTCGGACAGGTTTTCGAGGGCCTAGTCACGCGCGACAAGGATCTGAAGATCATTCCCGCGCTGGCGGAAAGCTGGGAAACGCCGGAGCCGACCCGCTGGCGGTTCCATCTGCGCAAGAACGTCAAATTCCAGAACGGCGATCCCTTCACCGCCGACGATGTGGTTTTCTCGGCGGACCGCGTGCGCGCCAAAGGCTCCAACCTGCAGACCCGCATTGCTCCCGATACCAAGGTCGTCAAAGTCGATGACTACACCGTGGATTTCGTCCTGACTTCACCAAATCCCATTTTGAATTCGCAATGGGATACCTGGTACATCATGGACAAGAAGTGGGCCGAGGCGAACAACGCGACGGCCCCGACGCCGGCCGCGGCAACCTCACCGAGCTTTGCGTCGCTCAACGCCAACGGCACCGGCGCCTTCACGATCGAAAGCCATCAGCCCGGCGTGAAAACCGTGTTCAAGGCAAACCCGAACTGGTGGCGCAAGCCCGAGCACAATCTCAAGGAAATCATTTTCACGCCGATCAGTTCCGACGCCACGCGCGTCGCGGCCTTGCTTTCGGGCGAGGTCGACCTCATCGAACCGGTTCCGATCCAGGACATTTCGCGCGTGGATTCCACTCCGAACGCGCAGGTGCTGAAGGGCCCTGAACTGCGAACCCTCTTTCTCGGCATGGACCAGGTCCGCGACGAATTGCTCTATTCGAACGTCAAGGGCAAGAATCCCTTCAAGGACGTCCGCGTCCGCGAGGCGTTCTATAAGGCGGTCGACATCGAGTTGATCAAGACCCGCGTGATGCGCGGGCTTGCGACGCCGTCACCGCTGATGATCGCGCCACAACTGTTCGCGCTTTCAAAGGACTTTGCCCGGCCGAAGTTCGATCCGGACGGTGCGAAGAAGCTCCTGACGGAAGCCGGCTATCCCGACGGCTTCGAAGTCACCATGGATTGCCCCAACGACCGCTACGTCAATGATGCCGCGATCTGCCAGGCGGTGGTTGGCATGCTGGCCCGTATCGGCGTCAAGATTAATCTGCTGGCGCAGCCCAAGGCGCAGTATTTCGCCAAGGTACTGAAGCCCGGTGGTTTCCAGACCTCGTTCTATATGCTCGGCTGGACTCCCGGGACGTTCGACTCGCATAACGTTCTCTACGATATCATGGGCTGCCGCGACGATGCGAAATCCAACCGCGGCGAGGCCAATCTCGGCGGCTACTGCAACAAGAAGATGGATGAAGTTGCAGACAAGGTGCTGGTGGAGGTGGATACGACCAAACGCGATCTGCTGATCAAGGAAGCATACGAAATCGCGGCCAAGGATTTCGGATATATCCCGTTGCATCAGCAGGCCCTGGCGTGGGGCGTGTCGAAAAAGGTGAAGCTCACGCAGCGTGCCGATAATCAGGTCCTGCTCTATTGGGCAACCAAACAGGACGAGTAGGCAGATTGGATGGTCAGAGTCCCGGTGGCTTTACGCTTCCGGGACTTTTCATTTTCGGTTGACACCAACGTCTGCCACATCAGAAGAACAGTGAAAGGATCACATGCTCGCTTTCACTCTTCGCCGGGCTATACAGTCCATCGGCGTCATGATCGCGGTCGGAATCATCTCGTTTTCGATGTTCCGGTTCGCCGGCGATCCGGTCAACCAGATCGTCTCGCTGGACACGCCGGCCGCCGAGCGCGCCCAGGTTCGCAAATCTCTCGGTCTTGACGATCCTGTCCCGCTGCAGTTCGCGCGATATTTCGGCAACGCGGCACAATTCAAATTCGGCGTCTCGTACCAGTTTCGCCAGCCGGTCGCGAATCTGCTGATGGAACGGATGCCGGCAACGCTGGAGCTTGCCACCTGCGCGACAATTCTGGCCATGGTGTTCGGCATCCTGATGGGGGTCTATTCGGCGCTAAGGCGCGACACGTTTCTTGCCAAGATATTGCAGGCGGTGTCGCTGATCGGCATCTCGTTGCCGACCTTTCTGATCGGCATCCTGCTGATCTACCTGTTCGCGGTGGTGCTGGGCTGGCTGCCGTCGTTCGGCCGCGGCGATGTGGTGCGGATCGGCTGGTGGACCACCGGCCTGCTCACGGTCTCCGGCCTCAAGGCCCTGATCATGCCCTCGATCACGCTCGGCCTGTTCCAGATGACATTGATCATGCGGCTGGTGCGGGCGGAGATGCTTGAGGTCCTCCGAACGGACTACATTCGATTTGCGCGGGCACGCGGATTGACCACACGCGCCATCCATTTCGGCCACGCGCTCAAGAATACCCTGGTTCCCGTCATCACCGTTGCCGGCCTGCAGTTTGGCTCGGTTATTGCATTTGCGATTATCACAGAAACCGTGTTCCAGTGGCCGGGCATGGGATTGCTGTTCCTGCAGGCGGTACAAAACGTGGATATTCCGATCATGGCGGCCTACCTGCTGATGGTGTCGCTGATCTTCGTCACCATCAATCTCGTGGTCGATATTCTCTATACGGTGGTCGATCCGCGCCTGCGCTCGACCATCAGCCGCCCAAGCTGAGCGTGAGACCTTCATGAGCGAAGTCGCCCTCTCACACAAAGCCGATCCGAGCGCGCCGCCTGCGCACTCGCTGCCGGGAGGCTGGTTCAAGCGCGCCATCGAAAGCGATCTGCTCTACTCTTTTCGTCGCTCCCGGCTCACCATGGTTGCGGCCACCATAACCGTCCTGTTTTTTCTGGTCGCGATCTTCGCGTCGGTTCTTGCGGTGCAGAATCCGTTCGATCCGGCGCAGCTTCAATTGATGAATTCGCGGATCTCCCCGCTGTGGACCGCCGACGGCCAAAGCCCGTTCCTGCTCGGCACCGACGAGCAGGGCCGCGACGTGTTTTCCGCCATTCTCTATGGCTTGCGTATTTCGCTTGCCGTCGGCGTTCTCGGCGTATTGTTCTCAGGCACACTCGGCATCGTTCTTGGACTTGTCGCCGGTTATGTCGGCGGCGCCGTCGACGGGTTGATCATGCGTATCGCCGATGTGCAGCTTACCTTCCCTGCTATCTTGATCGCGCTGCTCATCAACGGCGTCGTCAAGTCGGTGTTCGGCAACCGCCTCGACGCCATGAGCACGCTGGCGGTGCTGGTATTTGCGATCGGATTGAGTTTCTGGGTGCAATACGCCCGCACCGTACGCGGCTCGGTGATGGTGGAGAAGAACAAGGACTACGTGGCCGCGGCGCAGTTGATCGGTCTGCCCGCCCCCGTGATCATGCTGCGCCACGTGCTGCCCAATGCGATGGGGCCGATCCTGGTGATCGCCACCATCAACCTCGCGCTCGCGATCATCACCGAAGCGACGTTGTCGTTTCTTGGAGCCGGCATGCCCGACACCATGCCCTCGCTCGGTACGCTGATCCGGATCGGCAACAATTATCTGTTTGCCGGCGAATGGTGGATCGTCGCCTTCCCGGGCTTCGCCCTCGCGGCGCTGATCCTCTCCATCAACCTGCTCGGCGACTGGCTGCGCGACGCGCTCAATCCGAAACTCCGATGAGAAGCGCCGCAATTCGCAGGTCTCAAACCGCATGACCGTACCAGTTCTATCCGTACGGAATCTTCAGGTGGAATTCGCCACCCGTCGCAGCACGCTCCGCGCCATCGACGGAATTTCCTTTGACATCGCCAAGGGAGAAGTGCTGGGCGTGGTCGGTGAATCCGGCGCCGGAAAATCCGTCACTGGTCTTGCCGTGATCGGCCTGATCGATCCGCCGGGCCGCATCACCGGTGGCGAGATTTATCTGTCGGGCATGCGGATCGACAATCTGCCGCCGGACGAGATGCGCAGGGTCCGGGGAAAACGGATCGGGATGATTTTTCAGGATCCGCTCACCAGCCTCAATCCGCTGTACCGGATTGGCGATCAGCTGGTCGAGACCATCAAAACCCACACCAATCTCTCGGAGCAGGCCGCGCGCAGGCGCGCCGTCGATCTGTTGGCCGAGGTCGGCATTCCCGCCCCTGAAAAACGCGTCGACGCCTATCCGCATGAATTCTCCGGCGGCATGCGCCAGCGCGTCGTGATCGCGCTCGCGATTTGCGCCGAACCGGAATTGATCATCGCCGACGAGCCCACCACGGCGCTCGACGTCTCGGTGCAGGCGCAGATCATCTCGTTGATCAAACGGCTGGGGCGAGACCACGGCACGGCGGTGATGCTTGTGACCCACGATATGGGCGTTATCGCCGAGACATCCGATCGCGTTGCGGTGATGTATTCCGGCCGCGTCGCCGAAATCGGCCCGGTACAGGATGTCGTGCGAAACCCGCTACATCCCTATGCCAAGGGCTTGATGGGCGCGATCCCGACACTGGCGGGCGACGCCACGCGCCTGGTGCAGATCCCCGGTTCGATGCCGCGGCTCTCGGCAATTCCGCCGGGCTGCTCGTTCAACCCGCGCTGCGCATTCGCGTTTGACCGCTGCCGGGTCGAGCGGCCGGAGCCGATCCGGCACGGCGCCCAGGCCGTGGCCTGCCATCTCTATGACGCCGCCGCGAAGGAAACCGCGGCATGACCGCCCCCGGTCGACGGTGTCACCTTCGACATCGCCAAGGGCGAGACTTTTGCCCTCGTCGGCGAATCCGGCTCCGGCAAGACCACCGTCGCCCGAATGGTCGTCGGGCTGCTGCCGCCGAGTTCAGGCGAAGTGATCATCGACGGCGTTTCGATGAGCGACCCCAGGCAGTTGCAGGCTCGCCAGCATTTGCGCCGCCGCATTCAGATGATTTTCCAGGATCCCTATGCGAGCCTCAACCCGCGCTTTCGGGTCGATGCCATTGTCGCCGAGCCGATCCGCGCTTTCGATCTGCTGCAAGGCGAGCGCAATATTCAGGCGCGGGTTGGCGAGTTGTTGGACCTGGTCGGCCTGCACGCCGATGACGGCTGGAAATATCCGCATGAATTTTCCGGCGGGCAGCGGCAGAGGGTCGCAATCGCCCGCGCCCTGGCGTCCGAAGCCGAATTCATCGTGTGCGACGAGCCGACCTCCGCGCTTGATGTTTCGGTGCAGGCACAGATCCTCAATCTGATGCGCGACCTGCAGGACAAGTTCGGCCTCACCTATCTCTTCATCAGCCACAACCTCGCAGTGGTCCGGCATATGGCGAGCCGCATCGGCGTGATGTATCTCGGCCGCATTGTCGAGATC
>WNGJ01014916.1_pt1 | contig 22361 bp, 24 predicted proteins | sample 5400611 | NCBI WGS metagenome assembly WNGJ01 (sample SAMN13153375, study PRJNA577476) | soil metagenome | isolation source: 40 cm soil or saprolite under Garry oak tree replicate 1 | place: USA:California | collected 2016-06-15
AGTTTTTATGTCTCACCAGTTCGTGAAACCTTGCCTCGTAGTTCGCAGCCATCCCCTTCTTCCTACCTCCGAGGGAGTGTACCGGGAAGGAGACGAGCAGGTGGTCAGCGTTGATGGTATCCAGCAGCCGCAGCCCGGCGTTTTTGTCTACCTGTTCGAGACAGGGTATAGCCTTGAGCATAAAGGCCAGGTCGACTTTGAAGGCGGGAGAGTATTGTAACACATCTCGAGCCTGGGCATATCCCGGCACGTGAATGAGACCCATGAACTCATTTAAGAAATCTGCCATGTCCTGGTAGATATCGTAGGCATAGTACTGCACATCCTGCTCCAGGGGCATCCAGGGGATGGCAAGCGGGTGCAGGCCGCAGGCAACATCGATCACGCTGCGAATAGGCGGTAGATCAGCCAGCAGTGTTGGGTAGAACTGTTCAAGGACCGGCAGGCGTTCGCGCGTGGAGGCATGATAGCCCATAATGCTCTTGCAGGCGCGTTTGAGCTGGTCGTTATCTCCATTTACAGCGGCCTGTTGCAACGGGCCAATCCAGGAGGTATAGTGCTCTTCGCCTTCTATGTACGAGCTTCGATGAAATCCCGGCTGATGTGCTTGTAGTTGCGGCTTGCCAGGACAGCGTCAACGAGCTGGTCCAACTGGCTGCGTCCCCTGTCGCTCATCCTGGTCCACTTTTAATCCTTCTGTAAGCTGTGTCATAAATCGCAGGTTATGGATCGTCGCCAGCCTCAGGAAAAGGCTATCGTTGATTTTGAACAGGTGGTGCAGATAGGCTATCGAGTAGCGCGAGCAGCATAAACAATCACAGAAGCGAGAAACCGGGGCATCGTTCTTGATAGACTTATCATCGTTGACGTAGACATAGGTAAACCACGGCTCGCTCCAATTGTCAGCCGGGGCAGCCGGCTCCGTGGTAAATGCGTAGAGCCGGCCATGACGGGCATCTCGCGTGGGCATTGCGCTGTCGAAGAGTCCATACCCCATCCTGGCGCACTCCAGTACATTGGCCGGGTGGCCTATCCCCAGGGCATGCATCGGAAACGCCGGTGGTACAAGTTCGCGCGTGTAGGCGATGATATCGGTCAGCAGCTTCCTCTCGCCATCCAGGGGCCAGCCGCCAAAGCCAAATCCATCGAAGCCTATTTCCAGCAGTTCACCGGCGCAGCGCTGGCGCAGCTCACGCGATCCTCCACCCTGTATCACGGCAAACAACAGCGGCTGCCGCTCCCGTGGTAGTTTTTTTTGCTGCAGCACGCGCTGGAATTCCTGCTTGCAGCGCCTGGCCCACTGTAGCGTCCTGTTCACCGATTCTTGCTGGACCGCTAACGCATCGTCTACATGCGTACAGTCGTCGAGACAGATGACCACATCGGCATCGTAGCTGAGCTGTAGCTGGATGCTTTTTTCTGGAGTGAGATGAAACTTACGCGCGGAGCCATCTGGCTGAAAGGTGATGCCCCTGTCAGTCAGCGAGCCATAGCGGGCGTTTTGCCGGATCAGCGAATAGGCTTGAAACCCACCCGAGTCGGTGATGATGGGCCGCTGCCAGCCACACATCTTGTGCAGCCCGCCCAGCGCAGTTACGGTGGAAGAACCTGGACGCTGCATGAGGTGAAATGTATTCATGACGACGGCCTGGATGCCGCATTGCTCCAGGTCAACGCTGTCGACCGAGCGCACAACGCCCAGCGTGGCATCCGGCAAAAAGGCCGGTAAGGACAGTCGACCACACAGCAGCTGCAAATCGGTGTGCTCGGAATTCATAGGAACTCCGTTCTGGATACCCATCACCTTCAGGTGATCGGGAGGAAAGAATGCCGCCTGTAGGCGGGAACATCCCTTGCGGGAGAGCGTTTTGAACAGGAACGCCCAAACCTGTTGGACAAGCCCATCCCCTTAAGGGGATTGGGTTCCTGACACTTCTTCATCCCACGAGCCGGTGGAGGTAAGCCAATCAAGGATTGCTTCAGGCATATGAGATACTCCACCTTGCCGTTGGGAGCAGCGCGGCAGCGTGTGTAAGATGGTAGAACCATAGTCTTTTGAGATGACGCGGCGATCGTACATGACAATCGCATTGCGCCTGGAACCGCTCCAGGCAACACGGTTGAGCGCCCTGCGCAGGCGCAGGGCAGCGACTGGCACCGTCACCTGGTGAAGCTGGTCGGAGAAATGCTCGGTACGCGCAGCGACCGGAGGATCATTCAACACCGGCATGGGAAGGCGAGCAATTAGGACGCACGCCGGGGCGCGGGTAATTTCATCTACACCATCCCAGAAGCTGCCGGTACCGAGCAATACTATGCGTTCCTGCTCCTGGAACGCGTTCCAGAGCTGGCGCGGCGAACCATCGATGCCGTGAGCCAGAATTAATATGCCCCGCGCTTCTAATATTGGTTTAACGGCAGAATAAGAACTACGCAGAGACGCGTGCGAAGTAAAGAGTCCGACGAGCTGACCATCCAGCGCCGTTGCAAGCTCCACAATTGCCTCGTCAAGATAGCGCTGGTACTGCGGCGCATTGGGCTCCGGTATATCATTGGGCAGGTAGATCAATGTTTGTTCGTGATATTCACTGATTACGGAAAGAGCCGGGCAGGCGTCAGGCTCCAACCCGAGGCGCCCGCGCCAGAACGAAAAGTTGCCTTCTACCGAGAGGGCTGTTCCAGCGAAAATAGTGCTCGTATCCGGGCTCAAGACGAGTCGCTTCAAAAAGGCCGCTGTCTGCACGTCTTGAGCATGAAGGACGGGTACATTCTCGTCTATTTGAGGCGCTGGGGCTATAGCTTCGATAGTGCGCCTTTGCGCCATTTGTTGTGAAGGAGGTGGCAATGGAGGCGGCATTCGCAGCCAGTAGACCATCTCTCCGTCTCCCAGGGCAATAGCCTGCTGGCCGAGATGTTTTTGTTGCAGCAAGCGTTGAGCGATGGCAGCCAGCTCCCATGCCAGCGAGTTATCTTCTCCGCTCCCCAGGTCGAGCCGGTGGCGGCTACGCTGGGCGGTGAGCATGATTCTCTCCGCCTCATGCACAAGATCTATTATCGCCTGGAGGCGCTGTGCCGTCTGCTGCCACGCCCGCTCAACATCCGTCCAGATGCCCAGGCTGCGCACATTGCCAACCAGGCGTAACGGTTGATCTGTGCGCTCGCTGCTGCGTCCTCCGGGTGAACGACCTGCCAGATCGCCTCTACCCCTATCTCGTCCACTATTATGCGATCCCTGCTGCTGAAACTCTTCCAGGAGGTGGTTCAAGATGTTGAAGAAGTTACCTACGGCTTTGCGTGCCTGCTGCAGCGCTTGAAACCAGGCAAGCATACGACTATCCAGTTCAACCTTGCTCACAGTCGGCGTAGCTGAGAGGCCGCCCGGCCCATTTTCACGTAAAGCGGGAGCGCCGAGCGCCAGCAGACCCTGGTAACGACCATCCGGCAGTTCAGTTCCGATAGTATTGAGGATACCCAGTAGTTGTGCCTTATCGAGTTCGGCGCTGCTCCACCTGGCGTGCTCTTCTTCCAGGAGATCGGCATCTAACAGCAGGCGATGCTTGATGGAAGCCAGCAGAGAATGAGGCTGGGTGAGGTCATCAAATAGGCCAGTATAGGTAGTAACCACAATTGCAGCCGCTCTGACACGTTCCTCGGCTCTGCCGACAAAGCAGTAGCCTTTTTGCCGGTAGAGACAGCGCTGGTAGGGTATTTCAGCGCGCCCATCGGCCAGGGGTACACGCTCGACACCGGAGTTGATGCGTTCCCACGCAGCAATCTCTTGTGGCAAAATCGTCAGCTCAGAACGTTCGCCTGTCAGGGTTTGCTGTGCCCACAGGCCAAGCTTGGCAAGTCCACGAGCCTGCTCGGCGGTCAATTCACCACTTGTGCGCCGCAGTGCCGAGCCAAACCAGCGATGAACACACAGGTAGCCACCACGTTCAGCCAGGTACGCTACAGGCAAATGGCTCTTGAGCGATGCTTGCAGGCGCGGCAGCACACGCTCTAACAGGCGGCGTGCTCCCTGCTGATTGGCACAGACAATGACAAGTCGCTTTGTTGATGTGGAGGTATGCGAGCTGGCAGAGGCCTCTGCCAGCCATTCCAGGGCAGGTAACAAGGCAGGGGTGTAATCATTGCCTCCAACGGTCACTTCCAGCAATAATGAAGTTTGCCGCTCCAGCGCTTCGTGCACTGCTATATGAGCCGCCCGGTATCCTGTGGAACCTGGTTTCTCTTCTCGCTCGGGCGTCACTTCTGTAAGCGTCTGCACGCGCTCAAGCGTCTCTAGAGCAGTGGCCGACTGGTCAGCAGCTACGGTCACCTGGGGGCTTTGTGGCTCGCTTTCGCGCGCTATAGCAAAGGATAGGATACGCGGGTCCATTCCCAACTGCGCGGCAAAGCGGTCGCCCAGGCTGCCACGCATGGGTTTCCCACGCAGGCCATCCTGTTCTTGCCGGCTATAAAGTTCCTGGCGAAAGAAAGTGAGCAGCGGCCAGCTGCGCGGGGCATCCAGGCTTGCTAAATCTTTGAGGAGCGACAGGTCAACCGCTTCTAAGCGGTGATGCAGCGCCAGGAATACCTGCATAGCCAGGATAGTATCAACCATAGCGCGGTGCCGTCCAGGGGCTACCGGTATACCCAGTGCCTGGGCCACATGACCCAGGTTGTAGCTGGGGAGAGATGGAAGCAGTACTGTGGCCAGTTCGAATGTATCTATGAGTGGATTAGTACGCACCAGGCCACGGCGGCGCAGGAAGCTGACATCGAAAGGGATACTGTGACCAACGATGGGGAGATCGCCAAGAAAGAGCTTTAACTGACTGGCAATCGACTCAAACAATGGAGCACCTACCAACTGCTGCGGCGTTATACCGGTGAGGCGCTGCACCCGGTACGGTATAGAGCGTCCCGGCGCAACCAGCGTCTCAAACCTGTTGAGTACTGTCTCCCCCTGGAACTTGATCGCTGCAATCTCAAGGATCGTATCTTGTTCTGCATGCAGACCTGTAGTTTCCAGGTCAAGCGCCACGCGAATAGGTGGCTTCTTTGCCATAACAGTTCCTTGTGTCTCTCTCAATTGCTCTGGTACGGTTTCCCCTATAGGTATGTGGAGGAAGTGGGTGGAGACGCAGGCCAGTTTGCGAGTAGAACACGGGCCTTTTGTGCAGCACGTCCTCGATGGCTGATACGATTCTTCTGCTCAGGCGCTACCTCTGCGGTCGTCTTCCCCAGCTCAGGTACCAGGAAGATAGGATCATAGCCGAACCCGTGATCCCCGCGCGGGCTAGCGGCAATTACTCCCTCGATAACGCCCTCCACCACGCGGCAGTATCCGGCAGGTTCAGCTATAGCAATGGCGCAGCGAAAACGAGCAGTCCGCTGCTCTATTGAAAGCCCTCCCAGGCGCTCCAGGATCAGGCGAAAACGCTCTTCATAGGATGTTTCTGGACCGGCAAAACGAGCTGAATAAACTCCTGGAGCGCCACCAAGTGCATCTATCTCCAGGCCGGAGTCATCAGCAAGAGCGATCATACCCGAGGCCTGGGCGTAGGCCCGAGCCTTCAGTTCCGCGTTTTCTGCAAAGGTAGTTCCAGTCTCCTCAACCTGTATATCCAGCTGGACATCGTACAGCGACAGCAACGTAAAAGGTAAATCCGAAAAGATAGCGCGATACTCTTCAAGCTTATGGCGGTTGGTCGTCGCCAGCAACAAGGCCTGCATGGGTTCTCTCTAGGCTCGTGGGACTTAAATATCGGCTACCATCTTACCATATGCGCCTTAGCATTGTCGAGACTATTGCTTGCACAGACCCGATTTGGCTCTTTTTAGCGTTTCTAAACGTATATTTGGTAGAATAAAAGTAAGTCTGCACCACGTTATACGTTGGATGAGAAAGAGGATTCCATGGGTATCCAGCCCTTAGCTGCTCAAGTAAATACGTACGAGCTTGAATGCCCGCCATTCGTAGAACTACATTCTTTATACGAAATGATCCCCTGCCAGCACGGTCTTGAGAGAAATGAAGAAACGCTACAACACGAGTTGCAGCAAGAGTTTTCTGCGGCCCTCTCCACCCTCATCCTGACCTTGAAAGTAAAAGATCCCCAGCTTTATGAGCATTCATGCCGTGTACAACAGTTTACCCATCGCCTGGCCCAGGCCCTGCGCCTGCCTCAAGAAGATGCTGTTACGATTGAACTGGCAGGCCTGTTCCATGATCTTGGCAAGATCAGTATCGACAACGACCTGTTACAGAAAGCATCCTATCTGACAAGGCAAGAATTCGAGGATATCAAGCAACACGCTGCACGCGGTGCACAGATTATTAGCCAGGTCAAGATGCTCGAGCGGGCGGTCCCAATAGTCCGCCATCACCATGAGCGCTGGGATGGTCAGGGCTACCCTGCTGGTTTGCGAGGTGAGGCTATTCCCTTCGGAGCACGCGTGATAGCGATTGCCGATGCATTTGAGGTGATGACTTCGCACCGCCCTTATATAACTACATGCACGCCTGCCCAGGCGTTGGAGGAACTGCGCAGGTGCGCAGGGACGCAGTTTGATCCCATTCTGGTAGATCGTTTCTGCTCCTGCTTGGAGGTTGGCTGCACCTAGTAAGCATCACAAGAAAAGTACTAACTGGCTACGCGGCGTTGAGCTGCACCTGGATAGAATGATAGCAGCGACGCAGGTACTCTTCGAGCCTGGCCCAATCTCCTGCGACATCAGTCGACTTTTTGCCGGTGATCAGGTCGACGGTACTGGCGGCCAGGGCGCGCCACTCGGCCGATGCGCGCACCTGTTCAGGCGAAAGGCTAAAAATGGCGGCATGTAAATCAACCAGTGCCTGTACAAACCTGCTCTTGTCTGCCACATCCACCAGTTGGCGATGAACGTCAAAATACCGCAGCTCCAGGTCAGCCACGCGTGTTGGATCGAATTTCAAGCTGGAATAGCGCCGCGCCAGGCGATAGAACTTCTCAAGAAATGCCAGCACTTTCTGCTCGTCATGATCCACGGGAACCCAGGCCAGCGAGGCTCGTGTAGTGTAGTATGCCGCCAGCAGCGACATTGGAAAGGGGATGCGAAACTGTTCCTGGCAGAGCCCTACAAGCAAGCGCAGCATCTTCAGCCACTTGCGATCATAGTATGCACGCCAGCCATTCGCCTCAAAATAAGCCACACGATCAGGGTCAAAACTAAACGTTGTCGCCATACTGCAAAGCTGGGATTACTGTGCTGGAAAGAAGACGGGGGTGATAAAGAGACCCCACTAAAACGAGCGTAGCCTCCCGAGAAGCGAAATTGCTTTCTGGGGAGGCTTCTTCAACAGTGGTGAGACCACTGAAAAGGATCTCGTCCGCGTGGGAGACATGGAAGTTGTAACTACTTTACCAGGTTATCACACCGGGTGACACTAGGGCTGGCACTGCCACTCTCTCCAGCTATAACCATCGCGCACGAAGATCTCGTGAGCCGCGACGATATTTGACCAAGCGTTATAGGGGGAGTTTCCTGCTTGGGAGGTCCCCGACCAGGTGCTCGGGTAGAGTATCTGGAAGAGCCCACTGGCATGGCTGCCGCCGATTGAAATCGAGTTGTAGGCGCCAGGATTCAGGCTGGACTCGCACATCGCGACACGGATGGCAGCAGGTGCGTTTGCACCAAAAATCTGGTAAATCATGCCGGTGACGCTGCCGCTCGGCTGCGCCGGTGCGCTGCTGACCGCTCCGTTGCCAGGGATACACAACGTCTGACCGGCATAAATGAGATTGGGATTACCAATATGATTGTAGGATGCAATTGAGCCCCAACTCACACCGTAACGACTCGCGATTCCGCTGAGCGTGTCACCGCTTCTAACGGTATAGCCATTACAACCCGCGGCATGCGCCGAAGCGCCGGGGTTGTTTACGCCGATTACGGCGCCCAGGATGAGGAGGCCGAAAAGCGCTCCAAAGGCGATCTTCTTTACTGAGTGTCCCTGTTGTACGAACTTCCGAATGTACTGATGTATCTGCAAGATATCCTCTTTCACTAGACAACCTACATGTCTCCACGAACTGTCGCCCCTCACATACACTCACGCGGGCACAAAAGCGCCCTCCTTATCAGATATAAATGGGGGAAAAGACAGGTTTCGGCTGGCTCAGGCGAGGGGACAACGTGGCTGTTACCTACCAGCCAAGCCAGCATGGTCACATCATAACACGACATATTTTGAATAAGCTTGGAACACAATGGAACATAGCCAAAATTAACCATGTTCTCTTTTTTCAGCAGGGATAGATGCCGGGTGAGAAAATCCTTGACACGGGAGGCATGCGACGAGTATAATCGCTTACGTCAAGAGGGCTTCCTGGTACCCCACAAGGGTACTCATGGAAGTAGGTGACAAGCCGGTGTAACTCAGTGGTAGAGTAGCGCATTCGTAATGCGCCTGCCGTCGGTTCGATCCCGACCACCGGCTCTTTATATTTCATAATCTTTCGCCCAACGAACTCCTTTCGCCTGATTATTCGCAGTTGGTTCTACCCTGAGATATCCTTGGTCGGTTCCTACATCTTCGACCGGCACAAGATAGACCTTTCCTGTGTGTTCGCAATAGACCGCGAAATAGTCGATTTCCTCGCGCGTGTATTTCCTCTTTGTCTTGGCCCACCAATGCACGCTGCACGTATTGAACTTGACAACTCCATTTTCATACCGTCCCGCCTTACACTGAAGCCGAATGAACTGAGCATTCTTCTCAACGACCATATCATAGCGACGACCTTCCCCAAAGGGAATCAGAACGGTATAGTCGTATTTCATAACCTCGGCGAGGATCATGCCCTGCGCTCTTTCCCCGATATCGTTTGGAGTAAGCTTTTCCTTGATAGTAGTCACCAACTCCTCCTTCGCTTTTAACCAACGCCTTGTGCAAGTTTTTTCTCCGCGTGCCGCCTGCGGCGGCGAGAGGAGGAAAAGCAATTGGGGACACCCCAAACCCCGTCAGGGGCTGCCGCCCCTGAACCCTGTTCAGAAAAACTTGCACATCGGGTTAACCAGACTCTTCAGACCAAAAACAGGCAAGGGATACCTGGAACTTTTGCTGAGAAAGTTCCAGGTACCGGGCAGGAACTCGCCTGGAGGCTTATTCACCAAACCCATATGCAGCTTCCCATTACGTTAGCCTCCACTTTTACTTATACCTATGTGCCTGCCAAAAGCGGAAACACTTGAACACAAATGTTGGTAAGGTCTCGCAGTTCGTAACGCTGTCGAGACGATCAATGAGTCTCACCTTCAATACGCATCTTCTCTGATCAGAGATGTGATAGTATGAAGAGCAGGTACATATCTTCCTCCGCATCAGCGGGGAGGCGTATGAGCCGTCTCACGTTTGCATGTACATCGAAGGGGGAGCCACCATGCAAGAGGCTGCAGTGTCGCCGCTTGCCGCCTGGCAAAACTTTTACGTCATCATCGGCACCGCTGCTGCGGCGCTGACTGGATTAATGTTCGTGGTGATCACTTTGATCGCGGGGGCTCAAGTGCGAAGGTCGAGTGGGACGACTGCGGCATTCGGCACGCCCAACGTCGTGCATTTTGGCGCCGCGCTCCTGGTGGCTACGATTCTCAGCGCGCCATGGCAGGTCCTCTGGTATGCGAGCCTACTGCTCGGTCTCTGCGGTCTCGGGGGGGTGACCTACGTCGTCATCGTGTTACGGCGTGTGAGCCGTCAGACTGACTATCAACCGGTGCTGGAAGACTGGCTGTGGCATACGGTGACGGTTCTGCTCCTGTTCACCGGCATCCACAACGCATGGGACGCCGTTACCTACGTTGTCATCGAGCGCTCCCAGCCGGAGAACAAGAGTCAGGACTAGAATCGCCTCGCTTGCTCGCCGCTGGCAGAAGAACCGGCGTACCTCCCAGGATGAGATGAACAGGACGACCGCGCCCGATGCAGAGACTGTGGTAAATTATTACTAACGCATTGTCTCATTCATCTTCTAGTGACCTGGATAGGAGAAGAACCATGCCCCGGATCGCTATCCTCGGTGCGGGAATCGCGGGACTCAACGCAGCTCTCACCTTGCAGGACGCCGGTCTCTCGTGCAACATCTACGAAGCGTCCAACCGCGTCGGTGGTCGCATGCACTCCGATACCACCACCTGGGCGGACGGTATGGTCAGCGAGTGGTGCGGTGAATTCATCGACGGCAACCATAAGACTCTACACCAGCTGATCAAGCGCTTCGGCCTCAGCACCATCGACCTGGGATGGGGAAGAGCAGACCGGGCACAAATCGTCATGTATTTCTTCAACCGCTTTTACGGCGAGGAAGAACTGGCAAGGGACTTCCAGGCGCTCGCTCCTCTCTTGCAGCAGCAGGTGCAGGAGGCTGGTTTCCCCACAACCCATGCTCACTATACAGAGGCGGGGTTCAGGCTCGACCATCTGAGCGTGTATGATTGGATCGAGCAGTATGTCGAGGGTGGACACAATGTGCCGGTGGGTCACCTGCTGGAGAACGCCTGTACTGGTTACTTCGGCCTGGATACAGGCGAGCAGAGTTCTCTCAACCTGATTTACATGTTTGGCTCGCGAGACCCGTCGAGGGGTTCGATCACTCCCAGGCCGATACAAGGAAGCAGCAAAATCGTGGGCGGGAACGAGCAACTGCCTCTGGCTATTGCCCGCAGTTTGCCGGAAGGCTGTATCCACTTGCGCCATCAACTGGTGGCGCTCGAACGGAACCGCGACGCTTCGCTCACCTTGACGTTCGCCACCGCTGGTGGCTCCTCGGAAGTACAGTGCGAACGCGCGATCCTCACGCTGCCGTTCAGCACCTTACGCCGCGTCGATTACCGGCGGGCCGGATTTGATCCCCTCAAGCAGGTTGCCATCGAACAGCTTGGCTACGGCACGATCTCCAAGCTCTTCTTGCAGTTCGACATGCCTTACTGGTACCAGGATGGCCCCTGGCCCCACCCTCACAGCGGCTTTATCATTACAGACCTGGATATTCAGACGCTCTGGGACGCTTCCATTGGTCAAACCGGCTCAAGTGGTTTGCTCGTCGATTATACGAGCGGACATCGAGGAGCTGCTTATGCGCCACCGTCGGCCTATTCCACGACTGATGACTCGGCGATCGTTCAGAGCTACGCTCACAACTGCCTGCAGCAATTGGAGCGTGTCTTCCCTGGCATCAGCGCCCACTATACCGGCAGGGCTGCGTTGAGCTACACCACCGGCGACCCTTATCTTCTGGGCAGTTACTCGTGCTGGCGCGTCGGGCAATACACCCACTTCGGCGGCTACGAGGGCGTGCGCCAGGGACCCGTTCACTTCGCGGGCGAACATTGCTCGGTCGAGTTCCAGGGCTTTATGGAAGGCGGAGCCAAGGAGGGCGAGCGGGCTGCGCAGGAAATTTTGCAGGATTTGAGCTAAGATGCATGCCCACACGTGAAAGGTCTCCTGGAGCTGGGGCATTGAGGATGCGATTCCTCACAGACCATCCTCGACGGACTCAGCAGTCACGAGTTGGAACGGCGAATTTTCGCCGCGAAATCCCTTGACCCTGCCCCAAGGACAATGTGCTACCATTGAGAAACGGAAGAGCTGAATCAAGAGCAGTTCAGGAGATGGATCAAGCTTCCCTTTGCCCATGCATGTCTCGTTGCTCGAACTGCTTTTTCGGGAGGGGAGATAGAGATCGTTGTTTGTGCTCGAAAGGCAGGAAAGAGATGGACCAGTTGAGACGCTCAATTGAGCATTTAGCAGTCTATGATATCGCGGGGCCTCGTGATGCCTTTCCTATCGTGTTGGTCCATGGAGCAGCCTGGACGCGAAACGCATGGGTACCTCAAATGGAGGCCCTCTCAGATGAGCTTCGGGTGATTGCCGTCGATTTGCCTGGTCATGGTACGCTGCGTGAGCAACCATTTCGACTGGAAGCTGGTGTCCAAGCAGTCATCAAGAGTCTCAGGCACCAAACCAAGGATCGTGCGCTCATAGTGGGACTCTCTCTTGGGGGATATGTAGCGATGGCATGTGCCCATGAACATCCCCAGGAGATCGCTGGGCTGGTGTTGTCTGGATGCTGTATCGATTATCGTGGTGTCATTGGCCTCCTTTCTCGCCTGGACAGTTCCCTGGTCACGACGCTCTTTTCGGAACATCGACTCACCCGGATGCAAGAAAAGACCCTTCGAGACCAGTTCCCAGAGAGGATAGTAGAACCCCAACTCAAAGCAGGATTTTCCTGGAAGGTCACGCCCCAGACCTATCGTGAACTGGCATCTCATGATTACTATGCCCTCCTCCAGGCCTTCACAGGCCCTGTCCTCATTGTGAATGGAGAACACGACAAGCCGAACCGGAAAAGGGAGGCAGCCCTGTTGAGAGCCGCCCAGGATGGCCAGATCCAGATTGTTAAACAAGCCGGTCATCTGTGCAATCTGGAACAGCCCGAAGCGTTTACCTATCAGGTGCGTACCTTTGCGAAACAGCTTAGTGGAGCAACAACGAGAACCATGAGAGTTCGTCCCTGCTCTCCTACCCGAACAGCGGGCACGATTCCCTGAACCTCCGCACCAACTTCTCCACTTCAAACAGGGGGCGGTGCATAGCCACCGGCGTAGTCAAATTGAGCGTCAGGATCTTGCGGTTCAGTTCGCGCAGGGTCTGCTCGTACTCAACGGCGGTTTTCTCCACCGAGCTATTGTAGGCTCGCTTCTCGTTGGCAGATGGAGGCAAACGACGAGCGCGTAACGTGCGGCCACGTTGGCGAACTTTCTCCAGCTTTGCATCTGCACGCTCGGAACCGGTGCGAATCTCCTTGGCAAGCTCGATCTCCGCAGGTGCGTAGCCGTGACTCTTGAGCAGGCCATAAGCCAGGGCCTTGTCTCCGGCATAGAAGTCGTCATCGTCGAGACGTAATGGTTTGCCAGAGCCTGGCAGGTTGTCAAACTCGCCGCGCTCCCGGGCTTCGGCAATCTGCTCCTCGATATAGTCACGATAGCGCCTGCCATGAAATTTGTTGACCCTGGGAGGTTCGGGGCCAGTATTGGGTTTATCGCGTGCTTTGCGCCAGTCTTTGAAATCCATAGTTCATCTATCTTCAGGTGTTTGCAATGTATCAATTATTCTCTACTCAGTATTATAGCGCTCTCTATTGTATGCTGTGCAACCTCGTATACTTCTTCAAGCGGCATATTCCGTTCCAGCGCGACGCGCCGGCATTCCTCGTACTCTGGAGTGGCGCTGATTATACGCGTCCCCAGGCGCTTGACCTTCACCAGCATCGTACCGAGCGGAGTCTCAACAGGCTCCTGCGTGCGCTGCGCTTTGAGCCGCTGCACCTGCTGTATGCGCACGCCCAGCGTGCTGCTTTCACGCAGCAAGAACAGCGCCAGTGCCTCGGCCTGTTCTGGTGGACAGATGATGGTCACCAGCGTGGCAGGGCGATTCTTCTTCAACTGTAGCGACGTGTAGCTGACATCCAGCGCCCCGGCTGCCAGCAGGCGTTCCATCAGCCCGCCTAACAGTTCACCGCTCATGTTGTCGATGTTACTCTCTATGACGGTCACCCAGTCGACATCGGGTTCCTCGTCTCCGCCGCCAACGGCTGCCTGTCCCAGGCAGAGGCGCAGGCAGTTGGGCCAGGGGAACTTTTTTTGTCCAAAGCCATAGCCTACACGCTCAATAGTGATTGCTGGGGTCTCAAAACGCGCCAGGGTTGCGAGGATAGCAGCTCCCGTGGGAGTTACTAACTCGCCTTCGATGGGACAGGGGCGCCAGGGTGCAGCAACGCGGCGCAGGATCTCCAGCGTGGCGGGAGCAGGTACGGGCAGCAATCCGTGCGCTGCCTGCACGTGGCCGCTCGTCAGCGGCAACGACGAGGCATAGAGTTGCGAGATACCCAGGGTCTCAACGGCAATGGCTGCTCCCACGATATCTACCAGGGCATCGATCGCGCCCACTTCGTGAAAATGCACCTCTGCGATGCTCGAGCCATGCACGGTCGCCTCGGCTTCCGCCAGGCATTGGAAGATGGAGCGCGCGGTTTGCCGGACGCGCGGGGAGAGCGTCGAGGCATCTAGCAGCGCGACGATATCCGCGAGGTGGCGCGCAGGCTGTGCAAGTTCTTCTACCAGCACGTTAAAGCGCAAACCGCGAATACCCCTGTCATGAAAGGGTTCAAGCGTCAATTGATACCCTGTTATGGGCAGCCCAGCCAGCGCTACTCTGAGCGTGTCCAATGAGAGACCAGCGTCGAGCATTGCTCCCAGGAACATATCGCCGCTGATGCCCGAATGACAATCAAGATATGCAATTGTTTTTGCCCGTGCCATGAACAAATTTCTCGCCTTCCCCGGTTCTTTAGAAAAGAGAGCACTCTCGAGTTCCCCCGCATGCAGGGCACTGTCGGGCACGGCCCTTCTCCCCAATTACGGGGTTGTGTATCCGACAGTGCCCACCCCAGCCGTGCTGCAATTCGCCAAATACCCTGTATCCTCATTTTACTACAATCAGCTTGCTGCCAGAAAGTTGCCAAGCAACAATCCTGACAGCAAATAGATCAGAATATGTTATAATGCGCACAACGATAGCGCATTTGAACAGAAAGACGAATTTCCTATGCCGACTCAAGAAGAGAGGCTTTCCACATTAGAGCAAACAGTGACAGTTCTGAGTAAAGGGATTCGCGATATCAACCATAATGAACCAATATTGCTTGGCCTTGTCTCGGAGCAGGGCAAAGATATTAGAGAAATGAAAGTGAGCCTTGGTGCTCTTAATGAGCGTTTAGATGCCTTTGAAGAGAGTGTTACTAACCGCTTTGGCGCCTTGGAGCAAGGTATGAATAGTCGCTTTCAGGAACAAGATAAACGCTTTGAGGAACAAGACAAAAAGCTCGATCAGGTCTTGCTTTTGCTCAATACGCTTATCCCCAAGCCAGAACAAAAAAAATAAGAGAATTCTTATGTCTATAGATCCACGTACACAGTATGATAAGGTCGCCGCAGAGCTTGTGGCAACCTCCCCCGCGGTGGCAGGGAAAATGTTTGGCATGCCCTGTCTCAAAAACAATGGGAAGGCTTTTGCCGGGTTCTACCAGGATGCAATGGCCTTCAAACTTCCTGTGCCCTGGCACACGGAGGCGCTCGCGCTCTCTGGTGCCCGGTTGTTTGATCCATCAGGTCGCGGCCGGCCCATGAAGGAATGGGTCGAAGTGCCGGCCGAGCATGCCTCCAGGTGGCTCGAGCTGGCACGAGAGGCTCTGCGCTATGTCGACGAGGGTCGTTGACAAGATTTGCCCTACATACCCCTACAAACCTTCACTCAATAAAATATCGCGCCAGGCAGCTCTTTGCTCGTCGGGCAACTGCTCGCTCTGCTCTATAGCCTCGCGGAAACTCTGCTGCCGGGCATCGGGCTGCGTCTCCATATTATAAACAGTGGGAGCTTCGGCTACTTGCAGCCTACCGGCGAGGCCAAAGTATGCCTGGATCGCTTCCAGCGGTTGATGCAGTACATGTGCTAGGCGCCTGAATACTTCCTGTGGTATGGTGGCGGCCTTAATCGTGGGTTGAAGGCCTATGAGCTTTTCGACAATATCACCGCTTAAGCCCACTTCACTTGCCACCTGGGCCAACGACAATTCCTGTCTGTTAGCCACTGCCAACAAGGTCGTGTTTACGTCGCCAGGGGCCAGCTCACGAGGTGAAATACGTTCCCAGGCACGCTCTAAAGCCACGCGAGAACTGTCTGAAAGTTGAGGCAAGGTGGCTGCGAGAGGTTGTCCCTGTTTCTGTTCGCTCAAAGCTTCTCCTGGCAAGTCTGCTTCGACAGCGTGATAATAGGCAACGAACTCGCTGATTGCTCCAGCATACTGTGGATAGCGAGCCAGGTAATCTCCCAGGCGCGGCTGTCGACCGGCCTGCAACTCCGCGACGTACTGCTCGGTAATACGCAATACGTCTTCTTCCTGCGCCCTATCCATGGACATCTCCTCGCTCTGATTTCAACTCGCTGCGCAATATCCTGGATGCCTCGTACAATCGATTGCGCACCGTGCGATCGGTGATGGCTAATATGCGGGCCGTGTCCTTTTCTGATCTACCCTCCCAGAAGATAAGTAAAATAACCGAGCGCAGCTTCTCAGGAAGTTGCAGGACGAGATTCAACAGGTCGGTGCGCTCGACAGCCAGCAACTGCTGCTGTGCTCGTTCATCTTCGATTTCCAGCTCTCCCACTTCGCCATCCGTAAAGCGTATTGCGCGATCCAGGCTGTGCAGAAACGCACGCGGCACGCGCCGGTTGCCTGTGAGTGGGACGAGCACTGCAGGCTTTTTCGCCTCTATATGTTCAGAGTGTTTCTGCCAGCGGCCTTCACGGGTCATGAATGCCTGGTAGTTGTGTTTGCGCTCGAAGCGCAGGCAGTGTTGAAAATTCTCTTCCCAGAACGGCCGCTGCGGGTCTATCAGCGCCCGCATCACGCGCTCGCACAGGTCGGCGTAGAGATCAAAGGCAAGTGATTTGTGCTCGTCTACTTGCAGCCCGAGGTGCTTCAGCGCGTGGTCCGCCCAGTACTCATTGGTATCCTGTGTGCGGCATATGATTATCTCAATAATGCGATTGCGGCCTTCATTGTCGCCCCGAGCGACCGCAACGCGTACGCAGCGTACCAGCACTTCCAGAGGCTTGCCAGGCTCTTCAATGGCACGCCAGAAAGCATCGCATCCATATGCAGGCAGCGCATTGTATACACCTGCAAAGGCGCTGCGACGTTCGACCACTGCTATAGTGCTGTCATAGCCCTCTTCAGGATGAGAAACCGCTTGTTCCACAATGCCCAATACTTTCACTAGACGCACGACAAGATTGCCCCTGCTCTAGTATAGGCACTGGTGGGGTATACGTCAATGCAGCCAGTTGTACCGGGCTTGACTGCTATCCTATCTTATCATACGTATAGGTAAACAAAAGGAGGAAAAAGAACTGGCCCACTGGCCGGATAAAGCATATAATGCAGCCATCTAGCTAATGTGAAGTAACTCATATTCTCTGCTCACAGAATTGGGTAGAGTACATAAAATGATACATTATACGTCATCGACGGTGACATAGAATATTGCTAACGCGCAATAACATCTGATCTCTTTCTCAACATCGCTGAACTGGCAAGACAAGTCAACAAGACAATGTACGTCGTTCTCCCTTTCTAAGGAGCGAAGAGATGTTGCTCAATGATCGTTATCGTATCCTCGAACTGGTAGGCCAGGGAGGTTTTGGTTCCGTCTATAAGGCGGCGGACACCAGCTTTGGCGATCGCCTCGTCGCCCGATGGCTCGCTCATCGCCTCGGGGAGTGGTCCGGTGCAAGTGTGGAATGCGGCTACTGGGGGCCAGGTCTACACGTATCGCGGCCATTCTCTTTCGGAACTGCTCGAACTCTAAACAATTTTGTGCATACAATTTAGCCATTTCGATATATTCTTCTTCTTGAGTCCATAGAAGTTCTTGAATCTCCACCAACTCAATGTTAGAAGCACAAATGTTGTACAGCACATAGCGGCCTTCGGTTGGGAACCAGCTGACTTGCCAGATGCCACCAGCCATGACGTACCAGTGATCCATTACATAAATGGTAATCACCGTCAGGTCTTCAACGCGAAGATCGCGTAGAGATGGTGAATAGCTGTATAACTTGTAAACCATTTTCCGCTTTTCCCTCCACAAGCTGTATCTAAACAGTAGAAATTTATCTCTGCTATAGAGAGGATACAGAAATATGCTCAATCAAACACTGCAACGAGATCAAACCATTGTCCCGGCGCCACTCACTATCAGCGAACTAAAGATGGGCAGCCCGGTACGGGGCTGGCTACTTGTCACGGGCCTGCAAACCGCGCCTGGCTGTGACCGGCATGCCGTACCTGTACCTGAAACTGCGTGACCAGAGAGGAAACGAAATAGTGGCACGCCAGTTCGATCCGCCCCGCCCGGAGGCGCTTGCGCCGAGGGAAGGCAAGGTGCTCCTGTTGGAAGGGATCGTCGAGGAGTATCGCAGCCAGCCGCAAATAAAGCTGACACGCGCCGAGGTCGACGAGTCGGCCTCCACTGTCCTTTTTGAGCCGGGAACACGCAGGCAAGTGGAGGAACTGGAGGCGCGCTTGCAACGCTTCCTGAACGAAGTAGAAGATCCGGGCTTGCGTAAACTACTGCACAGTTGTTTTACACCCGAAGTGATCGCCCGCTTTCGCCGCTGGCCCGCTGCCGTGCGGCACCACGGAGCCGTCGCCGGTGGCCTGCTTGAACACACGGTAAATGTTGCAACTATCGCTCAACGTCTCGCTGAACTCTACCAGTGCAATGCACATCTCGTTCTCGCAGGTGCGCTCCTGCACGATATCGGCAAGCTGGACGAACTCGAGGAACGTCCGGGCGCAGGGTTCACGACGCCGGGCCGCATGGTCGGGCATGTCATCCTCGGCATGCAATATGTACAGGAACACGCGCAGCAGGTATACGGACTAGAAAAAGCGATCCTGCATGACCTGCTCCATATTATCCTGACACACCACGGAACGCTGGCCTTCGGTTCACCAGTTTGTCCCGCCACCATTGAGGCATTGATAGTACATCAGGCCGATATGGCCGAAGCGCGCCTGACCGAGTTCCTTGACCACTGCCAGCGCACGTCCGGCGCGGACGGGTGGACCTCCTACAGCATGGCTTTCGGAGGACAACTGCGCACACCATAGGCAAGGTTAAAGCAAAAAAGTAGCAGAATGCCCACATTGTTGCTATACTATGTGGGAGAAGGGGCCGACCATGCCACCGAAAATCAGAGAAGTGAACGTACCTCCGCACAGAATGCGGGGGCTTCTACGCCGTTGCCGACGTTGGCCGCGTCCCGACCAAAAGCTGTTTTCGTCCAAGCATGAGGATGTTTTTTGCGGCGTTGGTATCCCGGTCCAGTTCGGTGCCGCAGGGACAACTGTGCCACCGGACTTCGAGATCTTTTTCGACGATGCTACCGCATCCTGAGCATGCTTGGGAGGTGTTCTTCGGGTTCACAAAGATGACGGTACGCCCGGCCCATGCTGCCTTGGCGCTCACCATCTCGGTGAAGGCTCTCCATCCCGCATCTAAAATGCTCTTGTTGAGCCCTGCTTTTGCGCTCGCTCCATTGGGAAGATACTGCCCCGTTGTCTCGTCTTGTTTGGGGGCTGGCGTTTTGGTAAGGTTCTTGGTCTGTAAGTCTTCAAAGCACATCACCTGATATTGATTGACCAGCCTGCGTGAAGCCTTGTGATGAAAATCGCGCCTCTGGTTGCGGATCTTGCGATGGTGCTTTGAAAGTATCTTCACCGCCTTTGCCCGGCGATGGCTCCCCTTTTTCTTGCGTGAGACCGCTTGCTGGGCTGATGCCAACTTCTTTTCAGCACGTCTGAAATGGTGGGGATGGTCAATGAATTCCCCATTGGAGAGAGCAGCAAAGTGGGTGACACCCAGATCAATGCCGACATCTTCATAAGTAACAGGCAGCTTTTCCGTTTCTACTTCACAAGTAAAAATGGCGTACCAGTGCTGGCCTTCCCGCTTCACCGTCAACGTCTTCACGTTGCCTTCCATCTCACGATGCAACTTGACCTTAACGGTACCGATCTTACTGAGATGGAGCCTTCCTGAAAACTTCTTCTTGCTCTTTTCCTCCCGCTCTTCCACCGTGAGCTTCCAGCCTGCCCTGTCGGGATAGCAGAACGAGTCGTAGCGATTGCGCCCCTGAAAGCGGGGGTATCCAGGCTTCTCGCCGTTCTTGATGCGCCGGAAGAATGCCTTGAATGCCTTATCCAGGCGAAAGAGGACATCTTGGAGAACGTGCGAGGCAACCTCCTGATACTCTGGCCTGATCTCTTCTTTGATGTCCACCAGGTCGCGCTTTTGCTCGTAGACGCTGATCGCGTGCTCTCTCGTAAGTTGCTTGCGCGTGGCTTCATCGTAGTAGTTGGGGTGGCGCTTCACCATGATCTCGTAGACATCGCGCCTCTCTTGCAGCCCGGCATTGTATAACTCGCGAGCACGATCAAGCACCCATTGCAGCTTTTCGGTGGTAGCCTTGTTCGCCTCTATTCGATATTTGTAGGCTTTGATGCTCATGGTCGCTGCTTTCTTGTCATGTGAGTCGGTGTCTAGTCCCTCTGGCTAGTTCTATGATTGCTACGGTGCTAGCCTTTTTTATTGCCAACCTACTGATGATGCTGAAGTTACCTTAATTGCTAATAAGTAAAGTATATAATAGAAGTTATCGAAAGTAAAGTATTTGACGGGGTTAACAAAAATATGTTATAGTGTGTCCAGAACTTTGGAGGGAAGAGCAGTGCAAAAAATCGTAGACGGTGAAACCTATCTGACCGCTAATGAAGCAGCGAAGCGATTAGGGATTGTTCGTGATACCTTTCAACGCAATGTCGCTCCACATTTAAAACCCTACGTATTTGGAGCATTACGGTGGACCTATTATAAACAGTCCGAGGTCGATACATTTGCTGGTCCACGTCCCAAAGAAGTTGAAGAAAAAGACAAGTAAACGCCTCGAAACATATCATTCTTAATCCTGTCCCAATTCGATATATTTGAGCACTACATTGATGTTCATGTCTCCAACGCTGCCGACATAATACGAGCGGGACCACAATCCACCACCCTACAAGTGGCGTTTTATTTCTGGAAAGTGCTGAAAAACGCGGCGGGCTGCGGCACCCTTCAACTTATGGGCGATCTGTGAAGGAACAACAGATGAGGAGCCGAGAGAAAGGTGTTTTATGTAGACACTTGTCCCAATGAGACGGATTGAAGCATTGTTAGCAGACCTCGGTGAACCCATTGACGGCGGGGAGGCAGTAGATTAAAATACTTGCAACTATTGAAGGGAAGAGCTTTATGAGTGCTAAGGATATTGTTGCATTTATTCTTCAACTGCTTGGGTTCGTGACAGCTTGGCCTGTCATCTTGCTGATCATTATCCTCATCTTTCGTCATGAAGTTCGCCAATTTCTTCCAGCGTTGGCAAGAAGATTAAAGAAAGCTGACATTGCAGGGTCTTCTTTTGAGTTCACTGAAGTTGCGGTGAGGGCCCTACAAGACTCCATTGAATCAGGTGTTGAAAAACTCAAGGATGACCCCGATGAACTGGCCAGCTTTGTGAGAAAACAGATCGAGAAATTGCCTGAAGCAAGCGCCTCTTCCAAACCCTTAGCACAATCTCTTCCATTAAGTGGGCGCTCTATTCTCTGGGTTGACGATAATCCACTCAACAACGCCTACGAAGAAAGCATTTTTAAGCAGTTAGGCGCAACCATCAAGCAAGCGACCTCTACAGAACAAGCTGTACATTACCTGCACCAGGCTTCCAAGAAATATGATCTCATCATCTCAGATGTCCACCGAGACGAGAATGGACGTAGTAATCCAACAGCTGGGTATGAACTCCTTGATCGCATCAAGGGATACCAGCTACAAGTGCCGTTTGTGTTTTATACCAGTAGTGCGGCGCGGGTAAATCGAGAAAAATCCAAGGTGGCCGATGGTGTGGCAGATAATCCCAGCAGGTTGCAAGATCTCGTTCTGGATATCTTACAGCATTAAGGGTTAAGGGTGAAAAGTGTCTACATAAGAGATGTACATGATCGGTCTGAATGTTCAACGCACCAATGGCCCATCCGTTGGTCTCACAGATCTGTCAAATTTCCTGCTCGACACACGCCGCGATCTGCCCGGTCAAAATACGTTTGCAGTCTTTTGAGCACCAGACGAGGTGATAGGTCAGCTTGTACGTGACGTGTTTGGTGTGCTGTGCATCTATACACGTCATTGTAACATGCGTTCTAGTATTTAGGAAGAGCTTGTTGGGGCCACCTTACCCTCCTTGAAAGAGAGGGGAGGCGGCCCAATCATCAACTGAAGGGAAAACGGAAATGAACCAGATTCACTACTCAATGATTATCCAGTGGGATAGCCGAGATAACATCTTCGTGGTAAGAGTCCCTGAACTTCCAGGGTGTGTCACACATGGAACGACTTACGAGGAAGCTCTGGATTATGGCGGCTATTGCCGATAATGAACCACTTCCACCCCCAAGTGACTATGTAGCAGCCTGATTATAGCGTTGTGTCGCGTTATTTGCCGCTTTTGTGAAAGGCTATCGCATTGCGGTAGACCTCGACGTACTTCATTGTGGATGCATGCCACGAGTGATCGGCGGCCATGCCGCGCTGCTGCAAAGTACGCCAGATGTCTGTGAAGCGGTAGAGTTCCAGGGCACGCACGATGGCCGCGAACAATTCCCAGGGGTCATAGT
>WNGJ01001597.1_pt1 | contig 22354 bp, 22 predicted proteins | sample 5400611 | NCBI WGS metagenome assembly WNGJ01 (sample SAMN13153375, study PRJNA577476) | soil metagenome | isolation source: 40 cm soil or saprolite under Garry oak tree replicate 1 | place: USA:California | collected 2016-06-15
TGCGACTCAAATCGTGATGGTTCCGTTGCGGGATCGCATCGTGGGCCAGGTCCAGCCGCTGCTCCTGATTCTGTTCGGCGCCGTCGGATTTGTCCTGCTCATTGCCTGCGCCAATGTTGCGAACCTGTTGCTGGCTCGCGCCGCGGGCAGGAGGAGGGAATTCAGCATTCGCGCCGCGCTAGGTGCTGCTCGAGGCCGCTTGATCTCGCAGCTCCTCGTGGAAACCATGATGCTTGCGGCCGCCGGAGGTGCGCTTGGCCTGCTGCTCGCCCAGTGGGGCAGCTCGGTCCTCATTGCGGCCATACCGGAAAAACTTCTGGACTCTGCGCCTTTTTTGCGCGACGCTCACGCCAATTTTGCTGTCCTCACCTTTCTGTGCGCCGCCGTGATTTTCACCGGAGTGGCCTTCGGCCTGGTTCCAGCCCTGCAGATTTCTCACCGACGTGAGGGAGAGGCGCTCAAAGAGGAAGGGCGTGCCTCCGCCGGCGGAATTCGCACGCGGCTGCGCAGCATCCTCATCATCGCGGAAATTGCCTTTTCTCTGGTGCTCTTGATCGGCTCAGCCCTGATGGTGAAGAGCCTCGCTGCGCTGGTGGATCGCAATCCCGGCTTTGACACACAGAACCTCCTGGTCTTCTTTGTGAATCTTCCTTCGACTTCGTATCCCAAGGATCCTGACGCGATTCGCTTCGACAAGGAGTTCACCGATCGTCTTCGCGGTCTTCCCGGCGTTGAAGGAGTCACTTCGAGCAGCGTTGTCCCGCTCACCGGCGGCGGGGCCTCCATCCGCTTCCTCATCGAGGGCCGCCCTGTGGCGACAGGCCACGAGAACGAATGCAACATCCGGGATGTCCGAGCCAACTATTTTTCCGTGATGAAAATCCCGCTGCTTTCCGGGCGCTTGTTCAATGACTCGGCCGATAACGAAACAGCGACAAAGCACGTCATCGTCAACGAAGCTTGGGCGAAACAGTATTTCCACGGCGAGGATCCCCTCGGCAAGCGCATCAAATTCACTTATTCAGCTACACAGGCGTACCGCCAAATCGTCGGCGTCGTCGGCAACACTGCCGAGGCTGGCCTCGACGGCCCCGATGAGCCAAGCGTGTTCCTGCCCTTCGCGCAGGACGCGAACTCCTTTATCCCCTACATGGTCCGCACCAGCGGCAATCCCGCCAATGCGACAAGCGCCATACGCGCCTCACTGCATGCTTTGGATCCGCAATTGGCTCTGATCCAGCCTCTCACCATGGACCAGATCATCGCCCAGTCTCCCGGTGTGTTTCTTCGCCGCTACCCTGCCTATCTGATTGGCAGCTTCGCGGCGCTCGCCCTGATTCTTACCATGGTTGGCCTGTACGGACTCATCGCCTATTCCGTTGCACACCGCACGCGCGAACTCGGAATTCGCATCGCTCTGGGAGCGCAGCACCACGACGTAATGCGCCTAGTCCTCGGCGAGGGCGCCCGGCTCACGATGATGGGTGTATTCACCGGCTTGGCCGCGGCCCTCGGGCTCACGCAACTCATGCGTAGCCTGCTTTTCGGCGTCAGCGCGGTTGATCCCGTCACCTTCGCTACCGTCGCGGCTCTGCTCGCGTTTGTCGCCATCGTGGCCTGTTACATTCCTGCCAGGCGCGCCATGCGCACGGACCCGGCCGCAACCTTACGCTGCGAATGAAGCAAAATCGCCCGCGTACCAATCGGAAAACACCGGCAGCACGTCGCCTGGAGCGGAGAGGCTTCCGGCTAGCGTCCGGAGAGAAACGCCTGGGCAGACAATCGCGAGCTGTCATCAGAAGTCGACGCACGGAAGTCCGCCTCCTTCGAGATTTTAGGGACCCTCGGACCCGTTCGCAGCTATTCTCATGTTCGGGGTAGTATCAACTTTACTGTTTGTCTTTGCTCGCCTGACACGCGCGCTCCAGGTCGATGCCTCGAAAGATAGGCTTGTGAGGGTAAACTCTGAGCACCGCCGCCTTCGGTTAGCTCGGCCCCAATCGATGCTGCTGACTCCCGGGCTACCGGCTACTCGTACGGCGCATTTGCCGCCGGGCTTGGGGGCTCCGGGCGCAACGGCAACCGGATTTCAACTGTGCCGACGCGGTTGTGTTCTTGATCGCGTATCGCCAGCCTTAGCCACGCCGATTGTGCAGGCGCATCGAATTGCTGAAGCCCGTGGAGCGTGAGATGGCGGGTCTTTTCGAATTTGTCAGCGGGAACCGCCCCGTCGCTGGCAAAGAGCTTGCCGTAGATCGGCGTTCCTTCCGCGTCGTAAGCCGCTGCCAGAAACTGAAGATTCGTGCCACGTGCACCGTCCGGCAAAACTGCGAACTGCAATTGCTCTCCGGGAATCCAATACTCCAAGGAATACCGCTGAATCTGCACATCGTCCCATTTCTTCCGCGACCCGAAAGCCTTGAACTGGGACAGTTCGTCGATGAGCGCAGGCGTAACCGGCTTTGGTTTATCGTCGGCAGTGACATGGACTTTAAAGAGAATTTCGTGCGCTAAGGGAGCGCCGCGCTCCATGGTGCCCTGGATATGAACAAAAGGAGCATCGGCGGCCTTCTCGAGAAACGTGTTTTCATCGTCTGCAAAATAGCTCCGGCGGTAAGAAAGGCCGTAGCCCTTTCGCGAGAGCTTGACGCGAATTTTGCGCAAGCCGCCGTCAAAAGTCCTGTTGGTTGGGGAATAGCTCAGCGTGTAGTAGTTCGCGCCGTCCTCTACGGCCGTGGCGAGCGCCTGTGCGAGACCATTGGAGTTGTAAAAGGCGTGGCCGCCAGAGCCCGCGGCAAGCTCGTCCATGGTTTTGTGCTCCGCGGCAAGTGCCAAGGCAAATCTGGCTTGCGCTTGAGCGAACGAATCGTGCGAGCGGAAGCGCCGGGAGGTTGCAGCGCTGAACACCGGATCGACCATCAAACCGCGAATGTCCACCGGATAGACGGCGACCTGACTGAGAGTTAGCCGGTCAACAGCTTCATGTATCTCCGGACTATAGTTAGCAATCGCCGCGAACGGGTCGAGCACTTCTCCGCCGGGCAGAACCCCTGTCGGAAACCCGCCCGACAGCCAGATCAAGTTCTTCCGACCGGACCAGCCGCTCAGAAAGCGCGATATTTCGGAGAACGCGCTGAGCGTTTTGTCCACTCTTCTTGCCAGGAAATAACTATCCGCCATCTGCGCTAGCCGGTCGATGGTTGCGAGCTGCTGTAATTGATTCTCCGTCAGCGCGCCACCGTCGGATAGGGACTCCGAGAGCGCTGGAGTACCGGCTGGAAAAGGCGCCAGTGAGGTCGTGGCCGTGCTCGCCTCCTTGCGGTTCACAGAGGACACCAACAGGTCTTCATCATCGGTAAACCCTTGGAGAAGGTGTAGCTTGTCACTCAGCACAAAAATCGCGAAACGGCTCCTCGGAGGCCTGTTCCTGAGAAACTTGACCATCTCTTCGCGCGCAAAGGGTTGATCATCGACAGGTGTGTTCAGGATGTCGTAGAGAAGCACGTTTAGTGGAAAACTATCTTGTGGCGTCGCTGCACTGAGAAGCGTATTCGGAGGCAATTTCGGCAACGCGGGCGCCGCATCCGTGAGTTTTGACGCCGCCATCGTATTCGCGTGAGCCTCGAACGAGAGGATCTGTTGAAGGTTGCCATCTTCAAGAATTGAAAAATCCTTCTGGCTAAGCCCTGTGACCGGATGGTTTTTCCTGTCGGTTACCACGACATCGAGCAGGACCTGTCGCACCTTGGTCCGGATGGTAGTCGGGTTCTGCGCGTCCGCGGCTTGCGCCGGAGACGGCCCTGATCCCCGCCGAGCCAGCGAGGCAAAGCCGAAGAGCACACAAAGCAACACCGTCAGATCCTGTACCCGTCTACCACTATTGCCAGGGATATGTGCTAGAGGCACGAGCGAGCCACCATGTCCTTGGCGGCGTGTCGCACTTTGCATGCGTTTTTTTGGCTGGGGCTCGGTGTGACCGCCACGGTCACTACCGAAAGGCCGCCGCTGAGGCCAGTCAATATTAGCACCGCAGATTCAGAACAGCTTCAGCAAGTGCCGAGGATTGGCCCGGCGACGGCGCAAAAGTTATTTGCGGATGCGCAAATTGTACAACCCGCACCCGCCACCCCATGGTTGGTCTTTCAGCTTGGGCACTGGGGACGATCAACTGGCCAATGGCAGTCAGTTTTGTTGCGGTGTGGCGGCCCTGGTTGCGAACGATGGGATTCTGAGGGATCCACCGGTAGCTTCCGGGTTCCCCAGAACGTGCGAACGATAGTTCGGATCGACGCGACGGATTGCTGGATCAAACGCCGCCGCAGCTGGTTAGCCGCGACGTGCCTCGGCAAAGCACGAGCGAGCATTCGACGGTGATATTTCCGGAGGATTAGTCAGCTGCTACTGAAGATCGGCGATCAAGTTGTTTTGGTGTGAGTTACCTCAGGATGCATGACTCAGGAGCGGCGGTCTCCGGGCTGGTTTGCTCGCGAGAATCTCTTTTTTGCCGGCGACGATTTGCTGCATTGCGGATGGGTTGAGCGTCGAGTGGTCCAAGGGAGTTTGCCACTCGATGCAAGAGTTCTCGAAACCATACACATCCTGGATCGGCGTGCTTCGTTGCCGGATGCAGCAGGTATTCATAAGACGTTCCAACGTCCAGCGGCACAGCCAGCACATCGAGATCGAGGACTCGGGAGTACGCACGGATGAGGCGCTCCGGAACGACCGCGATGAGATCGGACTGGGCCACGACATGCAATGCCTGGAGGTAGTGAGGAACAGTTAACGCTACGTTTCGATGCCAGCCTTCCTGGTGAAGCCAGGTATCCACGGGATCCTCTCGGAATTCCCGTCCAACGACTGCAACATGCTTCAATTTGAGAAACTCCGCCTTACGGGAAATTGCGCTCGTAATCGGGTTGCCGTGTCGCACTGCGCACGCATCGCGATCGATAAACAGTCGCTGCTGGTAAAAGCCCTTGAACGAACTTGGGACGCACGTGATGGCGACATCCACAGCACGGGCAAGCTCGACTGACTCCACTCTAACTGCTCCACCCTGTTGAACCCGAATCGAGATGCTCGGAGCCTCGTGCTGCAGTTGTTTTCGTAGCAAGGGAAACAGTAGGTCGCTGGCGTAGTCCGAGACAAACAAGTGGAAGGTCCGCGTGCTGCGTGCCGCGTCAAATGTTTCCATGACCAGCGGGTCCCGCACGCGCGAGAGTACATCCTTGACCGGGTAGCGCAAGGCTTGTCCGCGAGCCGTCAATTGCATTCCTGAGCCAACGCGAACGAGCAGCGGATCGCCGAGGAGGATGCGAAGCCTTTTGAGCGCGTGACTCATGGCCGGTTGCGAGAGGGCCACTCTGTCAGCCGCTCGCCAGAACGCTCGCCTCCTCAAGGAGGGATTCAAGCGCTACTAGCAGATTCAAATCCAGCGCCCCTAAATTCATCATATGAATGTCCTATATGAGCGGAATCGATTAGAAGAATACGGCCGCCTCGCTGTAGGGTCAAATCGTGTGCCAGTGGTGCTTTGGTGGGCGGAAGAGAAAACAATCCGACAAAGGAGCGAGAAAAGCGATGTCCAGTCAGATCAATTTTGAGTTGCTCATTCCGAATACCATGCCTAAGTTGGTTGGCTACTCGCAGGTCGCAACTGTAACTCGCGGGACCATCGTCTTGGTTGCCGGTCAAGTTGCCCTCGACAAATCGGGCAACGTCGTGGGCAAGGATGACTTCCATGCCCAAGCCCAGCAAGTATTTGAAAACCTCAAGGCGGCGATGGAGGCCGCCGGTGGGACCTTCGATGACGTCATCAAGTTGAACAGCTATTTCCTGGATCTGTCGCATTTGCCTGAATTCCGCGAGGTTCGCGACAAGTATGTGAATGTCAAGAATCCGCCTGCCAGCACGGCGGTTCAGGTTCCAAGGCTGTTTCGGCCGGAATTCCTTGTCGAAATCGAAGCGGTTGCAGTCGTCAAGAGCAAATGAAGGCGAGTTCCAACCGTAGCATGCGTTTCGGTAACGATTACGGAAAAGAGGGCAGGTTCCGTGATCAACCGGAGAGCCCTGGTGCAATCTGTGCACGTGCCTTCAAACCGTAGATAGATTCCGCGTGACACGACGCCAACCCGCGGCTCCCGGCTTGCAATGCAAGCAGAGATTCGATCTAAGTGGTTGCTTCGATTGCACTTAACCTTCCGAGCAGCTGTTAAGCCTCCAAAGGTTCCGAATTGCCGCGACCAAATTGCAACCTTCGTCAGGAGTTTCCGCACCCAAGCTTCATGCATCCAGGCGAACTGTCATTGCCTTTGGCTTTGCATGGGAGAATTCCCAAGCCTATAACAAAGGGGTACCATCACCGCAACGAGCGGCAACTGGCCCAAACCTTGTCGTCCGCCCGGGGCTACGAAGCAAATTCGCCGGGCGCGGGTGGTTTCCAGAGTCTCCGCGCACTGCCCCGCCCAAAGGAGCTATATCATGGACGCAAAAGCAAAATTAGGACTCGTCAGCGCTATCCTCGTCGCGGGATTCGGCGCTTTGGTATTTGATCGCCAAGTGAGAATCGTCCGGCAAGTGCATGCCGAGGAAACCGAAGCCTGTAGCGACCAGACATTGGTCGGCCGCTATGCCTTTACGGGGCAAGGATTCTTTACCAATTCCAATACGCTACCCGCCCTGACCGGAGCGTTCGCCCCGGCTGCTGACGTCGGAGTTTTTGTATCGGATGGTCAGGGCAAACTCTCGGGAAGCGACACGGTTAGTGACGGGGGCCAGATTATCCCTAGAACGTTTACGGGCACCTACACGGTAACCTCAGATTGTAGGGGTACGGTCGACCTGCAATTCAACTCAGGCATCGCCGTCGAGGTAGCCCTCGTGCTTGATGAGCGGGGCCAAGAAGTTCGCGCTTTGCAGACCAACCCGCAAGGCGCGGTTTTCACGGTCGTTGCGAGGAGCGTTCATTAGTCTTGAGGGGCTCGCTAATGCCGCATCTCTCAGATCGATGGCCGAGCAGGCATTCCAGGTAACGCGCGAGACGTGGTGAACGGGCGAATGCTTCATGTCCACTCCTCCTGGAGCACTGAGACTCGCAGTTTGCGCAGCATTTCTTGGGTGCTGCACGACCCAACCAGCCGGCGCCGAAAAGTCTGCGCTCTTGACAGCAACTGGAGGCTATTCGGTCGGCCGTACCTTCTTTCATTGGACTGATCCGAACCGCATTGATCCCGTGGCCGCGCGGGCAGGTACAAAGCGCGAGTTCATGGTCATCGCCTGGTACCCGGCTGAAGCAAATACTTCGGAGGCGCATGCTCTGTGGATGCCAGAAAGGTGGGAGCTCAGCGAGGCGAAGCTCCTTTATGATCAACGAGGCAATTCTCCAAATCCCCTGACGATGACCGAAGCTTTACGCGCCGTTCACGAATCTGTAAGCAGTTCAATAGCAGAAGCACCCGCGGCGCCGACTAAGAACCTCTGGCCACTGTTGTTGTTTTCTCCCGGTGCCGGAGTTAATCCTGCTTTCTACAGCACCTTTACCGAAGATTTAGCGAGTCATGGATATACGGTCTTCGCAATTGTTCCGACCGGATGGGTCGACACAATTTTCCCGGACGGGCACCGGGTCCCCCCTTCGGACAAGCGCTCAGACGACGTCAGATGGACTACCAGGATAGCTCTGCCTCTCTGGGCCAGCGATCTGCGCTTCATGCTCGATCAGATCGAACGACTTGATCGAGACGCGAACAGCATCTTCTTTCAGCGCCTGGACCTCAACAAGATCGGTGCGTTCGGTCATTCTTTCGGAGGCGCAGCATCGATCCTGGCAGGACTCCGCGACCGGCGTATCAAAGCCGTGCTCAATCTGGATGGCTCTCCCTTTGGCGTGCTATCGAAAACCGTCCTTCGAAAGCCGTTGATGGTGATCAAGGAAGATGTCTCCCCGAAGTACTGGACACCACCACGCGACGAAAAAGAAAAGGCAATGCAGGCACAGGTAGCAGAAGAGTTTTCTTCCGCTTACTTGCAAGGCAGGCCGGGCTACAGGGCGGAGATTATTGACGCCAAGCACATGACCTTCTGCGATATGGCTGTCCTGCCAGCTTGGGCAGATTTCGCGCGGCGTTTTGGCGCGCGTGATGCCGCGGACGCAGAAATGACTCTGTCATTGATTCGAGATTACGTCCGGGCATTCTTTGACAAATTCCTGCTCGCTTCGGCTAGCCCGCTCCTGGATCGGGCGCCGGGGAAATACGGTATTTCCATTTTGAGCCGGACGGAACCAGGGGCCGGTTAGGCACCCTTCTTCGTTGCGCGTTCTCAACAGGAGCCAGCCTCGATCCTGTGATTTCCTGCCCTAATGCTTGGGAAAGACGTGAAAAGCATGAAGGGTGAGCTAATCGGCTCAAGCACTTAAAATGCGCAAGACTGGATAGAGGACCGCGTATCATGATCGAGGGGAAGCGTAAGTCGAGCACCCTTGGTTGACCTAATTCTCCGCAGGTTTTTCGGCATGGTCGATGACAAGCATCTGGACTGAGGCTGTTTGCTCATTCGATTCGAGCAATTTGAGCCCGAGCTGCTCCTGAACTGCTGCAAAGATGGAAGGCCCGTGTTCCGTGCCCTGCTTATCACCGGGGGTCCACTCCAGGGAGAAGTCGTAGGTGCCCTCTAGTCCGGTTTTATCCAAGACGGGACGCTGCAGGTCTAACGACAGCATCCGCACCAGGGAGGGCCTGCCATTGTTTGTTGGCCCAATAGGCTCAGCTTGACCCACGATCAAACCCTTCGCAAAGCGTACAAATGGTGATTCCCCAGTTTTCGCTTGCTGAAGTTTTGGACCGCTGCCCGCAATGACCAGCTCGTAGACGGGAACCTCGCGGGTCTCGCGATGGGCCTCCAGCTTGAAGTGATCGGCCAAAAGCTCTAGAAGCATGGGCTGCTGCTTAGCCCCACGTTGTTCTTCAGAACGGCTTTGCAGCTCATCAGCCACAGAACTGTCGACTTTCGCCTCAACGTCGTATCGTTCCGTGCTTATCCAACCCGGTGCCCCTGAGATCTGAAAGCCTTCGACGTGGTATGCCCACGCGATGAGACTTTGCAGCGTGACATTGGTTGCATTAAACCCATCCGGCGGGAAATTCCGCGTAGGCGTCGGAGTGGCTGATGAGTTGTCGGGCTTGATCGAGACAGCTTTGTAAACAAGGGCAGGAGGCATGCTCGCAGCTACTGACTCGGCCAGGCTTTGGTCTTGAGGCTGGGTCTGACTCGACTGGTCCGCCGTAAGTTTGTCTGCATGGTCGATGACCAGCATCTCTACCAAAACCGTTTGCTCATTCAATTCCAGCCCCAACTGCTCCGGTAAAACTGTCAAAAGAGAATCGCCGCGCTCCATGAAAGCCGTGTGACAGTCCAGGGTGAAGTCGTAGTTACCCTTGAGATTCGTTTTATCCACAACTATGCGGCTCAACTGCTGCGACAAATCGAACGCTAGCGCTGCGACCGGGATCCCTTGGCCTACTAACTTGCACGGTCCCGGCTGAAATATGCCGGAACCGATTGGGCGACCGTGAGGGTCCTTCAATCCGTTGCGATATGTGTCAGCGGGTTTTGCGTGAAACCAAAAGACGGCTTCGACGAACATGTGAAGCGCGGCCGCCAGATTGTCGCGTCGGCGAACGTGGCACAATTCATGCGCAATGACCGACTCCAGTTGCGCGTCGGTCAGGCGGTCGGAAATGCCCGCTGGAAGCACAAGGACTGGGCGGAACACACCCAGAACTCCAGGCTCGCGTGCGGACTGCAAGAGGATGAGGGTGATTTGCTGTGGGGGTCGCAGACTTCGCTCCATCCGCCGGAGCGCTTCCAGTTCACGTTCGGATTCTGACGGCAAAGCGGCTTGTCTCGCCGCGGTTAGGCGCCGCCAACGCAGATACCACAGGAGGAGCACGGCCACGCACCCGGCAAACCACACCATCAGAAGAAAAACTGGAAGGTTGCGAAGCGCCACTTCAAGCACGCTCGGAGCCGCACTTATCGGAACGGAAGGTGGATTCGTGGGCGAAAAAGGCTGCCCTATGGCCTTCATCGCAATGAACAGCCGCGGTTGTGTGACTGCCGCCGTTTTCGGCCATGCCAGATGGCTTCCCATGCCGATCAGCAGGGAAAACGGGACTAAGAACTTCGCAGTTGCAACGAGCCAAAGAATATAGCGTGCCTGCGCATGGCTCTTTCTAAGCAGTAGCGTCAGTAACCACACCATTCCGGCAAACGCCGTTGACTGCCACAGGTGGTTGGCAGCTGGCGCTTCAATCGTCGGCCACGAGGAGAACAAAAGTGTCGCAATGTTAGGAAAGGTCATGCCGATTTTTCCTTTCTTGCGAATTTCCGCAGTGTCTTCTCCGCTTCCCTCACTTCCGCGAGCGTCAGCTTGCCGGATTCGATCAGGTGCGCCATGACCGGCTGGGTCCGGCCGCCGAACAAGTTCAACAGGTCGTCAATCAGTCGGCGCTGTGCCGCGTGGCGCGAGACGACGGCTTCAAAGATGTGCGCGTTTCCGATTTTCTTGATTCGGCGCAGCACCTTCTTGCGCTCCATGCGGTATACCGTGGTCTGGATAGTGGTGTAGGCCGGGCGTGTACGCTCCGGGAATGTTTCCTGAATTTCGCGAATAGAAGACGCACCTCGGCTCCAGAGCGCCTCCATGATTTGAAGTTCCAGCTTTGTCAGTTTTGGCAAGGTCATCGGGTTGCCCTACTATGATTGTATGTAAACCTACTATACTCGTATTTATGTGTCAAGCGGAAAAGCCCTTGCTTTGGCCCACACCTGTCCACAAATTTGGGGGCTGAAGAGGATGTGGCGTGTAAACCTAAGGTTCAGAGGACTTAAGGGAGTTTCGCTAGATCAAACTCGGCAGCGAGGCGCTGGCCATCCGGCGTGAGGACGACCACTTCAGCGTTGTCTGCGGCCACATCGTCCCCATCATAGTGCAGGACAACGTCGAACCCGTAATAAGCGCCGCCGACCGTGTAGCCGCGGAAGACCGGTATGCCGGGAATCTCCAAGGGCTCGATAAGCCTGTCCTTTTGCCGAAGTTGGACCTGAAAACCCTGCCAGGCGTTGGAGTGGGACTTGGAATCCTGTCCGAGCTTTGTCTTCCGGCCATCCTTCTGCGTGGCGGTTTGGGCATAAGTGCGCAGGGAGTAGGTATCGGTGAAAAACACGCGCACGCGGAGGCGAAACACATCACCACGATCGCGGTACGCCTGCGCAGCCTGTTGCGCGCTGTAACCGAACGTGCGCTGCCGAGAGAGGTCAACGGTTTCAGCATAAGGAGTGAAGAGCTCGATTTCGGAAACGTAGAGGCCGGATTGCGGCATGGGGAAACGCCGGCGGTAGGTCTCCAGGAACCGAGCCGTTTTTTCATCGTTCCGCTGGCCTAGAAAATACGCTTCGCGCACGGCCTCGTCAGACAAGTTGGCGCCGAAAACGGCGGAATAGGGCCACACAAGAAGCAAGGATGCAAGCGCGGAAACGACGCATCTGGCGAAGCGAAACATGGGTGGCCTCCGGCAACAACCTTCAATCTATCACACCATACGGCCATGGTTGGGAAATGGAGCGCATGGAGGAAAGTCACATGGCAGGCATCTACACGAGGAAGCGAAAAAGGACAGATGAGCGCGACCCTTACATCCTTACGGCTCTCTACCAATCGTCGGCTGACGCAAGGCATTTCGGATGTGTTCTGCTGCGATTCGCCGCCGCTTTGGGGCGTCAAGTCTAAGCGTTGTCGCCGTGTTGCGGAGGGGTTGGCCTTCGGAAGCCTAGCGATCCCAAGAATCGTGCGGTCGCCCGCAACGATCTTAGCAATCGTAGTATCCCCAAGGAGGCACCTTTGGGTCCGACTGCCGCCCCCCCGCACGCATACTCAGTGCAAGCCACTAACCAACAAAATAGTTCGCGCCAACTGTTTACAAGGGCCTTACAAAGAAATTACATAATGGTCACGCCTCTACGAGGTACATTGCACAGCTGTTCTAAACGAACGAAATAGCATCGGACCAAGAGTAGTTTAGGGCTCTTACCGGCCTTGCCCAGCCGACCGGGCTCGCAGTGCCCGGCGCGCTGATACTCTTTCGCAGGAGCCGGTTCCCGGTGTCATCTCCCGTGCTCTGCGCAGCTTCGCCGGCGCCTTGTGGCGCTCTCTCCCCACATTCCATCTGCATAGGCCCTCGTCCGCCACAACCACAAGCGGCTTCCTTCTCGGTGGTCTTCAGGGTCGGATCTATCTCTGAATCCGGCTATTTCCTGGCGGCCGGCCGCTGCTCGGCTTCAGCTTCCAGGAACTGACATCCGGTACCGCCGGCGCGTTCGTCCTTACTAACCGATTGCCAAGTGTGTGAGCAACTAAAGTCGAGACGCAGGATTACTCACGGACGCGGCGAAGTCGGTGACCGTCGTGGACGTCGAATCACAGGTGATCGCGCCCGCGTCGTACTTAAAAGTGTCTCCGGCGAAATCCGCTGGAATTCACCAGAGTCGAATCCACAACGCGCAATGAATCGGCTCATCTCGACGCCCGGCTTGTACGCCGCGATACGAGATACGGAAGCAGAGATTCAGAACCCTGTCGAGGAGAAAAGCGTTTATGCTGTTTTCCCCTGGGGAGCAGAGCGAGGGCGCGATGAGGCGTGGCGAGAGTCCAAATTCGAGATGGAGGACCGGCGCTCAAGCATTGCCAACAGCTACAAGGCACGCCGAGGGTTGTCAATGGTGGTGGTGAGCGATGGCACAAATCCGGGCGCTACAGCACGCGGCGGTATGCTTGGTGTGGAAATGTGCGGCTAGAAGACAGCCGATGGGGATTAGTGCTAACAGCACGCCAGCGAGCCCCAGTGACATTCGCCTCATGGTTCACTTGTAAATTTCCGAGGCAAGGAACGTCTATGGTACCGATGGGCGGGGTCTTTAGGACTTCGGTTCAACCATCGGTATGACCATCAGGTTCGGGAGAGCGTCTGGCGCGGTGTTTCGGTTCCTTTGGTCGGCGCCGGGTTTCTAGGTATTTTCTGGTTCGCCCAAACCCATTTATCTAAGGCTTTACTGGGTAGACGTATGCTATTGGGCGGAGTGGACCTAATTCCTCGCGAATGCACACTCTTCCGGGGTCGAAGCCCAAGTTTCTTCGTCGAGATGGTACTGGGAAACTGGGATTGTTTTTCCTCGCGGAAGGTATTCGATGATCTGCTGACCGTCACCGGACCGGACTCTGAGTCGCACGGGTTTGCTTACGTCATTCCAATGGATGGACATGCCAAGGACTTGCTGGCCCTCGCGGAGACCGGCCTTGAAGGCCTCGCTTTCAGGATTCAGACCGGACACTTGGCGCTTGGCGAGCAGAATTTTACGATCAAACCCGAGGTCGAACTCCGGGGTTTGATCGACGGTGATCCGCACGCACGAACTCAGAGGAAAATCGGGGACAGGAATCGTTTCACCCTTCTCGACGTACCTGCCGAGAGTCTGGGCTGCTTCGCCGTTCAGATATTTGGCCGCTGTCCGAAGAACGCGCTGCGTGGTCAGGAGCCGCCCCGGATCTTTCGAACTATCAAGCACCAGCCTATGCATCACGGTGTCCAACGAGAATCTGTGCTTGGATTGTTTTCGAATTTCGGCATCAAGCCACAATGCAGTGATGGCCCCTCGTACGTAAGGGAGCTGATTCGCGGAATTATCCGTGCGGTACCGGGCCACGATTTCCTGATTTGAAAGATTCTTTGCCGGCGAGGATGCGTAGTCAAAAATTCTCCCATTTAGTCGGTCGACGTATTCCGGGACCGAAAGTAAGCCGGCACGCACGAGCAGCAGTTCCGAGTAGTAGACAGTGAAACCTTCGGTGAACCAGTGGATACTTTCTTCCGGTTCCGGAATGGGCCCCATCTTGTAAGGATTCCAAGTGTGGAAGGATTCATGCGCAAGCAAAGATTGAACATCGTAAGAGAAATCTTGGTTCTGCAAAAGGTACAGCCAAAAGGCATTCGTGAACGCACTACCGTCCGCGCTGCCATTTTGGGCGTCGAAGGGTTTTAGAGTAACCAAGTAGTAGGGGAACCCATTGTCGTGCCAGAAGTTGCGTTCGGCAGCAACGATCTTTTGAATTCGATCGAGGGCCTCATCGTCGGTAAAGGGCCACTGGCCTCGAATGGCCAAAACGAGAAGCTGACCAGCGACCGTGATTCGCTGAAGGCGGAAATCGCCGGCAGCGAACAGGGCGTCGTTAACCTTGTGCCAGAGCCCCGTGAAGGATTGGCAACGATCCTCAGTGCCGAAGCTTGTTGCAAGACTCCAGCCAGGTGGAAGGCCCGTCCAGTCGAAGTGAACGCTTACGACATCCGTTAGACCAAGTTTCGGATGAACGAGCGCGTTTTGCGTGTTGAATTCGAAGAACTCGGGATCCAAGACCGGGCGAAACTGCTTCGGGTATTCAAAGGGCCCGCTCCACTCCTTCACTAGATCGTAGGAAACGACGGCCACCTGATTGGGGGGAAATCGAAGTTTCTTAATGTTCGGGCGGGCGGTATCAAGGATTACGGTGTCGGTGGACAGCGCCTTGAGGTTCGTAACCTCGGATTCAAGATGAGCTTCCCCGGCCCAATCAGAGGGCAATTCCAGGTCTGCAGTACCTTTACGCCCGCCTTGTAATTTCACCCGGACATGAATAATGAGCTTTCCGTCAGTGACGATCGGTTCGAATGCATACGTCACTGCCACACTCGAGGAAGACCGAGCAAAGCTGCATTGAGCGCGGCAGGTCGTAGTGAGTACCGGAGAGCAGGTCATCCATACAAGAATGAAGAGACCCAAGCGGCGACGCAAGCCTTCCGCAGGAGAAATACGGGAAACGCCATCCAACTTTGCGACCACCGTCATCTCTTGGTTCTCAGTCACGCAGGGAAAACCTATGTTAATTCACAACGATCCCTCCTCGGGTATCCATTCTCGAATCCTTCCGAGCTTGATCTCTTCTGTGGCGTCTCGGTGATGTGGCGCGGGGAATGCGGTTTTGGCTGGGAAGAAACGCGAACGGTCGCCCAACGCCACGTTATGCCTATCAAAGGCCTTACGATCCGGCTCCTGGATCAAATACCGGGCGAATCGCAGCCAGGAGTTGGTGATCAGCGGGTACATCCCTGGGTGGCACGGCCCCCTCACCCGACGGCGCGGTTTGCAGAAGACTGGGGGCTCGTCCGTCGCCAAGCGCGTCAGACGCCAATCGTTTTAGACGTTTTGCTCTTTGATTGCCCTTGGGCGATGCGCGTGCTAGGCTCTCGGAACTGTGCATTCAAGGCCCCCCAAGGTTGAACCGGTTCGCCAGCCCACCCTGTTCGACCTTGAAAAATCGTCCGAACCCACTGGCGCCCGTCCTTTTTCACTGCCCCGCATCTTTCTCGGCACCTCATCTTTCACGGCGGCTGGTTGGGAAGCCTCCTTCTATCCCCAAGGCATGCGGCCAAAGGATTTTCTCCGTCACTATGCCAGCCGGTTTCAAACAGTCGAAATCGATGGCACGTTTTATGGCGCTCCAAGCGCATCAACCGTCACGGGCTGGAGCGAGAAGACGCCTGGAGATTTCATCTTCGCAGTAAAGGTTCCCCAGGTCATCACGCACGACAAAGTGCTGGTCGACTGCGAAGCTGAGTTCGAAGAGTTCATCGAGAGGATGCACTTGCTGGGCAACAAGCTCGGCCCGATGCTCCTGCAGTTCCCCAAATTCGATAAATGGGTTCTCAACAGTTCTGACGAATTTCGTGGTCGCTTGCAATCCTTCTTCAAACGAGCGTCAGACCTTCGGGCTGGTCGCTTTGTGGTGCAAGTCCGCGACAAGGACTGGCTCGACCCTCGGCTGACGGATTTGCTCCGCGAGTACAACATTGGGTTGGCATTGACTGACACTTCGTTTATGCCTCGACCCTGGGAGATGAAAGGCACGCTCGATTTGGTCACTGCCGATTTCTCTTATGTCAGATGGTTGGGGAATCGCAAGCCTATTGAGGAGCAGACGACGACTTGGGATAAGACCGTGATCGACAGGCAGAGCGACCTGACGAATTGGGTCGTCGTGTTGAAGCGTCTTCTGCAGGACAAGCGAATCCGACAAATCTTTGCGTTCGCAAACAACCACTACGCAGGGCACGCTCCGGCGACAGTGAAACAGTTTTGGGAGCTATGGAACGGAAAGAACCCCGCTGCCACCGTTCCGGGCCAGTGCAGCGAGAAGTGATTCTACATGGAAGATTTTCTCGTCAATGATTTGCTTGTCTCGCAGACGAAAGGCAACGCGCTTCTCGACGCTCAGGGCTCCCTGCAAAGCTTGCTTTGCGTTGTTGATGTTGCGATCGGCGCGACCAAGATTGTCGGTGGACAAGGCAAGCTGGCAAAACGTGAAGGCAAGGTCTAGTCCGACATTAATGGATTGCACTGCGGCTTGCCTGTGGACGGATTCAGGCGTCTTGTTCACCTGCAGAAAGTAAGAAAAGGCCGGTGCGCGGGCACAGGGAAAAACGCCTAAATTCGCATAGGTCACCTCATTTGAAGCGTAAAGGATTCCGGCGGTCCCTATCGGCACGGTCTGCTAGGGCTTCAAATCCTGGTGGCGAGATTTGCCGGAAGTGCAGATGGGCTAGTTTCTAGAAGCTTTTATTGGCTTTCCGTTGTCATCCCATACTGTGCGCGCGTTTCCAAAATGAAGCCTATTAACATCCGCAAGCACTGCGTCGAAATGAGGATAGGGGAATCTGAATACCAGCAGAAAACGCAACTTGGTCTGTGCTTCTGCTGCCATCGGCCTCCTGGTTTCATCCATGAGTGCGTCACATTTTCGTCTCAAATATTCAGGGAGCTGAGTATATAGGTCTTTCTCAACAGCAAATCCGGCGTGCTTGAAATCGCGATGCCACAATGTATTGCACGCATCCTCCTCCCTCATGGTGCGCTCTAATGCCGTAATTCCGGCCAAGGTTACCTCACCCCGTTGCCTTGCAATCTCCGCTTGCCGACGCTCTCCACGCGCCTCTCTTCGTTCCTGAAGGGTAAAGAAAGCCAAGAAAAAATCGGCGACAAGAATCCCAATGAGTGCAAAAGCCTCCATCCACACAGCATGCGCTTCCGTCCACCATGTACCTTCCACAGAGACCGGAATCATGAGCATATAATCTTTCTGGGCTGTCGGAACCCGTAATGGCAAAATCATCTACCCGAAAAGTACGAAAGTCCTTCATTTTTGCGTGAAGCGTAACGTGAAAGGCACTTGGCCTTGGCCATTCCGGTGGCCTTCAGGAGCCCACCCGTTCTTCCCTGCTTACAATCCAGGAAGTCGCGCTCATTCCTTCTTCACTGACGAACCGCCGCGAGCGTCTAGACTCCCGCGCTGGTGCTTCGTTCTGCGGGGGAGGTTAGCGGGCCAAGCTCGCGGCCGTGGGAACACCCTCACCATCCGGCCTCGACTGGACGAACGGCCAGTGCGGGGATGGCTGAGTTGTTATAGTCTGCCTCTTGTCTGCTCCTCATTAGGGAGGCTACGACATGAAGTACCTTATGCTGCTTCTTCTGTTCGTTTTACCAGCAGCTGCAAATGCCCAGACCGTCAACGGGAATGTTGACGCCGCCTTCGCGGTTGGTAAGTGGAGGGAATCCCATGAAGGGGTGAGCCTATTCTGTGTTCGTGTCACGACTCAAGAGGATGTGCTAAAAGGCGACAGCAGCGGAGCGTGTTTCTTGACGGAAGCGCAAGCTAGTGCAAAGGATTCCGTCACTATGTCCACGAATACGTTCGCCGTCACAGATTGGGACGAACATACTCTCACAGCGGTTACCGAGTTCTACGCAGACAAGAATGGAGAACAGACCAGCAAATCGAGCGCGGGCGCAATCAAGATTGTATTTCGCTTAGTCCTAAACTTCGATACCCGTCAGATGACAAAGTTTGTTGAGCCGAGCAACGGTAGCACCCGGGGCTATCATCTGGTGGAGCAGTGAGAGGGTGGAGAAATTGGCCAGGACTCTCGACCAATCGTTTGTGTCTTCCTTGGCCTTCTGTTGCCACACCGGATTGTCGCATAAGGTTTTTTGTGGCGTCCGCCCCTTCGCAGGTCAGCTGTCCACCCTAGCGGTGCGCCAGGATCTGGTGCAACCCAATCGGTTTAAGTTCCGTCCATCCGCGATGCGGCAGGCTCGCTTCTGGTTCCCCTGCAACTCGGGTCGCGTAATGGCCAGGTCGCCGCGGCCAGGCCAAATCCCCCTTGCGTGGCCATTTGTCCGGTTGCGACTACCGTCCGGACACTCGCAAACGGTGGTTCCAAATGGGAGTTCCTGCAAATCCATCGAAAAGGCGGAGATCCAGCGGAACCAAAGGCTCCCTAAGGTGTTTCTGTGGTCGGTATTCAGTGAATTACCTGAATATCGAGCCTTCTGCTGGCAACCCTTGATAGCAGCACGCGGAGACGTTCTCCAGGAGAGCTCGAGGCGTTCGCTCGGCAGGGCTTTTGGCAACCGAGCACGAACGCCTCAGAGCCATTAGCAAGTCTCCTCATCTGAGTGCTTGATAAAACCAATGAACGGAAATGTCAACGATCAGAAAGGAGCAGTTATGTTTCATGGGCCGCAGCAACCTCACCACCATTCAACCGTCCAGCCGACAAACGGGGACAGCACTACGAAGATAGGGAAGATCCAAAGAGCTCTTTCTGTCCTGCAGCTCCTTGGCGGGGTGACGATCGCCCTGTTTCTCGCTGGCATCGTAGTGCCGAGCTTCGTGCGATCCGGGATGGCCGCGAATCACGACGCGGCTGGGGGTTCTCTCCACGCCTTGACCATTGGCGGAGTTACGTTCGGGTTCACACTCCAGAACCTCGGTTCTGCCCTGTTGGGCGGCGTATTTGGCCTGCTGATCGCGTTGGCCATCGAATTTCCCGCTGCGTTTACCAAGACCGCCAGGAAGTTTCTGGCGTTTCAGCCAGGGCACCTGTCGGCGCCAGGCGCCAAGTCTTGACAGCCCCCGTCGAGCACCGTTTCTCTCTCTTGAAACGCTCGATGCCATGCGTGACGTGATCTTGCCCAAGCAAATCATACAGCCCAGGACCTGTCGGGAGCCGGCACGAGTGGTGGTCATTTTTTGAGAAGCCATGACTGCGATGTTCTGGCGGTGTCCTTGGATGGCCGCCTCGGCACTGCGGTGGCCAGGCGCTCGGAAGCGGTCCGATTTTGCACAGTTCGCGTGTACCGGGAGAACAGGCGAAAGACGAATTCAATAAATCTTGTGCGGTCCACAGGTTTCGCGGACGTGGCGGGACTCGAATCCGTGGCCCCCTGCTTGCAGAGCACGGAACTCGTCTCCAACAATTCCACCGCTTCTTTCACCTACTAACGTTTCCAACAAACCGGGGAACCTGCTTTCGCTCGTCCCGACAGAATCTCAGCAGTGAATGCCTCTTTGAGACGAAAAGAGCATCACACCCCGATTCGAGGGAGGCTGCAATCCCGATCCAAAACGTCGGAAACGTTGGCCAAGCTTGCCTACTCAAATCTCAATGCCACCCTCGGATCCATCCGCGCCGCGCGCCATGCCGGCACACAGCACGCAACGAGGGCTGTCACGAGCAATACCGCCGCCGTCACCAACAGGGTGCATGGGTCTGTGGTACTCACACCAACGAGCAAGCGCTTCAGCGTGCGGTTCAGCATGAGTGCCATCCCTTGGCCCGCCGCCAATCCAACCGCCGTAAGCCGTAACCCGTTCCTCATCACCAGCGACAATACTTGCCAGCGCGCCGCTCCCATCGCCATTCGAATGCCTATCTCCTGCGTCCTTTGCGCCACAGAATACGAAATCACGCCATATAGCCCAACCGCCGCCAAGACCAATGCCAGCGCGGCGAATGCGCCTAATAGCAGCATGTAAAAGCGTCGCTGGCCCAGCGAACTCGCGAGCAGCGTCTCAAACAAGGTCGGTGTTCCCACCAGCGCATCGCGGTCGATCCCCTGAATCAGCTTGCGCGCTGATTGTCCCAGCAGTGCGGCGGGGCGTTGCGCGCGGATCACCACCGTGACGCCATCCATGCCTGCTTGCGATAGCGGCACATAGAACGTCGGCGCAATCGGAGCATCCAATCCAAAGTGCCGCACGTCGCCCACGATGCCCACGATCTCGCCTTCATTCCTTTCGTATCCGCCGCGCGCGCCAAATTTGAGCTTCTGCCCGATGGCGTCACCCTCCGGAAAAAACATGCGCGCCGCCGTTTCACTGATCAACAGAACGCGAGCGCCGCCTAGCCGGTCGGCATCCGTAAACGTGCGTCCCTGCCGCAACGGAATTCCCAACGTTCGGAAATAATTCGGAGTCGCCCAGCGCAATTCCGCCGAGGGCTCGTCCTTTTCTGGCACGTTTCTTCCTTCCACCTGGAAGCTGCTGCTGAAATCGTCGCCAGATAACGGCAGCGGTGTTACCGCATCCACCGATGTAACGCCGGGCAGTGCGCGCAGCTTGGTCAGCGCTTCATCCCAGTAGCTTTCGAGCGCAAGGCTGTTCTTGTAGTGGGCGTCCGGCAAGCTGACATCCAGCGTCAAGACGCCCTGGGGGTCAAAGCCTGGGCTCAGCGACCTCAGTCCGGCGAAGCTCCGCACCAACAAACCCGCACCCGCCAGCAGCATCATGGAAAGGGCAACTTCGCCGACGAGCAGCGCGCTGCGCGCGCGTCCCGCGTCGCGCGAGGACGAATCGGACATCTTGAGTAAACCGCTGGCGCCCGTACCCGAGGACCGCATCGCAGGGATCAGGGCGAACAATAGGGCGCTCGTCAGCGAAGCACCCACCGTAAATATCATTACCGTCGTGTTCAGCCCCGCACTCGCAAGTCGAGGAATGTCTTTCGGCCCAAAGCGGACAATCGCTAGCAGCGCCCAGTGCGCCAAGAGAAGGCTTGCCGCTCCCGCAAGCAGCGCCAGCAACAAACCCTCGGTCAAGGTCTGGCACAGAAGCCTCAAGCGCCCGGCGCCCAGCGCCCAGCGCATGGCCAGTTCGCGCTGCCGCACTGTCGCGCGGGCCAAGAGCAAGTTGGACACGTTGGCGCACGCGATCAGCGCCACGAGCGCCACCGCTCCCAGCAGGACCAGCAAGGCGGGCCGAATGTCACCCACCAGGGCCCGTCTCCAATGCTCCGCCCGTACGTCCCATTTTCCGTCCTTATCCGGATAAAGCCTTCGTAGTTCAGCCATGATGGCCCCTAAGTCCTCATTCGCCTGAGCCACCGAGACACCCGGCTTCAGCCTTCCCAGCACGCGCAGGTAATGCGCCCCACGCTGCGTCATCACCTGGTCGTCAAATCCGATTGGCATATACATATCGCTGCCTTGCAGCGGAAAGCGAAAATCCCGCGGCATCACTCCGATGATTCTGTACGGTTCGCTGTCCAATTCGATGGTTTTCCCGATCGCGTTAGCCAAGCCGCCGAACTCCGCCTGCCAGAACCCGTAGCTCAGCAAAACAACATGATTGGCGCCTTTGCGATTCTCTTCGGCCACGAATTCTCGCCCGATGATCGGGTGCGCTTGTAAAGTGGAAAAGATGCCCGCAGTCGTGACCGCGGTGCGGACGCGTTTCGCTTCGTCTCGTCCGGTCAGCGCGCGCTCACCCGTCTGATAGGCAAACATCGACGAGAACGATCGGTTCTGGTCGCGCCAGTCGAAGAAGTCCGGCGGCGACGAAGAGTAAGGCGTTGTTATGCCGACCCGTTGCCACACAGAGGCCACGCGCACCAGCTGATCCGCATTGCCGTAGGATAAAGGCCGCAGCAGCACCGCTTCAATCACGCTGAACATTGCCGTGTTAGCGCCAATCCCCAACGCCAATGCGAGCACTGCTACGCTCGTAAAGCCGGGATTTTTGGCCAGCATCCGTAAACCGAAACGACCATCCTGCCAGAGGTGATCCCACCACAGCCACCGATTCGATTCGTAAAACCGTTCTTCAGCTTGCATCACGTTGCCGAACGCGCGGCGCGCCGCTGCCCGAGCCTCTTGCTCGCTCAGGCCCTGTTCTTGCAAGCGCTCCCTTTCCAGTTTTATGTGCGTCTCAATTTCCGCACTGAAGTCGCTCGTCTTCCGTTTGTGCCGGAACATAGCCTTACTCCTCAGCTTCGTGTCCGAGAATCCGCCCAATGGCTTTCGCGAACCGCTTCCGCTTCGTGGTTTCCTTCACTAATTGTTCGCGGCCAGCGGCAGCGAGCGAATAAAACCGCGCCTGGCGATGATTTGCGGAGATTCCGCACTCGGCAGAAATCCAGCCACGCTCTTC
>WNGJ01001598.1_pt1 | contig 22345 bp, 23 predicted proteins | sample 5400611 | NCBI WGS metagenome assembly WNGJ01 (sample SAMN13153375, study PRJNA577476) | soil metagenome | isolation source: 40 cm soil or saprolite under Garry oak tree replicate 1 | place: USA:California | collected 2016-06-15
GGGGTCGAGATCCGGGCCATCCACACGCTCGGCGGCCAGCGGACGAACGCCACCTTCTACAGCGACGTGCGGGTGCCCGACTCGGCGCGCATCGGCCCGGTCGACGGCGGCTGGGGGGTCATGCACGTGGCCCTGGTGTTCGAGCGCAGCGGCGGGAGCGGCCGCAGGTCAGGACCCACGCTGGCCGAGCGGGTGGCGGACTGGGCCCGGCGGACCCGCCGCGACGATGGCACCCGGGTGTACGACGACGCTACCGTCAAGGAGCGGCTGGCCAGGATCGCCATCGAGGCGGAGGTGTCGCGCCTGCTGGGCATGCGGACCGCCTGGGTGGCCGCGTCCGGCGGCCTGCCCGGCACGGAGGGCTCGGCCGCCAAGCTCTTCAGCTCGGAGAGCGCGCAGCGCCAGCACTGGGACCTGCTGGACATCCTGGGCGCCGAGGCGGTGCTCAGGCGGGAGGCCGGCGACGCCCCGCTCGGCGCGGCCGTCGACGAGGCGTTCCGTAGGGGAGTGGTAGGCACGATCTACGGTGGCTCGACCGAGATCATGCGGGAGATTGTGGCCGAACGGGTCTTGGGTCTGCCCCGGGTCCGGGCCAGGAGCTGACCTGGGTCATCGTCCCGATGCGGCCCGTATATCACCATGCCCTATCATAGTTGTGAAAGTAATCCGCCTTCGGAACATGACGGGCGGACCCCTTCCCGAGGGCAGGAACCATCACCATGGACGCCACGTCGCAGCCACCGACCGAGATCTTCAAGGCCCTCAGCGACCCGGTGCGGTGGAGCATCATCGTGCAGATGGCAGCGGTTGACGAGCTGGCCTGCGTCACGCTCGAGCACACGCTGACCGTCTCCAAGCCGACGATCTCCTACCACACCAAGATCCTCTACCACGCGGGCCTGATCAGCGTGCGCAAGTCGGGCCGGAACTACTACTACTCGCTGCGCCGGGACGTGCTGCACAAGCTGCTCGACGACCTGTGGGAGCTGGCGCCCACGCCGCGGCCCGTGGTCCGCGAGGAGGACGGGCACGTGGCCATGGGCCGCCGCCAGAAGCGGGACGGGCACGCCCTGTCCGGCCCGGCCCGCAAGCGCCGCGGCGCGCGGGAGACCGCGCCCACCCAGAACGCCGAGGAAGCCGTCGTCCTGACCTGGTAATAGCCCCGCCGTCAGGCCCCGTCCGGGCCTGGATGGCACGCTGCGCCGGCCCGGCCTCACCACACTCCTCAGCCCGCACCCCACCACGCTCCTCAGGCAGCACGCGCCACGAAGCATTGACATTTCTGCATCTATCACATTAATGTGCGCCTAGGCCGCCTCGACAGGAGACCATGTGCTCACGGACGACACCATCGGCGAGGAGATCGCGACGGTCGAGCGGCTCCGCGGGCTGCGGGACCAGGTCACGACCGAGATGGGCGGCCCGGAGGCGGTGGGCGCGATTCGCGCCGCCGGGCGGCGGACGGCGCGCGAGCACATCGCCGAACTCGTCGACACCGGCTCGTTCGGTGAGATCGGGACGTTCGCCACGTTCACCGACAAGGTGACGGCGGAGCATCCGGGCAACTACGGCGGCGGCATCATTGGCGGTCACGCCACGCTGGACGGCCGCCCGGTGACAGTGGCCGTGGACGACGACAGCCTGGTCCAGCCGGCCGCGCGCAGCACGGGCAAGGCGGCCCGGCTCTACCAGATGGCCCGGCAACGGCGTAACCCGTACATCGAGATCGCCCAGGGCGACACCGTGCCCGACCTCGGGCCGCGCCCGGGCAAGACCGGCACCGACAGCGCCCGGACCTTCGGCGCCGAGCCCGCGTTCCCCGCCCTGCTCGAGCGCGGGCGGGCCATCCCGGTGGTCACGGCGGTGCTCGGCAACGCGTCTGGCGCCTCGTCGTTCACCGCCGGACTCTGCGACTTCCTGGTCCGGCTGGACGGCACGCGCCTGTCGCTGACCCGCGGCGGGACCACGAGCGACCCCGCCCGCCAGGGCTCTGCCGACAATAGGGCCGACAGCAGGGCCGACGGCGAGGCCGACGCGGTCGTGGCCTCGCCCGACGAGGCGTACGCCGCCATCCGGCGGTTCCTGTCGTACCTCCCGTCCTACGCCGGCGGCCCGCTCCCCGTGACCGGCGGCGACGAAGAGCCCGGCTACGACGACCAGATCGCCAGGCTCGTCCCCGCTCGCCGCAGCCGGGCCTACGACATGAAGGCGGTCATCCGCCGGCTCTGCGACCCCGGCAGCTTCCTGGAGCTGAAGGCGGCCTCCGCCCGCAACATCATCACCGGGCTCGGCCGGATGGCCGGCATCCCGGTCGGAGTCGTGGCCAACGCGCCGATGCGGATGGCCGGTGGCCTCACCCCGGAATGCTGCCTCAAGGCGGTCAGCTTCGTCTGCCTGTGCGACGCGTTCGGCATACCGCTGCTCGTCCTGCAGGACACGCCCGGGTTCCTGGTCAGCGCGGCGGCCGAACGAGACCGGGCGGTGAGCCGGGTCATGACCCTGCTGCAGGCCATGTCGCTGATCACGGTGCCGACGGTCAGCGTGGTGATCCGCAAGGCGTTCGGCCTGGCGTTCGTGATCCTGGACGCGAACCGCCGGGCCGACCTCTCGCTGGCCTGGCCCGGCGCGGAGATCGGGTTCATGGATCCGCCGGTGGCCGCCAACGTCCTGTTCGAGCCCCAGATCCGGGAGCTGCCCGAGGCCGAGCGCGCGGCGTTCCTGGCCGCCAAGGCCGTCGAGCTCGGCGTCGGCTTCGAACCGTACGGCGTCGCGACCAACCTGACCGTGGACGAGATCATCGAGCCGGGGGCGACCCGCGGCGTGGTGGCCGGCTACCTGCGGACCGCGCTCGCGGCCGGACCGCGGCCCGGGGTCCCCGGCCCGCTGGCGACCTGGCCCCGCTGGTCCTGACCATGGCCGACGACACGAGCCAGGCCAAGCCGGCGCGGCTGACGCTCTACGAGCACATCGACCGCCTGGTCGACCCGGGTACCTACGCCCCGGCCGCCCCCGCGGCCGGCCAGACGGCGCCGGACGGCGGCGAGGCGCTGATCGACGGGCGGCCGGTCACGGTCGGGTACTCCGGGCACGTCCTGGAGCGGGCGCTGGCGCGACGCCATCCGTACGTCGGCCTGTCCTCGGGCACCGGCGGCCTGGCCCGCGGCGGCCCGCGGAACCTGGGCGTCCTCGACCCGGTCTGGGGCATGAGCGGCGGCCCCATGCTCCTGGAGATGTGCCGCCGGGACCGCGTCGTGCCCGTCGTGTCCGCGGTCGTCCGGCACTCGTTCGGCGACTCCAGCTTTTTCACCGGCCTGTCCGACTTCGTGATCCAGCTGCGCGGCACCTCCATGGCGCTGACCGGCCCCCGCGTGCTGGCCATCGGCACCAGCGAGCGGGTGACCATGGAGGAGCTGGGCGGCGTCGACGTGCACCGGCACAACGGCCAGGCCGACGTGACCGCCGAGACCCTGGACGAGGTCTACGCGGCGATCCGGCGGATCCTGTCGTTCCTGCCCTCGTGCGCCGGGGCGCCGCTGCCGGTCCGCGACCCGGATTCCCCGGCGGCGGTAAGCCCCGGGCAGCCGATGCGCCAGCTCATCGACAGCCTGTGCGACCCGCGGTCGTTCTTCGAGCTCAAGCGCGACTTCGCGCCCAGCCTGATCACCGGCCTGGCCCGGCTGGACGGCTACCCGGTCGGCCTGGTGGCCAGCGAGCCGGCCCATGACGACGGCGCCTGGTCCGCCGACGCCTGCCTGAAGGCGACCAGGCTAGTGAGCAACTGCGACGCGTTCGGGCTGCCGATCGTGTTCCTGCTGGACTCGCCCGGACCGCGCGAGGAACACCCGGCGGCCGTCTCCCGCGCGATGATGCTCGCCCAGGCGGTGCAGTTGGCCGAGGTGCCCAGGTGCTGGGTGGTCACCGGCCAGGCGCGCGGCACCGGCCTGCTCCTCACCGGTTCCGCCCGGGTCGCCACCGACCTGGTGGTCGCCTGGCCCGGAGCCCGGGTCGGCTACTACGACGACCTCGGCCCGGCTGCCCACCCCGGGCCAGTCGCCGACGCCGCCCTCTGGGCATCCGACGGCGTGGTCACCCCCGCCGACACCCGCCGCGTCCTAGCCGCTCACCTGCGCGCCGTCCTCGGCCCCGCCCCGGTCAGCCGCCCGGGAAAGATCCTGCGCAGCTGGCCCGCCGGCTTCTGAACCAGCACGATCGTCTATCAGGACCACGTTGCGCTGCGCCGTGCACCAGATGGCCCGGTGGTCCCTGATGTCTCGCCCGCCCGGCGGCCGCCTCGCCTCAGTCGGCCGGCATCGCGCTGACCGCGTCCTTGATGTAGCGCCTGATGGCCAGGGCCTCGATCCGGTCGAGCCTGCGCACCAGGTCCCGGAGTTCGGCCAGGAACGCGGCCCGCCGCGCCGCCAGGTCGTCGCCCTCGAACAGGCCCCGGTTCCTGGCCAGTTGCAAAGCCGTCTGGAACAGCAACGCCGAAACCGATTCCGAGCTGCGCAGCCGGCGCTGGGCCACGTACTGCCGCCCGAGCCCGAGCGCCTCGCGGACCACCTCGGAATCGGAGGTCACCGTGACATCGTGCGCCAGCACGTCGGCGACGAGCCGGTACGCCTCGACGAACGGCCGGACCACCACGTGGGAGACCAGCGGCCGCATCCCGGCCAGCAGTTCGTCGGCCGCCGCGGGCCCGGACCGCAACCGCGACTCCCACGACGGGTCGTGCCGGGCCATCTCGGCGGCGACCTGCCGCCGGTGCTCGTCCCGCTCCTTGAAGTAGAACTCGAATTTCAGCAGGTCACGGAGCCGGACGATCTCGGCCCAGAACGCCTCCACCGGATCGGGATCGTACGCGGATCCCCGATCCGGCCTGGGGGCCGGATCGAAGGCAGACTCGCCCGCCCGGAGCACGGCCAGCTCACACAGCGCCGTGTCGAGCAGGAAGTGGATCAGCGAGTTCCGGTAAAACGTGGCCGCGAGCTGATGCTCGGGCCCGATCAGCCACACCGGGTCGCGACCATCCGCGACGGAACTCACCACGCCGCCCGCCACCAGCGCGTCCAGCGTCGCCCGCACCGCCGCGGCCCCAGAGGACCCCGAGGCCCCGGAGGACCCCGAGGCCCCGGAGGACCCCGAGGCCCCGGAGGCGCCGGTCAGAGCCCTAGCGCTCGCCGTCCGCGGCACCGAACGGCTCTCCAGGTAGTCCATCCCGTCGGCCAGCCCCAGCCGGATCTGCGCAAAGGTCAGCGCCGCGCCCTGCATGGCCAGCAGCACGGTGGTGACCAGGGCCGTCGCGGTCACCGGCATGCCCTGGTTGATCCGCCACGCCACCTCGAACGCGGTCTTCTGCAGGGCCAGCCGCCGCGCCGCCGGATCACGAGCCACCGCACCATCGCCAGAAGCAGGCCCGAGGAACGAGGACAACGACACCGGCTCGCCGAACCGCACGTAGACCTTGCCGTAGTGCCGCGCTCCCTGCGCCTTGATGAAGCCGTACAGCCAGCCGAACCCCTCCGGCTTCTTCGATCCGCCCCGGGCGTACTCGGCGTACTCGGAGATCTCGTGCAGCTGGTCGAACGTGATCGACACCGGCAGCAGCAAGATGTCGTCCACCCGCCCGGACAGGTAGACGTCGGCGGCGTAGGACAGCAGGCCGAGCCGTGGCGGCAGCGCCTTCCCCGTCCGCGACCGGGTGCCTTCGATGGACCACGACAGGTTGAACCGCTTCTCCAGCACATACCCGACGTACTCGCGCAGCACGTACTTGTACAGCGGGTCGTCACTGGTCGAGCGGCGGATGAAGATGACCCCGGCCCGGCGCATCAGCGCCCCCATCGGCCCGAACGCCATGTTGATCCCGGCGAACAGGTGGGCCGGCGGCAGACCCTTCTCCTGCATGGCGGCGGCGAGCACGAGCGTGTCCAGGTTGGACCGGTGCGACCACAAGAAGATGCCCGGGTGGCGCTCCATCGCCGCGCGCACCCGTTCCACCTGGGACTCGTCGTAGTCGATCTGCGGGTCGAAGCCGCGCTGGAAGATCAGCCGGCCGATGGTCGGCATGACGTCGATGAGCCGGCGGCTCCAGCCCGCGGCGAGCTCGTCCAGGATCTCCCCGGCCTCGTCCAGCGACGGCGCCTCCGAGCCAGGCTCCCGCCGCACCGCGCGCAGCCCGTTCCGGAACCGGCGCGAGGACAGGATCTCGTCCTTGACCAGGCTCGGCGTCTTGTACCTGGGGCCGCGCAGCCGGTACTCGGCCCGGTCGAGCGCCAGCGTGGCCCGGCGGGCCACGTAGGCGGCGAAGTCGTCGCCGTCCGTGGTCTCGGCCCAGCGCTGCCGCAGCGACCCGAGTGTGGCCGGCTCCCCGGCCAGCACCACCGCGCGTCCCGGCTGGCGCGCCAGGATCCGCTGCTGCTGCCGTTCGCTCGGGTGGTACGGGTCGTGTCCGGGCCGCAGGTCCGCCACCCGGGCCGCGCGCCGCCCCCCGTGCTCCTCCGGCAGCCAGGCGACCCGCACCGGCACCAGCCGGACATCCTCGTCCCCGTCCAGCAGCGACCGGGGGAGCCCTTCGCCGGCCTGCCCCAGGCTGACCGGCGGCACAAGGCTCCCGCCGGCCGCCGCGATCCGCTCCCTGATCAGCCGCGCCTCGGTCGGCGACCAGGCCTGGGTGAGCACCACCGGGCCCGGCTGGCCGGCCACGTCGGCCAGCAGCCCGGCCAGGTCGTCCGCCGAGGTCACGGCGCAGGCCATTCGGCGAGCAGCTTCACGTACGCGATGCGGATCTCTTCGATCCGCTCCCGCAGATCCCGCACCGTCCAGTCGGCCGTGCTGACCGGCGGCAGCACCACGACGTCCACCGTGCCCGGGTTGAGCGTGGTGGCGTTGCGCCCGGCCACCGAGTCGGAGTTCCTGATCACGATCGGGACGATCGGCAGGCCGGTCGCCATCGCGATCCGGAAGGCGCCCTTCTTGAACGGGCCGACCGACTGGGTGTCCAGCCGGGTCCCCTCGGGCGCGACCACGATGGACAGGCCCTTGCGCGCGGCCTCCTCGATGGGCCCCAGGGCGGCTACCGCCGAGGCGGTGTCGGCCCGGTCGATGAACGCCGCGTCCATCAGCTTGCCGAGCGGGCCGACCAGCGGGTTGGTCTCGAGTTCCTTCTTGGCGATCCCGGTCCAGTTGTCCTTGACCAGCGCGGCCACGACGAAGATGTCGAAGTTGTTCCTGTGGTTGAACAGGAACACGGCGGGCCGCTGCGCGGTCAGGTTCTCCTCGCCGGTGACGTTCAGCTTCACCCCGTTCAGCTCGAGCAGGACTTGCGGCCAGTACCTGGTCAGGAAGTTGACTCCGACACGCTTGTTCCGCCTCAGCACGCCCAGGCTCAGCGCGCCGGCCGCCACGGGCCCGAGCGAGCCGATCGCGGCCAGGTTGCGGACCCGGCCCAGCGGGCCGCCGCCGCCCCGGCTGCTGAACCGCAGGATGGGCCAGCCGCGCCGTTCGGCCACCTTGGTCAGCTCGGGCCCCGGGTTGACCGGCCGCGGGTTGCCGACCAGGTGCATCAGGGCGAGGTCCTCGTCGCCGTCCGCATAGAAGTAGCTGGACCGCAGGTCGACCCCGTGCTCGGTGGCGAACTTCTGCACGCTGGTGGCCTTGCTGGTGCCCCAGATCACCGGGCGCTGCACCTCGCCGGTCAGCACGCCGTCCTCGTCGACCACGAACCTGTTGCACACCACGTGGTCGATGCCCAGGTAGCGGGCCACCGGCTCGGCCTGCATGGTCAGCGCCGACGAGCTCAGCACCACGGTGTGGCCGCGGCGCTGGTGGGCGCGGACCAGCTCGCGCATCTCCGGATAAATAAGGTCCACCACGGACTGCCGGAAGATCCGCTCGCCGACCTCGTCGACGTCCTCGGCCAGCCGTCCCTTGGTCGTCCGCACCGCGCCCGCGATCACGTTCTCGAACTGGTGCCGACCCAGCCGGTACTCCACCGCGAGCTGCATCATCTGCAGGAACTCAGCCGCGCCGACCTCCCGGCGGCGCAGCCGGTCCCTGGTGACGGCGGCGACGGTGAACCCGGCCACCAGCGTCCCGTCCAGGTCGAAGAACGCACCGACACTAGGGCCGGGCGGGCTCGCGTCGACCTCGGCCACGGACCCGGGCAGGCGCAGCGGGCCGGTCACGAGGTCCGCCGGGGCGAGCGTGTTTTAGGGGCCGAACGGGCGGGTGGTCGCCCCAGCTCAACGATCTCGTCGAATCCGGCCTGAAGACACTTCTCCAGCTGGTCCGCCGCGGTGAACGACGCGGTGTCGTAGCGGAACGCCACGGTGCAGGTGCCCGCCCGGGAGATGAGGATCGCCATCATGGCCACCCGCGGCAGCGGCCCGAGCCCGTACTGCCGGTCCACCCGCGCCCCGGCCAGGAAGGTCTCCTGGGCGTAGCCCGGCACGTTGCTGGCCTGGATGTCCGGCGGGGTGATCCGGTCGATGACCTCGTGCAGCGCCTCGTCCGGGAGCAGGGACAGCACCGGCGCCAGCCGGCCGATCACGTCGATGGCGGGCTCGCTCCGCCCCGCGATCACCTGCTCGCGGACCTGACGCATCCGCTCGACCGGATCGGATTCGCCGACCGGCGCCGCGATGGTGACCCCGGCGAACCTGTTGCCCGAGGCCGGGTCGTCCGCACCGCGCAGGCTGACCGGCAGGGCCAGCGGGAGCGCGTCGACCGGCACCCCGAGCACCTCGTGGTACCGGCCAAGACCTCCGCACAACGCGGCCAGGTAAGCGTCGTTGACCGACGCTCTGCTGCCTCCGGGTCCCCCGCGCCCTCCCGGTATGTCGACCGCCTTGGCCGCCGCGCGCAAGTCGGTGAGGGGCAGCTCGAGTACGACCGTTCGGCTGACCAGGCTACGGCGGCGCAGCAGCGGCGACGGCTCGGCCGGCGGCGGGCTGAGCACGCGGCGGGCTGAATCCGCGAACCCGACCGCCTCGGTGACCGTGGCGCCGGGCTGCGTGATCAGCCGGGCGGCGGTGCCCGCCGCCCGGCCCAGCAGCTTGCGCCCGGCCGCGAACGTGGTCTCCGGCAGCTGCCTGATGCTGTCCCGCAGCAGGTCGCTGCCGCTCACGTCGCGGGGGACCGGCACCGGCGGCATCGGCCGCGGCTCCGGGTCCCGCTCGGTGTCGTAGACCTGCTCGAACAGGGCGATCCCGCCCAGCCCGTCGGTGATCGCGTGGCTGAGCTTGGTCAGCAGTGCGGATCGACCGCCCTCCAGGCCCTCGACGTAGACCGCCTCCCACAGCGCGCGCGAGGTGTCCAGCGGCGACTGCAGCGTCAGCTCGGCCAGGTCGAGGAGCTGGCGCAGCGTGCCGGGAGCGGGCAGCGCGACCCGGCGCAGGTGGTAGTCGAGGTCGAAGTCGGGATCGACCACCCAGCGCGGCGGAGTGGCGGGCAGCGGCGGGATCACCACCTTCTGCCGCATCCTGATGACCACCCGGCTGGCCCGGTCCATCGCCTCGCGCAGCCGGCCCCAGTCGGCCGGGCGGTCGAGGATCTCCAGGTTCAGGAACGCCGAGCGCGTGGCCGGATACGCCTCACCGCGGTGCAGCAGGTAATCCAGCGGGCTGAGCTCGTCGGACATGGAGCCCCCTGAAGGACGCGGACTATATGGTGCAAAACTTCCCAGCCGGCGCCCCTCTTACGCAAGCAGGGCCTTACGCAAGCAGCGCCTTACTGCGGCGGCCGGGACACGCACTGGGCGAGGTACAGCTGCTCGCCGAGCGTGTTCATCAGCTCCAGCTGGGTCTCCAGGTAGTCGATGTGGGTTTCCTCGTCCGCCATTATCGTCTCGAGCAGGATCGCGCTCGTCGTGTCCCGGCGTTCCCGGCACAGCGCGATGCCGGGCTTGAGCCGCTCGACCACTTCCACCTCGATGGCCAGGTCGGCCTCGAACTGCTCGCGGATGGTCTGCCCGATGCGCACCGAGAACAGCCGCTGGTAGTTCGGCAGGCCGTCCAGCAGCAGGATCCGGTCGGTGAGGGCCTCGGCGTGCTTCATCTCGTCGAACGACTCGGCGCGGGTGTGCGCGGCCAGCTCGGTGTAGCCCCAGTTGTCCTGCATCTTCGAGTGCAGGAAGTACTGGTTGATGGCGGTCAGCTCGCTGGTGAGCTGTTCGTTGAGCAGTTGCAGGACTTCAGCGTCCCCGAGCATGTACGTCCCCTCCCGTATCTGGTGTCCGGAGCCTATACCGTACAGTCATCCGAACCTTCGCTAGCTGAATGGCGACGCCGCGATGTCTCTCGTCCTTGCCGCCGACTACCGGGTGCCCGACTTCGACCACTGGTGGGCCGCGCTGGCCGATGACCTGCCCCGGCTGCCTAGCCTCGGCGCCCATCACATCGTGGTCTACCGCTCGCTCGAGGATGCCAGCCGCGTCTTCGTGACCATCGGGTTCAGGGAGCGCCCGCCGGTCGACGCGCTGCTGCGGTCGCCGGTCATGTTCTCCTGGTTCGATTCGGCCGGGGTGGACGAGATCCCGCCGATGTTCGCCGGCGAGGTGGTGGAGAAGCTCGACCTCGGCTCGCAGGCCAGGCCGGCCGGGGAAGCCAGGGCTGTCGGCCCGGCCGCGGCGGCCGAGACGGTTATCGTGGCCGCGATCGCCCCGATCGGTCAGCTCGAAGGGGTGGACCGGCTGCGCGCCCGCGTGCACAACGCGGCCGAGCGGATCGCCGCCTCGGGCGTGCGCCGCTTCTGGATCTACCGCGCCCTGGACGACCAGGCCGAGGTGATGATCCTGCAGGAAATAGCGACCGAACGCCAGGCGGAGCAGTGGATCCGCCACCCCGATGCCGCGGCGGCGTTCATGGCGGAGGCGGGAGCGGGCGCGTACCCGCCGCTGTTCGTCGGCCGCCTGGTCCAGGCCCTCGAGGTGCCCGGGACCTGAGATGTACATCTGTCTCTGCCTCGGCGTGACCACCAGCACCGTCCAGCAGGCCATCGACGCGGGCGCGCGCTCCACCAGGCAGGTCGCCGAGACCTGCGGCGCCGGCTCGATCTGCGGGCGTTGCAACCACACCATCCGCACCATGATCGAAGCCGCCGCCCCCGACCCGCCGAGAAGCAAACCCGACCGCCTCCGCCGCCGCTGGGGCCGCGGCTAACCCGCCATCACCGCCCCGCCGAGCGCACGCACCCACCCCCGCTGCCCCGTCATCCCACCCGCCCCGCCTCCGGAACCCACCCCGCCAAGCGCACCCATCTGCCCCGCCCGCCTCGCTAGCCCCGCCCACCCCGCCATGCGTCCCATCCACCCATCTGCCTTGCCGCTTCCCGGCGTGCTTTCATGATCGTGGGCAGTTTTGGCCTCTATTTGGCCAAAACTGCCCGTGATCATGGTGTCAGTCCCGCGGAGGAATGGAGGGTGCGGTGCGAGAGCAGCGGCGCAGTCGGGTGATCGCGATGAGCGCGGAGGAAAGGGACGCCTTCCTGGGCGGGCAGCGGACCTGCCGGCTGGCGAGCCTGGGGCCGGGCGGCCCGCACGTCTCGCCGGTCTGGTTCGTCTGGGACGGCGCCGCCCTGTGGGTCTACTCGCTGACCCGCAGCCAGCGGTGGACCGACATCCAGCGCGACCCCCGGGTGGCGGCGGTCATCGACGCGGGAGAGCATTACCACGAGCTGCACGGCGTCGAGATCGAGGGCGAGGCGGTGGTGGTCGGCCCGGTCCCGCGCGCCGCCGACGCGGCCCCCGACACCCCCGAACTGGCCGGGCCCGAGCGCCTGATGGCCGCCAAGTACCAGCACCCCGCCGGCGCGATGATCCACGACGGCCGGCACGCCTGGCTGCGGATAACCCCCGCCAAGATCACCAGCTGGGACTTCCGCAAGCTGGAAAGCCTGCCCGGCCGGAGCTAGCGGACGGAGCTAGCCGAGCGAAGCCGCCAGGCGAGCACGCTCTCCATCACGCCGAAGATAACCAGCCAGATCCCCAGGATCACGGCCAGGCCGAGCAGGGTCAGGCCCGGATAGGCGACCACGATGATGCCGGCGAGCACGCTGAGCACACCCATGACCGCGGTCCAGCCTCGCTCGGGCATGTCCCGGTGGGAGAGCGCCGTGAAGAGCTCGATGGTGCCGTTGACCACCCAGAAGATGCCGAGCAGCACGGCCAGCGCGAGCAGGGTCAGTGAAACGTGGCGGACGGCCCACAGGCCCACGATGATGGACAGCACCGCCAGCAAGGCCAGCAGCACCCGCGTCCCGCCCGTCAGGTCGTCGATCGCCAGCGCGGCCACGAACCTGAATATCCCGGACACGATCAGCTGGATGCCGAACAGCACCGCTATGACGAGCAGCGTCTCACTCGGCCAGACCAGCACCGCGACCCCCGCGGCCAGCGTGATGATGCCGTAGGCCAGAACCCAGCCCCACTTCCGGCCGAGGCGGGCGAGCATATCGGCGGGTTCCTGCACGGTCTCTGTCATGGCGTCCCCATCCGGATCCAAGGGCTGGCGGTACCACGATCTCCGCTATCTACAGCCTCACCAACCTCGGCCCGACCGAAACATCGCGGCACGGTCTACGCAGGTGACGGGCCATTCGATACAATCATCGAACTATATTCGGAGCTAGCGTACGGGACGGAGGCGCGATGAGCGACGAGGTGCTGGTCGAGCGCCGTGGCGCGGTACAGGTCATCACCATCAACCGGCCGGAGGCCCGCAACGCCCTGAACGGGGCGGTCGCCGCCGGGATCCGCGACGCGGCCGACGAGCTCGACGCGGACGGCGCGCTGCGGGTGGGCGTGCTCACCGGGGCCGGCGGCACGTTCTCCGCGGGCATGGACCTCAAGGCGTTCCTCAAGGGCGAGACGCCCTCGTTCCCCGGCCGCGGGCTGTGCGGCATCACCCAGACCCCGCCGCGCAAGCCGATGATCGGCGCGGCCGAGGGCTGGGCCCTGGCCGGAGGTTTCGAGCTGCTGCTCGCCTGCGACCTGGTGGTCGCGGGCGCCTCGGCCAGGTTCGGCGTGCCCGAGGTCAAGCGCGGGCTGGTGGCCGGGGCCGGCGGGGCGCTGCTGCTGGCCCAGCGGATACCGCGCGCGCTGGCGCTGGAGATGATGCTCACCGGCGATCCGGTCGACGCCCGCCGGGCCGCCGAGATCGGCCTGGTCAACCGGGTCGTCGACGACGGCAAGGCGCTGGAGGCGGCGCTCGAGCTGGCGGAGAAGATCGCCGCCAACGGGCCGCTGGCGCTGATCGCCAGCAAGGAGATCTCGAACGGCGGCGGCGACTGGACCGCGGCCGAGCGCTGGGACGAGATGGCCAGGGTCATGAGGCCGGTGTTCACCTCGCAGGACGCGCAGGAGGGGGCGCGGGCGTTCGCCGAGAAGCGCGCGCCGGTGTGGAAAGGCCAGTAGGACATGCGCAGGGACCTCTACGAACCGGATCACGAGGCGTTCCGCGAGGTCGTCCAGGCGTACGTCAGGCGCGAGGTTACGCCGAACCAGCTGCGCTGGGAGTGACAACCCCGGCGGTCGCGCGACACGCGATATCCGCCCAGTTGGGTGCGGCCCCGGCAGGCTTGCCGACCAGCCCGGCACCGGTACGCCATCTGCGGCTGCATATCCACCGCCGCCAGGCACGGCATCTCATGAGACGTTCAGCTGCCTCGCGAGACCGTTCTTCGGCCGTGACAGTATGGCAGGTATGACCGCCGTCTTCGTTCATGGAGTGCCCGAGACCCCGGCCGTCTGGCGCGGCCTGCTGGCTGCGCTGGACCGCCCCGACACCGTGGCCCTGTCGCTCCCCGGGTTCGACAGCGCCCGCCCGGCCGGTTTCGGAGCGACCATGGACGAGTACGCTGCCTGGCTCGCGGCCCAGCTCGAGCGCCTGGGTGACCCGGTCGATCTCGTCGGGCACGACTGGGGCGGCGGGTTCGTGGTCCGGGTGGTCTCGACCCGGCCCGAGCTGGTCCGATCCTGGGTCACCGACGCCGCCGGCATCGGCGACGTCGAGTTCGAGTGGCACGACTTCGCCAAGATCTGGCAGACACCGCAGGCGGGAGAAGACTTCTGGGACCAGCAGCTGGCGGCACCGGCCCAGGAGCGGGCCGGTGTCTTCCAGATGTTCGGGGCGCCCGAAGAGCCGGCCCTGGACCTGGCATCGCACCTCAACCGCACCATGGCTGATTGCATCCTCGACCTGTACCGGTCGGCCGTTGATGTCGGAAAGCAGTGGGGCCCGGATTTCGCGGCCATCCCAGCCCCCGGGTTGGTGTTTATCCCCAGCGAGGACCCCTTCCTGAGCGCGGCCTCGGCGGCCAGGGCCGCCGCGCGGGCCGGCGCCAGTACGGCCGCCCTCGACGGGCTCGGCCACTGGTGGATGCTCCAGGACCCTGGCCGGGCGGCGGCTGTCCTGCGCGAGTTCTGGGCCACCCTGGCCTGACTCCGCCCGCTCCGAAGCGGCCCGGCCTTCCGAAGGCTGGTCCGCCAGCGGGCTCGCGCGCTTTCCCGGTAGCGCGAGCTGAACCCGTCGGCGTTGAAGTTACGCACTAGATACGCTGTCGGTCGGCGCCTGCGGTGGTGTCCGGAGCATCAGGGCATCCGCTGGGCCAAACCCGGCACGTTCGTAAAGCGGGATGGATCTTTCGGTCGGGCTCAGCACCACACGAGCGAAGCCGTTCTCATCTGATGCACGACGGCCACGACATGCGTAGGTCATGGGGACCGGGCGGCCCTGTTCGCGGCCGCGCAGTGATCACTACAGTCTGCGTGCCATCCCTTCCCTAACTGCTTGAGTTCGACCTGTCCGCAGCATGACAGGACGTTCCCACGCTGCGTGGGGGAAATGCACATTTCCGCGGAAGCGGCTTGTGAAATCGTGCACAAGCCGTCTCCGCGGAGACGCCACGGGCCTGGCGGCCAGAAGTATGACGATTCGGGGTCAGTGCCCCGTCGGCGGCATGAGAGTACGATTTCGAGCGCGCGACAGATTACTGGAGCTGCCCGGTCATCGTCGCCCAAAGCGCCTATATCCCTGGTTCATTGCCATGACTCCCGGTCCCCGGCATGTGAGCGTGTTCCTGCCGAGCGACTTGAAACATTCCTGCACATGGCGTCGGCGACCGTAATCCTGGGATACCAGACTGCATTTGCGTGTCCGTCGCAGCACGGATACGGCAAGGCTGACCGCATCCAAAGCCGCACCAGGCAGCATCCGGAGTTCATGACATCCTTGCCGTATGAGGCTCGTCTCCGATGGCGGTGCATCAATCACCTTGCACCCTGCCGCGTACCAGTTCGAGGTGACCCCGGCGTCCGGCAGCGAGCGGGACTGGGATGCGAACTGGCTGATGATCCAGGGTGATGTCCGTACCGGCGACGGGCGCCAGTGGGCGTTCCTCGACCCGTGCCTCACCACCTGGGAGGCTCGGCGGTTGTCGGCATGGCTGCACGGCGCCGCCCGCGATGGCACGGCGGGACGCCGGGATATCGCCTTCAGCGAGCCGAGCCTGTCTTTCAGCCTCGTCGGCCGCCGCGCCGGCCGCATACGCCTTCGGGTCCGCTTCTCCCAGGACGGGAGGCCAGCCGCGGCCTGTCCGCCGGGGAGAAGCGGATGCTGGCCAAAGCGCGCCTCATCCTGCTCCAGGAGGGCTGACGCGCTTCGTGTTTCCAGCTCGCTGGTTCTGTGGGCTGGCGGCTCAGGGTTTTCCGCGTCTACGGCGGCACACGCAAAGCGGCTACTTAGACCGGATGTTCGACCGGGGCGAAGCGCGTTGGGGCGGGTGCCGATGGCAGCCAGCAGCCCGGAGACGAACGGCGCCAGTTCCCTGGGAATGTCAAGCGTGACACGATAGGAGACCACGCGGAGCCTCTCCCGGCCGAAGTCGATCTTTGGGGAGACTTTCTTCTGCTGGCGGTTCCGCGTCTCCCCGGAGATCTCCGCGCGCCTGCCCGATGCCCCGTTATGTGCCGTTTGCCGGGCTCACCCCCGGCTGGGAACTTCATTGATCACTGCCGTGACCTGCTGAAGGGAACTATTCATGATAAGCATCACCGGAACGTTCTCTTATCAACCGCCCGGCCAGGACCGTGGCGGGTTCATTCCGGCGACCTTTTCTATTGCGCTGGCAATCCTCGGCGAGGACGGCGTCCCGGTGATCGATCAGCGGAACCAACTCGGCCGGCTAAGCGCCACGGTCATCATCGGCTACCCGCAGATCGCTTGGGGAGACGCTTTCGTCCTGAAGCTCAAGAGCCTCGTGTTCGGGCCGCCGCCGCCCAATTTTGTACACGTCGCCGGTGAATTCGACTTGAGCCGCACCACTGCGCCGCCCCCCGGCTGGCTGCCCGGCGCGATCCTCATCCAGCTGGATAACACCTGGACCGCGGTCATCACCGCAGCGCCTCCAGCTGTACCCAATCCGGGTATCGCGTTCGACCGCGAGCCCGGCCAAATAGAAATGGTAACCGCCCGCGGCACGGAAACACGCCTGACCGCGCCCCCGTAATCCGCTGCCGGTGGCCGGCGATGGGTGCGGAAACTACTACGTCCTGGGGGAAGACGGCACCGTGGGCTTTGTCGACACCATGCAAGATCCCGGGAAGATAGACCGTCAGGCTGCCAGCGACCTGCTGTCGTTCATGATCGGCTTGCTGGCGCACGACCAGGAGACCGGCCGCGCCTCCAGTTGACCCGGCCGGTTTCTCGCGCCGTAACCTTCATCGCGGCATGTGCGGGCGACTGGCTGGGCCTCGGTGATCGATCTAGTCCCTGGAGCTTGTCCGCGCTGGACGCACATCTGGGAGTGGAGTGCAGCCTCCGAAAGCGTCGCGCTTGCTGGATCGCCAGCAACCGGCGTACCAGAGAACCCTCGAATTCCGGAGGCGGTGTCGGATCGGGACACAAGCGTTCGTAGCAGAGGCGAGAGGCCGCCTACGAGGCGCGCCCCAAGGAGAAGGGAACCGCGATCATGAAACTGACGACCACCACGCAAATCTCCGTCGATGGAGTGGTGCAGGGAAACGGCGGCGCGTCGGATGAGGACCGCAGGAGGGGATTCGAGCGCGGCGGATGGGCCATGGGCAAGGGCGACGACGAGACCAGGACGTTCATCAACCAGACCTACCAGCGCGCCGATGCGTTCCTGTTCGGCCGGCGGACCTACGAGCTCTTCGCCGGATACTGGGGCGTGCGGGAAGACCTGGAGAACCCCATCGTGGGTGCCTTGAACACACGGCCCAAGTACGTCGCATCGAACACGCTCACCGACGCGCAATGGGCGGACACGACCGTCCTGTCTGGTGACGTCGTGGCGACCATCAGCGAGCTGAAGGCCAAGCCGGGGGGTGAGCTGCAGGTGCACGGCAGCGGTGCCCTGGTCCGGTGGCTGCTCGCCAACGACCTCGTGGACGAGATGACCATGCTCATTGTCCCGGTAGTCGTCGGCCAGGGCACGCGGCTGTTCCCCGACGCCGGCCCGGACATAGCGCTTGACCTGGTCGACTCACGAGCCGACTCGAAGGGCGTAACGATCCAGGTCTACCGGCCCGCGGGGCGCCCGCTGTATGCCACCGGCTGAAGCAAGGCATGGCGCCCGCCGGCGGGCACGCTCTCCTCGGGATGGACTCGGGCTGCTCAGCCGACACCGACAGTCTGTCGCTCGGGCTCGATCACGACCACGACGCGCTCTTGCCCTCGGGGGTAGAGCGCACCGGTGTACTTCGTGGACAGCTGGTCGAGCCGTCTGGGAGTACGGTGGCGAGGTGAGCGATTGAGGTGCCGTCGAGTATCCGCCGCACGCCGGGGCAAGCATGTGTGCTCCTTCAGCGGGGGTTGTCGGCGCGCCACGCGACGTAGTCGGCGACCGCCGTGGCGACGTCGAAGGCAGGCGCGAAGCCGGTGTCGTGGGTGAGCCGGGTGGTGTCGAGGTAGGGGTCGTCGCCGGGGCCGTCCTGCCGTCCGGGCCGGAGGTCGAGCCGCAGGCCGGGGGTGATCGCCTGCAGGGCGTCCGCGAGCTCGCGGTTGGTGAACGGCCGGCCGCTGGAGACGTTGTAGGTGTCGTGCCGCAGGGTCTCCGCTGTCATCAGGAGGGCGATGGCGCGCCCGGCGTCGGGTGCGTAGCAGCAGTCGCCGCCGTCGTCGGCGTGCAGCGGTCGCGGCTCCTCACCGCGGAGTACGGCGCTGATGTACGGCGGGATGTAGTTGAACGGTGATTCCGGGTCCATGAGCGGTCCCCACGTGCTCCCGATGCGGAGCACGACCGGCTGGACGCCGCTGCCCTGGAGGCTGTGCGTGGTGAGTGGCTCGACGGCCTTCTTGAACGCGATGATCAGGTGCGGCACCTCCGCGGCGGGCAGCGCGAGCTCCTCGTGCCAGCGGGTCTCGGTCTGACCGATGTAGACGCCGAGGCTGCTGGCGACGGCGAACCTGCGGACGCCCCAGGTGCGGGCGGCGTCCAGCGCGTTGAGCAGGCCGGTCGTGTCCGTGCGGAAGAAGCAGACCGGGTCCTTGCCGGGGATGCTGCCGGCCAGGTGGACGATCTCGCTGATGTCGTGGCGGCCGGCGAGGGCGAGGAAGGCGTCCCGGTCGGTGACGTCGAGGGGTTCCACGGTGACCCGGCCGGCGAGGAACGACGGGACCTCGGTGCTGCGGTGCGTGGTGACGACGACCTCGTGCCCGAGGTCGGCGAGCGCGCGGGCGGTGTGGGCGCCGATCATGCCCAGCCCTCCGGTGACGAGGATCATCGGACCACCTCGTAGTGGAGGTGGGTCACGCCGGGGACCGGGATGGCCTCCAGCAGACGGAGCTGAATGTGCTTCGGGAGCTCATGGAAGAAGCTGCGGCCGGCGCCCAGCAGGACGGGCACCTGGTGGAGGATCACCTCGTCGACGAGGTCCGCTTCCAGCGCGGAGGTCAGCATGCCGCCGCCCATCAGGGCGACGTCCTTGTCGCCGGCGGCTTCGCGGGCTTCGGCGATGGCGTCCTCGATGCTGCTGGTGACGAGCGTCTGCGTCTCGCTGATCTCGGGCGCGGGCCGGTGGCTGAGGACGAAAAGTCGCGCCGTCGGGTGCGGGCCACCGCCTCCCCAATGGCCGGAGTGCTCGTAGGTGGTGCGCCCCGAGACAGCCGCCCCCACTCGTGCCGCGATGGTGTCGAAGAACCGGGCGCTCGGCTCGCTCAGCTTGAATCCGTCGAACACCTGGCTCGGCGTGTCCCCGTCGAAGTACCAGTCGAAGAGCATGGGCGCGTCACCGAGACCGCGCCCGAACTCCTCCTCGCCGTCGGGAGTGCGGCCACTGATATAGCCGTCGACGGAGACGGCGTGGGCGCTGAAGACCTTGCTCATGTCTCTCCTTCGCTGTTGATTAGATGGCTTGGGGGAAGTCGAAGAACCGGTGCGGATCGTAGGCGTTCTTGACCGCTGTCAGCCGGGGGTAGTTGCCCGCGTGGTACGCCACGGCCCAGTCGTCGAGCGCGGGGTCGGGGAAGTTGGGGTAGACACGTCCCGACCCGTCGGCGTGGGCGGTCGCCCATGAACTGTCGACCCAGGGATCGGCCGCCTCGGCGATGTGCTCGAGCAGGAAGCGTTCGCCGCGATGGGCGAACGCGGTGGCGTCCTCGGCGACCCTGTTGTAGGCCCCGCCCATCGCGGTGAACGCGATCTGCCGCCGGCCCGTCGTCCGTGGGTCCATGGTCCGTGGGTCCATGGTCCTTGGGTCGCCGAGCTGGGTCAGGAGCGATGCGAGCGTGCAGTGGGCCATCGGGTGGGAGAAGAACTCCGACCTGATCCGCAGGGCGCGGTCGGGCAAATCCCGCGGGTCGGCAAAGGTGCTCTTCAGGTGGTGGTAGGGCAGGCCAGTGCGCAACTCGATCGTGGGGGCCGCGCCCGTCCGGTCGACGAACTCCTGCAGCAGCTCCCGGGTCGAGCCCTCCTCGAGGGTAGCGGCGCCAAAGAGGGTGGCCTGGACAGGTGCGCCGGGCTCAGAGGCAAGGGTGAGGTTGACGGTGAGCTCGTCCGGGGCGTCCGGCGCCCAGGCTTGCCAGGCCGAGACCAGTTCCTCGAGAGCGATGTCCGGCCAGTGCGCCTCGATGCGGGTGGTCACCGGCTCGGGGACGGTGGCGAACCGCAAAGACGTGACCACACCGAACTGGCCGCCGCCCGCGCCGCGCAGACCCCAGAACAAGTCTGGTTCGTGGTCGTGGTCGCAATTCACGACGCTGCCGTCTGGGAGCACGACCTGTGCGCCGACGAGACGATCGCAGGTCAGCCCGTACTTGCGCCCGAGCAGACCGATCCCGCCGCCAAGTGTGAGGCCGGTGATGCCGACGGTGGGACCGCACCCGGCTGGCAGGGTCCGGCCGTAGGCGTGTAGCGCCGCGTACACGTGTCCCAGGCGGGCGCCGGCTTGGATCGTGGCGACCCGGTCATCTGCGACGGAGACGCCATCGAGGCCAGACATGTCGAGCACGATCCCGTCCGTCGACGATCGGCCCGCGAAGCAGTGCCCCCCGCCACGAGGGGCGATGCGGTCCCCAGTGGCTCTTGCGTAGGTCATGGCGCCAACGACGTCCGAGACCGAACGGCACAGAACCACGAGCCGGGGACGCACCTCCCGGTAAGCGAGGTTGACCGGGCGGCGGATCGCTTCGTAGCCCGGCGAGTCAGGGCTGAACAACTCGCCGTCGAGGGAGTCGAGTGAATTGCCGAACTCGGCCAGGTGGGGCACGAGTTCGAGACTATGAGCGGCGTGACGACAGGTCTTGAACGAATCGAGCAGGATCAGACTCGCAGCGCGGGCCTGCTCCGGGTGGCAAGGAAGGGCTTATAGGAGGCGGAGTGCTCATGGCCGCAGGCGCACCGGTTGATGTCGCCGCCGAGGAGCTGACGCGGGGTGAGGCCAGTCAGGCGGAGGCATTCCCGGCTGAGGTGTGCTTGGTCGGCGTACCCCACGTCAATCGCCAGTCCCGCCATGCCGTCCGTACCCCGCCGGCCGGTGGCCATGGCGCCAGCCTGAGCCAGCGCGAGAAATCCCTGAAATCGCAACGTCCGCTGGAGGACCTTGGGACTCACCCCGACCGCGTGCAGGCAGCGGCGGCGCAGTTGGCTCGCGGAGATGGCCAGGTGGGTGGCCAGGGTGTCGATGTTGACCGGGTGCCAGGGCATCAGCGCCTTCACGGCTTCGGTCACCAGAGGGTCCACGCGGACCGCACGTCGAAACTCCTGCAGGAGGTGGGCCTGCAAGAACATGAGCGCCCGCTCGGGCGTCCCGGCCCGGGCCATCGCCTCCACGAGGCGGTCCCCCAGACTTCCCCACAGCTCCGCCAGGCCCAGGCGCTGGTCCACCAGATCGTCGAGCACCGTCGGAAGGGGCGGCGCGGTCCCTGGCTGGAACCGCACACCCACGATGGTGGTGTGCGCCGGGATGACCTCGATCTCCGGACCGGTCAGCGGACCAACCAGCTGGGGATGGCCGCCGATCGGAAAGTGGATCTCGACCCCGCCCGTGGGCAGGTGCCGTTGCACATACGGCGCCTCACCGGTGCGCTGGATCCAGACTGTCCGCACTACCCCCGCCAATCCCGGCAACGGCGGACTCTCGACGTAAGACTCCATTACGGCCATTCTCGCACTGAAGCCCCCGAGCGCATCGGGCTATACGCTCCAGGCGGTCACGAACATGCCGGCGGATCTGGGTCAGGTCGGCCGTGCGCCGCTATACCGAGGCCGAGATCGTGGCGGCGGGCCGGTGTGTCCTTCAGCAGATGCCAGCAGCGCAGTTTCCCGCTGTCGACATCTGCGAGCCAGATGACAAGCAGTTTGCGTTCCTCCTGGTCGCTTAGCCCCAGGTGCGAGCCGGTCGTGTGCCCTAGCACGGCGACCTGGCCCTGGCGAGGTTCGGCAATGGCGTGCGGATATATCACATAGCCGGGAAACGCCGATGCGTAACCTTCCCATGCCTCGACGTTCGCCGCCCGGCCGCGCAGGGGCTCCTCGTCGAACACCGCCAGTTCGTGATCCCTGGTCATCAGTTTCCCCAGGCCAGCGGTGTCGCCGCGGTTGATGCAATCGATGAAGCTGATCACCGCGGCGACCGGCGGTAGCTGCCTGAGCGCCATGAACGGCAATCTAGCCCACTCATCCGCTGCACGTTCCCGGCAGTCAGGACCGGACCCTGACGCAGACGGCGCCCAAGTCAACCTAGGCCTGGAGTGCCGGCTCGTCGGGGGCGGACAGGCTCAGCACGGCGCCGGCCACCGCGGGCGACGCGCAGAACTTCGCCTCCAGCGCCCGCAGCCGGACCGCCACGTGTGACTCGATGTCATCACCGGTGAGGTCGACGTCGCCGGTCACG